>Ga0233413_10000453_pt1 | contig 19673 bp, 24 predicted proteins | sample Na_anoxic_6_MG_FD_189019 | JGI IMG/M metagenome (GOLD analysis project Ga0233413, IMG submission 189019) | Seawater microbial communities from Saanich Inlet, British Columbia, Canada - Na_anoxic_6_MG | ecosystem: Environmental > Aquatic > Marine > Inlet | place: Canada: British Columbia...
CGCACGCAGCGTCTGGACCTCACCGGATCCCGTACCGTCGCCCTGTCCTTTGTTGACGAATTCCAGATACGTGAATCCGTCGCCCAGCGTATCCCGCACCGCGTCTGCCGATTCGGAGTCTGGACTGATCGACAATCCGATTATCCGCTGGCCGTCGCAGGTCGCTGCCAGATCCTTCATTCGCTCGACGTGCCGTCGCCAGCCTTCCACCGGCCAGACGTGCCAGATCATATTTCGGACGGGTTCGCCCACGAACGGGAACGGCTCCGGAGGTGGTGCGTCTAGCGATTCCTGATGCAGTCGCTTCTGGAGTTTCGACAACGGCATGGTGATTGTTCCGCCCTTGCCGTGTTTCAGTCCCCGCGTTCGCTTTGGCTTCGATATTGATTCTTCAACCCATCCACGAATTTTATTCTCAGTCATTCCAAGATGTATCGCCTGATCAATTCGTACAGCAATCCGCTGCCACAGCTTCGGAGCCTGTCCCGGTGCCCGTGCTGCAATATCTGCAACGATTCGGTCAATATCTTTTTCGACCTGGTCCGCCGTCATACTGTTGAGTTCGGTGATCAGATCCCGGCACGTGCCGCAGGTCATGATTCCCGGTTCGGCTTTGCTGATTACGTTTTTCAATCGCGTGCCGATATTACTCCGCCTGATCTTTCGTTTGCGGATCGATGCCGGGTCAATCGGCAGCGACAACGGCGGCAGGTCGTAACCCTGTGCTGCCCAGCGAAGACGGAACGACAGCACCTTATCCGGTGACATGTCTGCCTCACCTTTCGCGATTGATATCCTGCGTTGTCCGGTTAGTGGTTTCATTCGGTCACAATCGCCATCATGTGTGCGGGTGTCAGGTTGCCTTCACAAATCCCTGACGGGAACAGGAATCCAGGGTCGTCATGTCGGAATGTGATTTCCAGCGGGTCGCATTCAAGCGTGCCCGTCTGTGACATCGAAGCATCCGCAACTGGATTACAATGGACTGGTTCTCCTGGTCGCGCCAATGCAATGCAGTTGTCATACCACTGGATGCCCAGCGTAAACACCCCAGCGGAACACGCCAACACAACTCGCCAGTTAGTGGGACCGCTGGGATATGCCGGACACGGCCAGCCCATTAATTCGCTGTACCAAATTCCTTCATCATTTCCCAATCCAATCAACGCTCCACCGTACACAGGCACGGTGACAGCGGCACACGAGCAGTCATCACCAAGTCCAGTCGGCGGAACGTCTGGACCTGGTGCAATCTGGATGAAGTCGACATACAGCGTCTCATTTAGTGCGATGTCAGGGCAACACTCTGTGATGATGCCTGAACATTCGCCGCATTCCAGACACCTTACGCTGACCGTGTAATCGTTGTCTCCGATTCTCTGCGTCCACGATCCTCCCAGCGATTTGCAGTCAACGACGGCGGATTCCGTCATCGTTATTGAAACATCATCGCCGCCGATGGTGCCCGTGGCGGTGCCCGACAACATGCACGAATCGTCGTAATCACTGCGCGACAGATCGACCGTAACGGTGACGCTGTCGTCGCCGGGATTGCACTCCACGTCGCCTTCCCACGTCGCACTCGTTACCGTGTTGCCGCAGGTCTCGCCAGTGAATCCAATCACGCCCGTGCAGACGTATAGTCCGCCGGTCACGGTCACGCATAATTCGAGGCAGGTACATTCACAATTGCCGCAGAAGTTGCGAGCACATGCAGATTCTGCGTATTCGTCGTGACTGCCTTTGCGTCTGGCCAATTGCAGATATTCGGTAACGGTCCACTTGAACGTGCCGGATTCGCCGCTGTACTTCTCATGCTCGACGGAGTCATCCCAGTTGCGGCAGGTGACGGACTGGTAGGCGTACTCATCACAGAGCGGCTTAGACCAGACCAATTCGCCGTCCAATTCTACATTGATCGTGCAGTAGGATTCGTCCCAGTACGCCCGAAACCCGATGCCGCCCGCGGACCCGTTCCATTCCTCACCGTCGCCGGACGCCTTGCCGTTGTCTTCGACGATGTCATCCACTATCCATTCCAGGCACAACCGACACGGACCAATCCGGCAGCAATCGCAACCGGGCAGGAGCATCTCATTGCAGACCTTCACCGGCTCGTTGTCTGGCTGATATTTACGTGTGCCGAGACCGACCACGCCGAAATGATTCATCGGCATTTAACAGCCTCCGTTCCATTCGACCATGAGTAAGTCCCAGCGCTTTTCACACTCCGCCCAATCATCCCAGTAGATTGCCAAGGCCCGAGGTCCGATCAGTTCTGGGTCCGTCAGTTCGTTGATGAAGCCGAAGTAATCCTCGATGAAATATGTTCCGTAATCGTCCGCACCGGGTGGCGTACCGCAGCCTGTGTATCGCTCAATCCCGCTGGCGTCCGTGGTCACAACGCCTTCATCGCAATCCGCGTACAGTATCTCGAACGCCATGATATGGACGCCGCCGCCGCCGCCGCCTTTTTTGTGCCACCGGCCAGGCGGGCCGACGTTCGGACGTTCACGCCTGATCGTTTCACGAACAACCCTCTTCAGTTGTTCGTTGAATTCTTCGCTGGGAACTATGCCAGTCATCAGTCGATCCCTGGCAAGGTCGACAGGTCCGACGTTCCATAAACCTGGTATGATCCGAACACGGCGGAAGACGGCGTCGGATTAGTCTGTGCGACGCCTTGACCATCGAGCATAACAGGCGTCGTGACTTCGTCTTCGTTTGTGTCCTTGATCTGAACTAGTTCACCATCTTTCAGTTCGCGGAATCCTACGTCCATTGGCTCCAGTAGCCAGCCGTCTTTGTGAATGTGCAGTTCAAACGACATTGAATAAAAGTCAACATCCTTCCGTCGCTGCCGCTCGCTGATCTCCAACCGCGACATTCGAGCAAGTCCGGCACCGATCACCAGCCCGCCTACTGTAATCTGTGAATCATTCACGTTGTTCTGTTTGGCGAGCACCCACGCTGGAATCGTCCTGTGATTGCTGCGAATTCTCGCTATCAGGTGCGTCGCATCGCGGGTCGGCACGGGATCGATGAAGTAATCACCTGCCGAGTTAACCACAGCGTTCCCGTCCACATCCTGAAAAACCGGCTCTTGATAAACTTCCGTTGTCCATGACACTTTGACCTCGTCGTCTTCCGGATCCGTGCTGGACATCGTCCGTTCGGTCGTCCAGGACGCGACCGCCTCCCAGCCGGTATATCCGTCCGTGCAGGATATTGCCAGATTAGTGCAGTATGCCTGACCGTCGTCGGCATAGACCGATCCGATAGATGGCAGGCTCGCGTTGTTTCCTACTGTTGACGCGGTGTCGCTTTTGGAATCGCTAGTCAGGCGGAACGTCTCGCTGTACGTGCGAATCCCGGCAGCGTTTGTCGCTGTGCGTTTCTCTGCAATGCTGCCTTGATAGGTGACGCTCATACAGCACCCTGTTCAGCGAATTTGAGCTTCCGGTCCTGCTGTCGCTCCATCACCTTTGCCATGCCCCGCAGGATGCCGTTTGTCTTTTCCGTCTCTTTGACTTCCGGGGACTTTGCCGACTTGCCCTGCATGCCCCGCAGGATTGTTGCCAGAGCTTCCGTTGAGCCGCGTTGCATTAATGGCGTCAGTTGTTGTGTCAGTTGTTGTTTCGCCGCTGGCCCGCTCAGCCCCTGCTGGAACTTCACCATTGCCGCTTCTGCCGTCGCCTTGTCCAGCACACCCGCAGCTATTAACTTTTTGAGCCTGTCCACTTCGGCTTGTATCTTTTCGGATGGCGATGCCACCGACGCGATAACCGCGTCGGCCTGCGCCTGCATTTCCTTTCGCTTCGCAACCAGCAGGTCTGCGTTTTTCTTCGCCGCCTTCGCTGCCGCTTCCGTCGCGGATTTCTTTTCTTCCAGCTTCTGGCGTTCCGCTAATTTGCCTTCCAAGTGCTCAATTGACTTGGTGTCGACTCCCGCCGCTGCCATCTTGTCGAGTGCTAGACTCGTCTCCGTCGCTTCACCTTTTAGGATTTTTAGTTCGTCGTTGAGGCCGTGCAGCATGTCAGTAAAACCAGATTTCGATTTTCTCATAGCCTGCAGCAACGGGGCCATGTCAATCGTTTGGTCTTTGCCGCTGTCCCGCATGACCCGCTGAAATTCTTCCATCTCGCGGGCAATGCCTCGCGTCGGTGATTCCATTGACTGTAGGGCGGATTCCAGCGCCTTTGCTCCCTTTTCCTGCTCAACTAATGATTGCGCCGCGCGTTTATTCGCTGCGGCCATCTTGTCCGCTGCCTCCGCCACGCCGTTCTGAGAGTCTTTTAGTTTTTCATTGGCGGCCCGTGCGTCGTCTGCCGCTCCTGAGTTCATCGTCAGTGCGGCAGTTGAGACGGCAATGGCTATTGCAGCACCTGCCAGTATTTTCCAGCCCGCCGGCCCCATCAGTGCCAATACAGTCGCCTGAGCGATTGCCCATGCCTTTGCGACGATTAGATACGCGAGGACCGCCGTTATCACAATTCCGATGCCCGTAGCGAGCGGTACCATAATGAATGACGTAGACTCAAACGCTGCCGCCATGACTGACGCAGAGTCCGCGATCACAATCAGGGCTGGTGATAGCCGATCACCGATTGTAATCAGCAATGCGTCGAATGCGCTTTTCGCTCGCTCGGTCGCACCACCCAGCCCCGCGTCCATAATATCGGCGGCTTTCTTCGCTGCCCCGTCTGCCTCTCGCAGTGCTTCCGCTAATTCTTTTGCTCCGGCTGCCGACTTGCCCAACGCGGAACCCGCTGTGACGCCGAGCAACCCGAACGCATCCGACAGCGCGGCCATTCTCTCGGGGCCGCTCATCTTTTTAAGTGACTTGCCCAGGTCTTCCAGATTGTCCAGCAGTGGGCGGGCTTCGCCTGCCATGTCAGTAAATGCAAAGCCGAAGATTTTTTTCATCTTTTCCGCTTCGGCACCCGTTTTGACAGCGAGGCGGCGGATTGCCGTGCCTGCCATCGTGCCCTGTATGCCGATATTACCGAGCATGCCAACCGCTGCCGCTGTGTCTTCCAGACTCACGCCGAGGTCAGCCGCTGCAGGTCCAGCAAACTTCATCGCCTCGCCCAGTTGTTCCACCGTGTTGAACGTGCTGTTTGCTGTCATCGTCAACACGTCGGCAACGTGTGCAGCGTCCGTGGCTTCCAGGCTGAACTGGCGGATTGTCGAACCGAGAATACCCGCTGCCTGCTCCGCTTCCGTGCCCGTGGCTCGTGCAAGATTCAGCACCGCGCCCGTCATATCGTTAATGTCGTCTGGCTCAAATCCAGCACGCCCCAGAGTCGTCATCAGCTTTGCCACTTCCGCCGCTGTGAACGTGGTTGTTGCTCCGAGCTTTTTCGCCTCTGCCGTCATTGCCGCGAACTCTGCAGGCATCGCTTGAGTCGTCGCCAGTGTCGCCCGCATTGCGTCGTCAAACTCAATGAACTTCTTAGCCGCCAGAAGCCCAACGGCAGCGCCCGCAGCAACGGCGGCGGCTGAGAATCCAACAAGCTGCTTCTGAGCCTTTGTCATGCTCTTCGTGAAATTTGACGTGTTAGCGTTGAGGCTAACAACCAGTGAGCCGAGACTCGCCATCGTTACCCCTTCAACGTGTCAAAAATGTGTTGGAATCCCTGCATCTGTTTCTGTTCCTTCGGCTCGTATTTCATCCAGGGCATGTAGAGTTCTGCGTCAACATCTCCAGCCTTTTCGCCTGCCATGTATGTGGCTAGCTGAAACGAAATCAAACCGAGTGCCCGCGATGCGTAACCAATCGGCTCGATTTCATCTTTTGCGCACCATTCCGCAAATATCTCCGGCGTCATGCGGTCAAGCATGCCGTCAACGTCTGTTGTACCTTCCACAAATTCAGCGAGCCGAAACGCTGTCAGTCTTGCTCGGCTTCGTCCGAGTTTTTTGCCAGTGCTTCGGGATCCGCCCCGCCGTTCAATCTGTCAGCCACTTTTACGATTCGCTCAACAATGTGAGCGGGCCACTCGGAAATGACTTTTATATCTTCAGTGCTGAAGATTCGCCCGCCCGCTTCATCGCGAACACTGCCAACGACGGTGCGTTCTTTCTGAACTTTTACCTTTGTTCGTGAGACGCCGGTGAACTCCTTGTTCATCATCGCCGCGTCGTGTTCGTTCTTTTCCTTTGCGGTCCACCCGTGAACCCACACCGTTACCCCTTCGCCCCATTCAGGCATGGGAACCTCTTCGCGGGAAATTGGGACAGGCGTCATAAACGTGGCGCGGTCAATCTTCGTCATCGTCATCGTCGTCTTCGTCCTCGTCTGGTTTAATGTAGTTCGGGCCTGGGATGTCGTTTCCTTCAGTGTCGTAACCTAGGATTTCGCCGTCAAAATACCTCTGGTAGTCTTCCGGCTGAATCCCCGCATTCAGTGCGCCGTTGTGCAGCTTCGCCCGCTCGAAATCTTTAGTGGTGATGGCAGCTTTCAATCTGCACTCGTCGTCCGCTGGTTCCGCTGCACCGTTCCGTACCAGCTTATACGCTCCGGGGTGATCTTCAATCGTCCCCGCAGGCCAGACGTGCTGCCCTATAAGCGGCCCATCCTCACGGATAATGCACCCTGGCAGATGCCAGAATTCCTTACGCGGTTCCGTCACGTCATACAGATATTTGCACTTCACGAGTCAAACTCCTTACGTATCATGAGCCATTAGCCCGGTTAGCTTCAGGCTGACCGATGCCTTGACGCCGTCATCCATTGCCACGTCAGCGCCGAACCCGACACCCGCAGCCGTGAATGTAACTTCTGTCGTCGCGCCAGTCCAAACAAGAGAACCCGTGATATCCGCCGGTGCGGCAATCGTGTCCGTGAAAACTTGGTGACCTGCAAGGCTGGAATCAAAAAAGCAGGAAAACTCAAGCGAGCCACCTTCAGAATATCCAGTCGCCGCATAGGTCTTCCCCACGCCACCATCCAAGGTTGTGGAATCGTACGTTTCAGATTCCTGTCCACTCATACTGATGTCGAGAACCTGAGCCACAGCCGCCAGGGTAGTGGTCGCCCCGGACGTTTTCAAAATTGTTCCTTTACCTATCATTAACGACATAACTCAGCCTCCTTTAAGCTGGGACATATTGAATCGTCACGTCAAGTAAAACGACGTGAACGCCTTTGTCAGAACCGTCTACGGGCGGCTCGTAATCTGTGCTTTCGTCATTCATTAAAACCGCGTCAATTGTCTGGCTTCCCGCAGTGCCGCTGGCGTCATCCATAAACACACGAACGGCATCCCCGAGCGTTTCCGCGCCAACGCTTCTGTCGTCTTTACAGTCGATGTCAAAGTCAACAAACCTCAGCCCTGTTGTCCCGTCGAGTGTTTGATTTTCGTTTGATCCGATTTGCGTTATCACAATGTGCGGCAACGTTGCCCCCTGTGGCGCTTTGCTCACGTAGATCCGCGTACTGACGATTGCGGATATCGTGGCTTCGTTCGCCAGTAGTGAGACTAGACCGCTTTTCATATCTTCGCTGCTTCTTTCAGTAACTGCCGGGAGACTTCTTTCGCCATCGCTGTTTTAATTGCGCCTCTAGCAGACATTGACGCCTTCATTGCCATTCCGTCCATCATCGCCCGCGTGCCGCCGAGGTTCACGCCCTTTCGGTTGACTCTGTTTTTTGTTCCTATTACCCACCAGTGAAAGTTCCCGGCACCGATGCCTGCCCCGCGTTTGTTCCCGATTCGTTTCGCCTTGTGTTCTTCAGCCAGTTTTTTCCGCTTTGCCTTTTTCATTCCGACACCAACCCCCGCCTTTGATTGCGGCTTAACGGTGTTCTTCCTGTACTTGCTCGCCTTGTGCCCTTTTGTAGCCTTCCAGCCGATACCCTTTCTGGCATTTTTGAATCTTGGTGGCACGTCCTTTTTTATCGCCTTCGCCACCACCTGAACGCTTTTCCTGACTCCCGCGTGAGCGATCCTGTCAGCAGCTTTGCCGCCTAATTCTTTGAGTTTGCGGTCCAGCTTTTTATCACCGTAGATGCTCTTTGCCATCACACCGCCCGTTTCGTCTGTATCTCCACCTCCTTGTGTGCCAGGTCAATATCAATCACGCTCAGAATCTCGTAGGTCACAGACTCAGAAACCAACTGCATTGCAGGCGTAGCCGCTGCGAGCGTCTTTGAATATGGACACAGCCAGACGTGTGACACGTCTGCACTGACCTGATCCACCTTCCAAAATTCCCGCCCGCCTTTCGACTTCACCGATGCAAAACTGATGTCGTATTGTGTCCAGTTGCTTGCGTCGGTGTTGTCTTCAAATCCGTGAGCGTCAGCCGTCGCCGATAGACTTTTGATCACCACCTTCCTGTCGTATTGGGCGATACACGTCATCAAACAGACTTCCAATAACCAGACCAGGCAATCGTATTCACCAGATTTTTGTACTTCGCACCGTCGCCGCTGCAGTCGCCCCAGTGCATCCGGCACCATTCAACGATTGCCAACTTCGCCTCAACCGGCACCGTTGCCGCCGTGGCGTATCCTGCCACAAATGTGACTGTGACCGCTGACGGATATCGCGGTTCTGTATCTTCCCATGATTGATCGTCAAGTAGTACGATCCGTGCCGGCTGTCCGTTCAATTCCGTTCGATACAACGCAGAACTGAACGTCTGAGACGCTACGTCCTCATCGATGTAGGCAATACTCGTCACGCTAGTGACCGGCAGTTGCCGCAGTTCGATCACGTCACCGCTGGGGAAGTCATCCAGTTGCAGAGTCAGCGTCTGCGTCATCAGTTTCGTGTGTGTGTCGTACTCGACCTGCTTCCGCGCCGCCGTCAGCATCTGCCCGAGTTCCGTGTCAAAGTCGCACGTTGTGACTCGTAGCCGATCCTTCAATTCATTCAGCGTCAGCGGTTCCGCCGTTGGTTCGACGGTTACCGTGTACGTTGCGTTTAGATTTGGTTCGACGGCTGCCACGTTTTGCCACCCATTCTGCGGTGCCATGATCGACTAAGGTCTGCATGACGCCCGGCGTTAAATTGCTGTTCAGGTCGCCTTTACTGCGGCCCTGCCACGGTCTTAGGAATCGGATTGTCTTTGATTCAGATGCTTGCTTCGCCATTCTGCTATGTACTCGTGTTTGGGTTGAAGTTCCTCGTCAAATACCGCCACCGTCTCTTCTAAATGGCCGATGCTAACAGACGGTGCCACGTATATTTTTTTGCCGGCCAGTCGCCACTGATGCCAGAACCAGATATCGTCATCGAGTCGATTGTCGCCGTACTCCCCGTCTTTGTCTGGCTGAGAATAGAACCACGGTTTTGGAACGTCCTTCAGTGCGTCAACGCGGATCAGCGTCAGCCCAAAGTGTGCGGTTGTTACGAGTAGCGGGTCGAGTGATCCAAGTTGTGCTTCCTGCTTGCCGCCAATCGTCAACAGCGGGAATTTCTTACCGCGTCGGCATTGTAGAGCCGCCATTGCGTCCGCTTCAGGATGCTGCCCGAACACGTCGAACAGATCGGAAACGTGCTGTTCGTTGAACAGCGAGTCGGAATCGAGCGATAGAATCCAGTCAACGCCCTGATCAATCGCATCGTTAAACATGCGCTGCATGCACTGGCCCCAGAACACGCCCTGCGACGTGGCAAGCCCGATGCCGAGCTTTCGGAGTGCGGTTTCTGCGATTGAACGTGACGCGACGGCTTCGTACCTTGGCAACGTCATGTATGCCGCGATCTTCACGTCTGATAGTTTCGCGGTTTCGCGGTCTGGATGCGGTGTCCCAATCGCTGGGATATCTGCCGCTTTCGCTGCCGGCTTAATTCCTTGCAGGTTCAAGCTGACCGGATGCCCTGACGTGTCCAGTCCGTCAGATTCCCATTCTTCGACGTGTTCCAGTCCAGCCTGCTCCAGCGTCTGCCGCAGTCGGTGACGGTCATACGCGGACTTGTGGAAGTCGTTGTCGTCGGTCTGGCCGCCCATCAAGTAGAATAGTCGGTTTTTATCGCCGCCGGCCAGGCACTTATCAACGTCTGGCACTGCAATCCGCAACCGTCCGCCCGGTTCCAGAACTCGCACCCAGTCCTCAAGAGCGGTGAACGCATCCTTAAAACTGAAGTGTTCCAGAACGTGACTCGCACGAATCTCGCTGACTGAGTTCGTTTCGTATTTTAGCGGGTAGGCTTCATCGCCGAACATACGATCAATCGGAGTGAATCCGGGAATCTTTGTTTTGCCTGCACCGATGTTGAGTTTAACCGCCTGCATTGTTGAGTTCTGCCGTTTCTATAAAAAGTGCGTTGCAATGTGTTGTCGCCACTAACGAGTAACCTTTGTCTGCTCCGAGTTCTGCGATTGCGTCGAGTCCTGCCTGATGATGGTGATCGGCTCCCCGTTCAGGGGCTGGTTCATCCGCTTTAGGCGGGAATATCTCAACCAGCATGATTCGCGGTCTGACTTTTCGGAGGTCATGCCAGAGCCAGTAATCCTGTCCGTCAATATCGATGATGCCGAGGTCAGGAGCATGATTGATCCCCGTGGTTCCAAGTGTCGCGTCCAGATCGGTACACGTTTCGTGAATACAAATTGACGTTGTGCCAAACTCGCTGTTCAGTTTCTCGTATTGCTCGTGGCCCGCTTCGATCAGAACCGCTCGCCATCCGTCTTCTCGCAGTCGTAAAGTGTTGGAGAAGAACCGACCGTCAGCCGCTCCGATTTCAAAGCAGTGACGGTTGGTTTCTCCTATCTTCTCCAGGCATGCAGCAATCAAACCATCCTCACCGAATTGCGTGTAGGTATTGCTCGCACGGTCGCGGAGCCAGTCACGTTTCGGTTCGTATTTAATTGAAGCCACCCGGTTAATTCCTTACACGTACACCGTGACATCGCTGCCGCCGGATTCGTGCTGACGCCCGAGCGTTGCAACAGCGCCAAGCGTCACGTCATCGTTCGTCGTTGTCTCCGTCGAAACCGACAGGCGAAGATATCTTTTCCCGCCGCGAAGATCGACACCATAGCTAACGCTGGCAGCGTCGGTGATATCCTCTGCCGTGCGGTCAGCGACCACAGTGGCAAAGTTCGTCACAACCGTATCGTCGCTGCTGAGCAGTGACAACGACGGCCCGATGGCGTTCGTGTTGATCTCGCTCGCCAGTGCGATGCGGATCGTGGCATAGCTCGCTCCGAGCGTGTCCAGATTCGCCGTTACGGTCGCTGAGTTCGTCATTGCCTGTGGAGCAATGAGTACGCTGTCAGCGTCCAGTCTTGGTTGAAGTGGCATTGTTCAGTCTCCAGAATTTATGTTGAAAGATGCCGAGCGGAAAAGCCCGCTCGGCGGTTCGTGGTTTTCAGTCGGTTACGATCCAGCCATCTGCAAGCCGCAAATCGGTCCAGCGACGGAATCAGTACCGAAGTCGTGGACGTTGATATCGAATCGCTGCGTGCCCTTCACGCCGATCTGGTCACGTTCCCACATTGACTGGCCGCCAACGCTGGCAGAGTCGCTGAAGGAAATTGATTCCATTCGACGATCACCGAAACTGGCACCCTGTGCAAAGTTACCGAACACAACCGGAATCTGATCGTTTGCTTCAGTACTTGGGAACACCTGCGAAATTACAACGGGATACCCGAGGAACTCGCGAATACCAGCGGCAGCCAGCACGGCTGAAGTGTTGCCACCGGCAGCATTCATCAGGCTTTGCATCACAGTGTGATAGAACGTCTTGTGACAGATCCATGAGACCTGCCCCGGAACGTCCGCATACTGCGGCAGAGCACCGACAACGCTTTCAAAGTTCGCCAACGTCAACTCAGAGTAGGCGTTGCCCGCTCCGAGAATCAGACCGGGAGCAGTTCCCGCCGTCAGCGTATCCAGTTGCGTACGAACGCCACTGATTCCGCCATCGGTTGAAATGCCCGTTCCGCCGAACGCCACGCTGTCTTCCTTGTTACTGAATGCGTAGCTGATTTCGCCAGCGAGTTCGTTACCGAAATCGATCACGGAATCCTCATTCAATTCAGCGCTCATTCGAGTAATAGCCATCAGCTTTTTCGCGGTCAGACTCACCTGGTCGTAGGAGGCGTCAGACTCAGTCCCGGCAGAGTTCTCGCCGACAAAGTACGAAGTCAGGCCACCTGTTCGGCGTGGATCTGTCCGCGTATCACTCGACATGGTCCGCATCTTAAACACGCTGCGAGCAACGCCGTACAGTTCCCGGAGCTTAATCAGGTCCATGCCGAATTCATCCGGGACGAATACGTGCGAACCGCTCGTGTCGCTGCCGCCTTCGCCGTGTACCATTGTCGGCGCGAAGCCGAACTGATCACGGGAAAAGGCCAGAGCATGGTTAAACTGAAACTTGCCAGGCATGTCTGCGGACAGTTTTGCCATGCAATACTGACCGAAACGATATGCTCGTTCTTGAGCAGTCACGCCGTCGACAGTGTCGGTGAAGTTCGTTATCTTGCCGTGCCGCAGGACGCGGGCTGGCAGTTTGGTTGACGCTGTTGGCTCACCCGCTGGCGTTGCCGCCGGATGAATGCCGCGAGCATCGCCGATTTCCGCCGAACGGTCAGCGAACGCCTGCACGGCTTCGAATCGGACAGCATTTGCCGCCTGAGTCTCAACCAGTGCGGTCAGTTCTTCATCAGCCAGCTTTGCCTGTGCTGTGAAGTCGTCAATCTGTGCGTTGACTTCATCGGTCAGCGTTTCGGGCTTGTCCTGCCCGGTTTCAATTAAGGCTTTCGCCTCTCCCAGAAGCCCATCGCGTTTTGCGTTGAGTTCTTCCAGTTGTGCCTTGAGTGACATGGTTGGTTCCTTGCTTGTGTTGAGCGTCGGAACCAAACGAAATAACGCCAGCGGCTCCGACAGTTGTAAATAACTGTAGAACGGTTGGCGCTTGTCTTTGCAGCGTCTCGCGTCGGTCGGTCGCGGTTGCCTGTCTGTGCGGCGTCGTCGCGTCCTGTGAATTGTCAGGTCAAACTTTAGCGTACCTGCGACGGCTTTGTCAAACCGATTTCAAACGCCGCGATCTTCCGACGCTGCAACGCTGCCGACATTCCCGGCAATGCCGCGTCAGTTTTTGCCGCTGCCTGTTTCTTTTTCCCGTGTGAAATGACTTCGTCAACGTAGCCTGCGGCCAGTGCTTCGGCAGCGGAAAACCGAGTGCCGTCACCGTGCGGCCCCATTAGTTGCTCTTTGACTTTTGCCACGCTTTGCCCGGATGCCTCCGCGTAGAGTTGTTCCAGATCCGTATCAAGCCCAACGAGTTCAGACAGTGCCCGTTCCAAGTCAGCCTGGTGGCCCATCGCCATGATCATTGCGTAATGTGGCTGGAACGCTGCCCCCTGATAACATCGGACGTTATCGCAGGCGATAACGGCTAGAGACGCGGCGGAACCTGCCAGCCCCTCAATCGTGCCCGTTGTTGGTCCGTCGTGAGACTTAATGGCGTTAAATATCGCCACGCCGTCATAAGCTAAACCGCCGGGACTGTTGACTCTCAGATTCACCGCTTTTCCGGCGTTGTCGGCCAGTAGCCGAGCCACTGACTGTGAATCCGTGCCGTCGAACATATCACCGATGACGCCATGCAGAAAGATATCGACCGAGTCGCCATGTACGGCACATTCTACCGCCATCTGATGCGGTCTCATTTGTGCGAGTGTCTCGCCCGTTGGTGCCAGGCAGTGCAGTTGCGTTATCATTTCACCGTCTCCATTAAATCAGTTGTAAGCGTCACTGCCCTATCATCCCACGTCGCCACGAGGTCTGCGACATTCCCGGACAACGTCGCAGGCATTGAAGAACCGGCGACATTGAGAAGCTGCCGTTTTGATTCGTCGGCATGTTTTGACTTTGCGGCGATAGCGTCCGCGCCCTGCATGCCCGTAATCGATTCCGCAGCCCATTGGTCGTAGAACCCGTCCAGCCAGTCGCAGAAGTTCGTTTCGTGCTTCGCGGCTGTCGTCACTTTTCGCTGCTCAAATTGTAGCGAGCTCGTCACGTTACTGTGCAGAATCGCCCGCAGCGTGTCCCCTGTTGCGTCCGAGTCATCAGAAGAATCGTTCTCTGAATCGTCGGTTTCTTCTGTGGGTGGCGTCTCCATTGCCTCCGGTTCCTCTCCGATTTCCAGCCAGTTCGCGGGATGGTATCGCTTGTCACCATCCTCGCCGACGTCTGGCATGTTCAACAGTTTACGGGATTCGTTCACCGTCAGCATCCCGATTTCGACCTGCTTCGCGATGCCGTTTATTTTCTTCTCAAACTCCATTTTTACCGCAGCTTCAGAATTGAATTCAATAAAGTGCGTGCCGCGTTCCTGCTCGCGTTCAGAAAGTAGCTTCCGCTCTAGTTCGTCTTCCCACGTATCGAGCCACGGCCTCAGCGAGTGATCCAGAAACGATTGATTCTCTGATTCCAGCGAGTTGTGGCTGGTCCGTGTCGCGTCTCCCAGGAGATGCGGCGGAACTCCGAGGATATTCGCCACGACGGCCCTGACTTCAAAGTCGCGAGTCTCGTTGAACTGCCCGGCGTTCGGATCTATCGACGTTGGGATAAATTTCGCCCCGTCCTGCAACAGTGCCACCTTGTGGGCCTTCTGCATTCCCTCCGCCATCTTCGACCAGGCTTGCATCGTGTTGCGGATTTTTTCCTCGTCAAAATGGCCGGGAACTGCCAATATTCCGCCCATGTTGGCACCTTGTCCGAAGAACCGCGAGCCGAATTGCTGTGCAGCAATGCCAAGCCCTATAGCCTCATTGAACGTGTCCAGCGCGGAGTATCCAACGATCCCGTCGTGAGACAATCCGGCAATGTGCAGGACGTCACGGCCTGGGAATTTCTTCTGTTCGCCGCCGATGGTCGTGCAGTACCACAATTCACCGTCAACGAACCGAACCAGCATCTGCTGCGGATCCATGATCCACATCGCAACCGGCTTGCCTGTGTTCATTGGTCCCGCACGCTCGATCCATGCAAAACCGTTGCCGAAGATCAGAGCGTGCCCCTGCATCGTCTTCTGGAACTGCCGTGCGTGCTGAATCGGTGACGCAAGCCGCCTTATGAGCTTCTGCGCGGGATGCTGCTTCGCTATCACCCGATCCTCGCCGTCCTCGCGGCGGAAGACGTCAATCGGCAGACCTGAGACACCATTTGCCAGCAGATTCACCCCACGCCAGAACGCTGGGTAACCGACAACACTTTTATGATTCACCTTCACGCCGGCCAGTGATTCACGGCCAGAATTAAAAGTCTGGTGCCAGCGGTCAGCGTCCCGCAGATTGATCGCTTGCGGTTGCTCTTGTGGCATCGCAGCGACGGCTATTGTGCAACCGTATTCCATAATTCGAACTCCTTAGAACAAGACGACCCCGCCGCCCTCTGTGCTATACACGCTCGTGTCTGATCCGTAGTGGATCAGCAAGCCGAGGCCCATTAACATTGCACAGATTCCGTCAATCTTCTCTGCTGACTTGCCTTTGTCCGGTCGTATGTTCCCACTCGGGTCTTCCTTGTGGGCGACGTTCGACGCCATCCACCTCAGAACCTCGTTTCCGTCGTGGTGTATCTTACCCGTAGCGAGCATCGAGAGCAATTTCTTGAATGGTTCGTTATACGTGCCGAACGTCTGCGGCATCTTCAGCAGGACGTGGTCCGGGATGCCGTTTTCCTTCAACAGTTGAGTTACACCGCTGGCGTTCCACGGATCGAAGCCAATGTGCCGCACGTCAAACGGTTTGCTGATCTCCGTGATACGATCCGATAGATATCGGATGTCCACCTCGTTGCCGTCCGTCACCTCAACGCTGCCACGCTCGGCAAAGTGCCGAATCAGCCGCTGGTCGTTCCCTGCCCGTCTGCTCACGTTCGCTTCCGGGATCCAGAACCACGGCATGACCGTTGCCCCGCCATCGTCCTCCGGGAATAGCAGAGCGTATGCTGTCACGTCACGAGTCGATGACAGGTCCAGTCCCGCGTAGCACGTCCGCCCGTGATAGTCCTCCGGGGTAAATTCTGTCTTGCAATCGTCCCACGCTGCCATTTGAATGATACGGCTTTCCTGCTCCGTCCACTGATTCAAATGGAGCCGCCGGAATCCGTTTTCCAGTGCCGGAATCTCCTGGGCTTTCGTGCATTCGCCCCGCAGGAAATCCCGCTTCAATGACACGTCGAGACACGGATTGGCTTTTTCCCATACCGCTTCTGATGTCCAATCGTCCTCCGGTTCTGCCGAATACAACGCCGGCAGATATCGCTCATCGAGTGAAGGATTCGCCTCAACTGCTCTGGCGTATTGGTGCTGCTCCCAGCATATCGACGACCGATCATGCCCGGCTGTCGTGATGCTAAAAAACAACGGCTGATCACGCGCACCGAATCCAGTCTGAAACGCTTCCCACAGTTCCCGGTTCGGCTGCTCGTGGAGTTCGTCAAAGATGACACAATGCGGATTCGTCCCGTGTATCGCACCGGCTTCACTGCTGCATGCCTGAAAAAACCCGTCTTTCGTCACTAGCCGTTTTTTGCTGTCGAGCCGCTTCGCCAATGCTTTCATGTGCGGATTGTTGGTGACCATCTTTGCTGCGATCTCGTAAACCAAGCCCGCCTGATCTCGCGTTGTTGCGGCTGAGTAAACCTCTGAGCCAATCTCATCGTCGACCAGCAGCATGTAAAGCAGGATGCCTGCGGCCAGCGTCGTCTTCCCGTTCTTCCGAGGAATTTCACAGTACACGTATCGATACCGCCGAAGTCCCGTTTCCTTATCCTTCCAGCCGAACAGCTTACCGACAAGGTCAGACTGCCACGGTTGCAGTTCAAACGCACCGGACCTGCCCTTGACGTGCGTCAGCATCATCGGGAAAAAGTCGCACGCCCGCTTTGCTTCGTCGTCGTCGAAGTACCATCTATCCGAAGAATCGTTTCGCTTGCCCATCCTGTTCAGTTTCCTCCGTGATTACCAATCGGGTCCGGCTGGCTGGCGTCATGCCGAATTCGCAAAGCAGCTTGTGACATAGTGCCGCGTATGCCCGGTGAGCCTTGCCCGCTGGGTGTTCTGCAATTCCCTTTTCCGTGGTGATGTAGTGGCCCTGATCCTTCAGCGTCGTGATACATTCCCGCCATTTCTGATACGCATCGCAATACTGCTCCAGGCTGGATCGCTCTGCTTGTGACAACACTTTGAGAATGACCAGTTCTGAGCAAATCCGCTTCCACTCTTTTCGGGCTTCGCCCTTTAGATACGTCGGACACTTCGGAGCCGCAACCGCCGGCGTTGATGGTGACTTCGGTCGCCGCTGCGGATCTTTGTCATAGTCGCCGTCGTGCATTTTTAGTGCGTGCGGTTTTGCGGGTTTACCTCTGCCGGCAGGCATGATTTTCTCCTTCAATCATTTTGATTCACGCACCATAATCCGCCGAGCGATGCCGCCCGGCTATTGTCCTTTTGATAACTCGGCAAATAACGCGGAAAAAAGCGAGCGGGGAACGGGGTTCCCTGGCATGCAAAAACACTGGACTTTTCGCCCCCCTCCCCTGCCTCGCCCTTACCTATCTTACCTATCCTGCCATCCTTGCCATTTCGGCTGTGTCATTTTGATTCGTGCGGACTGTTTGCGTACTGCTCGTCATGTATCCAATTGATTCAATGCCGCCCCTTGTGACAGTCCCCGCACAACGCCTGCAGGTTATTCCAATCCGTCCGCCGTGGATCTTTCACTCCATCAAACGGCGTGATGTGATGCACCTGCGTTGACGGTTGCTGCTTGCATATCTCGCACACAGGGCATTGTTTCCGCTTGAGCCGGCTGATGCGTGCCCACTCGCCACCATAGCCACGCTGCTGCTTCGTGAGCTCACGCACAGGCACAGTGCCTTTGAATGTTCCCGGTGCGGTAGGCATTAAGCTGGATCCTTCACACACACAACTAAATCACGGGACTCAACAGGGAACGTATCCTCAAGCCCTCCCGACGTGACAACGAAGTACGCATAGAACCGGCCAGCGGTAGCCACTGCTGCTGCAGAGAACGCATATTCACACGTTCCGGCAGTCCCCACGTCAACCGTTACGCCAGTAGTCGTCTGTGCGACCACATCAGTACCCGACTGATCTACCAATCGGAACTCAACTGTTTTACTTGTCAGGTCAACAACGGTATCCACGCCTGATGCGTTAGGCTGCTTTATCGTCACAGACAACGCCGTGAGACGGTCACCAACCTGCACTTTGTGTGTTTGCTCTGCCATTTATCCCGAACTCCCTAACAGCGTGACACGCTCCTGTGACGACCCGTCAAGTTCCAGCCGCTTTTGAGACTGCCCGATAATAGCGAACCGATCTGATATCGTTCGGCTCGTCGCGCTGCCAAACGCCGAGTAAAAATACCACGTCCACATCAGCTCATCCCCGTGATATTATTCGCCGCCGCATCGGTCGTCACGGTATACGTGCTGAACGTCGTATCATCGCTCGGTTTTTTCGCCGTCAACGTCCCGCCGCTCAACGCCGCGTTCGTCGACATCATGACCGTACCGGCGACCGAATGTTTCCCGGCCCGCGTCTCAACGCCGGTCGTGATGCCGGTCACGGCCAGGTCGTATTGATCGTTCAGAAACAGCCCGAGACTGTCTGCTGCCGTGTGTCCTGACATCGCTTCGTCGAGTACAGCGTCAGCGATCTCACTCACGGGATGCACATGATCCGCAGCAATCTGAAACTCCGCACCGTTTGCCGGTGCGTCCGTGAGTGCCTCGTCAAACGTAACGGCTTTTGTCGTGCCGTTGTAGTCCGCAATAATTCGTGACTGGCCAGCCAACGCACCATCGAGAAACGTCAGCGTGCAATTATTGTAATAATCGTCCGTCGCCTCTGTCAGTGCAGTAATGAATGTCGTGGTCGAAGCCGACGCATCATTAACGGTCGATTCTGCGGACAGCGACGCTGACGCTTGCCGCAGCCTCTTGCCTGCTGAGTTCGCGTCGTTGTGGACGCTGTTTGTGATTACTTCATCCCAGATAGCATCTACTGACGCCGCATTGATCGTGATATCGGTCAGCCCAGCCCCAGCGGTTCCGATCTGTGCCTGCGTGGCAGGGTACACATCACCAGTCAGTCCCGTACCGTCATATTGAAGTTCCAGATTATCAGCAGCAGTCGCATCATCACTGATCTGCAGGGCATTCGCCGGGACTGGTTTACAATCGATTCTCAGAGCCAGTGGAGCCATATTCGTGACCCCTTGAATGTAGAGAGTTACAATCCCCTCTGTATCGACCATTGCATTCGGTAGATCCAATCTACAAAGGCCTGGCATATTCGTATCATCGATCAGCACCAACCCTCCTGAGGAGTAAGCTCCACCTACCGTCTGAGTAGCGAGTGTGATTGAGGTAGCTGAGCCTGTAGCCCCTTTGCGATAGTACGCAGAGATGCCAGCAGAGTTGAACAGCACTCCAGCCAGCCCTGCCCCTGTCGACGACGAAGAGTCGAGGAACAGGATGTCGATTGTTTGGGATGTTAGCCCCGCGTAGATTCGCTCGCTCATCCCATTATCCCCCCGTGCATGCCAGTTCGGAAAAGACCGCCGCCGCCAGCCGCAGCTTGAGCCGCTCCAATATCAATCGTCCCGACAGTGCCAGATTCCCCGGCCTCAGTCTGTGTAAATGTGCCACGGCCAGCACCTTTCGCGGC
>Ga0233413_10000454_pt1 | contig 19672 bp, 39 predicted proteins | sample Na_anoxic_6_MG_FD_189019 | JGI IMG/M metagenome (GOLD analysis project Ga0233413, IMG submission 189019) | Seawater microbial communities from Saanich Inlet, British Columbia, Canada - Na_anoxic_6_MG | ecosystem: Environmental > Aquatic > Marine > Inlet | place: Canada: British Columbia...
ATACAAAATGGAAATCCTAGTAACAGGAATGATGCTAAAGGCTATTGATAGAATAAACCACGGAAGTTTTCAGGATGTAAAAGTGGTTGTAAGCCCTGAAAAGAGGAAAATTGAAATTATAGGAAGGGATAGAATGGCCCGGATCTATACAGATCCGCGTACTCCGGAGCACGGATACATATATGTTCGAGACGAGAAGGGTGAATTCATTTTCGAGGAAGAGCTCGAAATTTAATTGCTTCACTCGATTCCGGATTGAATAATCCGGGATTGGGTGAGCCCATTAATAGAACAGAAAAAGGAGATACAAAATGGAAAAACCACAAAGATGGTATTATGAAAACACAAGACGGAAAATAGCTGAAACTAATGAAACTTTTATGTTTGACATTCTTCCTACGATAACAATGGAAGAGTTTGAAAAACTTGCAGATAAACGACCGGAACTGTACGAAAGATTTAGAAAACTGGTCGAAAACAAATTCAAATAGAATGATTCTTTTATGGTGCTCATATCCGGCGATATGAGCATGATTAAGGGAACCAAACAAAGGGAGAAGAAAAATGATTAATCGAGATACCATAACAGGAAAGTATCGGGTTGAATCTTGGATAGATAATTATGGTAATGGGTGCGCCAGGGTGTCTGCGAATAATAGGGCCAAGTATCTTTACGTTGTCGGGCTCGGAAATACAGAATTTGGAGCTATCAAAAGGGCTCTCAAGAAAGCACGTGAAGGACGGTGGGACAATCGATAATTTTAATGAATTGATAGTCTCCAAATTTGAATAATTTTGAGACAATTCAGTCCATTAAAGGGCAGAACAATATTAGGGAGATTCGATTATGGCAAAATCACAATTATGGTGCTACGAAAAAGCTAGAAAACAAATAGAAGAAGAAATAAGAGAAGTATTAAAAGGCAGGACAGTAAAATGGTTTTTTGATTCTGGTACGTATGTGATGGCTGAAGTACGGCGTGAAAATAAGTATGATTATGATATGTTCCAGACTGTTTTAGACACTGTCTTAGATCAACTCGGCTGGTATAATCAATTAATTAAAATGACTGAGACTGAGTGCGAGAAAAACGATAGAATGAGTCTTTATCACGATGATATGTAATTTTTTTTGAATTATTTGACGGTATTGGCCGTCAAATAAACAGAACAAACAAAGGATTGGGTATCAGCATGCATGACAAAAAAATGGTGTATATTGTTAAGAAAACCAAGAAAAGCACTTGGTTAAAATCGACAAACAAAATTCGTTCATACACAAGTAAAATTAATGAAGCGATAAGGTTTAGGACGGCTTTAGACGCATCAAAATCAGCCGATAATTATGATTCGATTTGGTGTGTTTGGCTTTAATGCCTTGATAGGACCAAAATTCAGCAATTTTGGGTCAATTCAGGTCATTAACAAAAAAGGGAGAAACACAAATGACTTTCATGGCGAACAGGAATGAAATGCTTGACCCCAGTCAAGTAAACCAGATTTTGAACGTAACAAAAATGGGTGCCCGTCACAAAATTGTGCACCCTTCCGATGCGCTCGCCTCCTTTCGGGGAGAATTGCAAAGCCTTGGTTTGGGAATTGTCCGCGAAGACTTGGCCGCAACGAAACCGATGCTCGACACGGGATACGGCAAATTCTTTGCGATGTTTCACCTTGACTTGAATTCGCAAGATATGGAACGTCAATTCTCGGTAGGATTTCGCATGTCCACCGACGAGACTATCTCTTTTGCGGCCTGTAGCGGGACAAATACTCTTGTTTGCTCCAATCTTTGCATAATGGGGGATTGGGTAGTCACTCGAAAACATACACTGAATATGGATCTCGGACAGCTTTGTACTGATATTGTCCGACCGGCCCTTGATCGATATATGGACACCGAGAAAGTGATTGAAATATCGCGCACAATCGGAGTCGGAGCCCGGGCCGCAAAATTCGCGGCCGGTGAGGCACTTGTCGCCGGCGCCCTTTCCCCCGCGCAAGTTCGAGACGCTACTGTGATGTTCCTCGACGCTGAGAAACGAGACGACGTCCCCGAAGTGAGGGAACGCAATCTTTGGGGCCTGCAGTCCGCTTACACTCGTGTAGTTGGAACACTTCCCGCGCACCGTCGTGTTTCCGCGAGTGACTCGGTCGGAAGACTTTTCGGAAGTCTTCTACAAAAAGCAACAAACGAAATCGGAAATTAATGATTTGGTAGGCTCCAAATTTTGAATAATTTGGGGCCGCTCGAGGTCATTAACCGAGGAGTTAAAAAGTGGATCCGAATGAAGCGTTAAAGATGCTCCGAAATATGGTTACGTACCATATTGATGGGGAAACCACCGATTGGACCGAAGCAGTATGCGCCCTCCAAGAAATAAGTGAAACATTCGATGGACTGGACAAATGGATTTCAAACGGTGGATTTCTCCCAGAAAATTGGAAGAAGGTGCAAAGTGGCTAGTAAATTCAAAGTCTGGATCCACATTGAAGAAATTGATGAGGAAAATGATCTCTATCGGGATTGTGGAGAGCCAGTCGAGATAGATGTATGTGAAACTGAAGAAGAAGCATATGCTTTAGCTGACCTGGTATACAGAAAAGTTAACAATTAACAAAAACAAAGGGGGGAAAATGTCTGTTTACATGATATGATTGCGGAAGAAGTAGGCGGAAAAGATTGTGGATTCGACTATTTCAAAAAGACTGAGGACAAACCAGCGAGGGGATTTTTCTACAAATTAAAAGAAGGAGAACCGGCCGATAGAGTAGGGGCGAAAGAAATATTAGATGCTTGCGAAATCGATGTATCTACGTGTCGCCGGGTCAGCAAACGGATCCAAATGAATTCGTTTAAGTATCCGGTAAGGCTCCATTTGACTGTCCTCGATTTGCTACACAAAGCACAATTGACCGCGTATCGGGAAATTGTAAACGGTCGTGATACTACCCCGGAAGAAGCTGAAGTACTCGCTTTGATTGGGGAGTACATCGGAAAATAGTTGCGCAGGGCTCCCTTGTTGACGACAATAGGGGAGCCAAACCTTTCGTTGCTTGTAGTGAGCCCGTTTTTGGCGACCTCCCTTGCCTTGTTCGGCGGGCTCACTAGAACCAACGAAAACCGAGGTTAGTAAAAATGAAAAAGAAAGTGGAGCTCGATCCGTTCTGTATGTCGGATTGTACGAAACGTATCAATCGGGCTTTGGATGCACTGTACCGGGCAAAAGACCATTTTGTGGCTCCATATTACGCAGCGCGAGGGACTGACTACTCGGTTGGAAATGCGATTGACGAAGCGATCAGAGAACTTCTCGGGGATGACTCCGAGGAATAGAACAATAAAAGGGAGAATGTCATGGATACCAAAACTAGGAATATCCTGTCTGTCAAAAGTTGCGTAGACAAGATAAATGAAGCACTCGAGCAATTAACATTATTAGAGGTCATGTATCAGGGCTATGCAGGCGAAAACACTAGTATGGGTCGTAAAACACTAGATAGGATCCTAAAGTCAATTGAAGCTCTTGAGGGCGCCGGCGGTGAGGATGAATTTCAGGAGCTGGAGCCATGCCATCTATGCGGAGCCGGAAGCACATCAATTAGTTATAAAGTTGTAATCAAGCACTGGTGTCCGGGATCAGTAGAAAAATTTCCGGAAGGGTTTTTAGTTCTTGAGAAGGATTCAATCGAAGAGGCTGTGACTGAGTGGAATAAACGGGCGAAGTTCTTCAAAAGGCAGGCTAGGATTGAAAAATTCATTGATGAGGAAGTCATTGGACTAAAAAATAAAGAGGGGGGACAGCATGACAATTAGAAGGGATCCAATCCAGGCGAAGGATTTGGCGATTGTTAAGTTGATGACGTATTCGACGACGTTTGCTGACTTGGCAGATTTGTTAGAAAATTCCCCGGGTGAACTTACATTACGCGGAATACAGAGGGTAGTCAAGCTTGGCAATGAGATTTCAGAAGTTTTCAAGGTACTTGAAGGACATAGAGAAAGAGAGGTTTCTTGATGAAAAAGGTCTATACTTTGGTGTTCAAAGAAGGTGTCTTCATTACTGACAAGGCGCATAGTTTTGTCGAAGCGATGAGGCTTGCAGAACTTGCAAATTATCAAGCTCCAAAACTTCAGCGTGCTAGTATCTGGCGTGATAAAAGAAATAGTGTTCGATCAATCAATTTCATCGCAAGCGATTTTGATTCGCAAGAAAGCGGGGCATAATGCGTAAAATCACAGAAAACAAATTACGAAAAGGCGCAATCACTTTTCCAGCGAAAGATATTGGTGATCTCGAGCATCGTTTCAATAATTGGGAATTGAAAGTTGAATGGTGCGAAGTAAAAGAACATTCTGGCCGAGTTATCGACGCTATCAGAGCATACGCGAAGAGAAAGACTAACAAGCAGTGGTTGCCCGTCTATGAGGGCGAAAAATGGCTGGATGGTATGATGAAAGTTCCGGCGATGGATCGAGTATGCTTGGCAAGTTATTTGGCGTGTCTCGAAGAAAGCATTTATGATTGATCACTCCGGTTTCCACTCCTCAGTAAACAATCTTGGATCTTCAAAAGCATAAAGAATACGAGTTATTGATGTAGTATTTGTGTACGCCAAATATTGGGACGCATACAATTCATTATTTTTTTTGTATGCTCTGTACGCTAATGCCATTCTGATTTTCTTTACAAGTCCTTTGTACTTAATTCCGGTCGATTCTGTACATCGTTTTAAAGCCACAACTATCTTCTTCTTCGCTGAAGTTATTTTGGCATTGTCAGCTATATCTGGCGAAAGTATATCAGCGAGGATTCCCCAATCCCATGGGTAATCTATGAGTATTTTTAAGAATTTTTTACCGCTCACGCATGAGACGACACGTTGCCCCATTTTGGTTCCACGGATTCGCATACCGCCCGTTTCTATCGCAATTTCGACATCGACTTTTGTACAGTAGCACGCTTCGACTTGAGACATGCCGGTATGTAGCATCAGGCCAAGAATAGCGTACATATACGGATTCTTTATCATTGTGATTTCAGTTAGCAGAGCTTTAAATTCAGTGTCAGTCAGCGGACGCCCTGTAGTATAGATTGTATTTTTTTCTCTTCGTGAGTCATTCAAGGCTTCTGGCTTTGTTGTCCGTGTGAGGGCCATAAGCGTTTCTCGCGCCCATTTCTTATCTTCTACAGACGAATCTTTATCTTGAAGTAAAAAGGCGCAGAACTTCCGCACAGACGCTTTGATAGTGTTCCTATAACTCTTCGGTTTAGTCACATCATAGACCAGGTCGGTGGGGCTTAGTTCAGATCGAAGAACCCTCCACACCACCATTGAATCTTTTTCAGCCGTATTGTCAGAGGAGCCTAATTTTTCAGTGTTCCACTTTGTAAAAGGTTTCATCACTTTCCGGCCTGAATCCGCTTCGGCCTTTAGCTTTTGCCTGTACTCGGCAATATTAGGCACACCCATTCGTACAGGGACGTCACCCATTAAAATTTCTTGGTAATCTACACACTCGTCTTCGACACTTCGTCTTTTCATGGTTTTGCCTCGATACACAATGCGTGCGAGCGGCAACGCTGGCATTCTCCGTAATACCCAGACCTTGTTGGGAGGTCCTGTAGTGTTTCATAGGTGACTGTAGTCCTCAGTGAACATCCACACATCCAACCGTATATGACATCAAAAGCAGACAAATACTTTTCATCACTGTGAGTCATTCGAACAACTGCACTTTTTACTGACTCGCCATTTTCTCGCTGGATAGTCAGTCCTACTTTATCAGTGCTCGTAGATTTTATCCTGTACAGACAAGAAATTGCAGATGACTTTGAAAATATCAAATTCTTTTCTTCGTTATAGATACCGCGAGGATCCTTACTCACCACTACATCTTTTTCAACATGATCTATCATTGGTAGTGTGTATTCTGGTGGGTTATCTACAAGTATTTGACGTAAAGTGCTCTTATTTTTTTTGTTCCTTTCTAGATATTCTTTACTGTCATGCCACCATTTATATTTTCGCTTTACTATCTGCTCACCGCCCAGCAAATCATGATAAACCATAATGGTGGCTTGGCAGTACTTATCACTACAGATTTTTCTACGAGCATCCCCAGTCAATAGGTCGCCGCAGATACCACAATATCTTACCTCTTCGTATTTCATTTTGCCGAACTTATGAATAGGATTGCTGTGAGTTCCCCCAGTACTATGACCCATAAAGAAACTTCTCTAATGATTGCAAATTTGCTTTTCGTTGTTGAGGTTTCTTTGTAGTTATCGAGGGACAGTTGAAGATAGTCTACTTCACCCCGCAGTACTGCCGAAAGCGTGTCATAGTTTTCTATCGTGTTTTTCAATTCAGAAATTTGACTATCCTTTAAGCCTAAACGTAATTCATAATTCATCATATCTTGGGACAGACCAACATAGTCAATATGAATTTTCCGCAGTTCTTTATACCCGTCTAGATCAACGCACCGATGTTCTACACCGTCAATCTTCCCCGGTTTCCACTGTGGCCACTGGTGTAATGCGGTGTTTTCTATCATCCCATTCTTTGTCTTTGATAGTGAGTCTTCCGCTAAAGTGGTTATCGGCAATACGATCAACAGCAGCAAAATCGGCAGCAGCATCAATTTTTTTATCAAGGTCACTCCGTTCATTTGTCTCTATCTCCATTTTGTTCGAAATTTCTTCCTCTTCTTTTTCTAACACAGCCGCCCGTTCTGTGGATTCTTTGATTGATTCTTTGAGCTTTTCTTTGGCCTCTACATTTAAATCACTGGGAGTAAACATGCTTCTTACCGGCCATGCTAGGATGACTATAACGGCGACGGCCCACCCGAGCAGTAGCCAAAAAATCACTTTCACCCACATCGGTTTCTGCCCTACCCAATTTACCAAACGATCAATCATAGATGTCCTCCAAATCCTTCCCGATCTCGTCAAGGCGCTCGCCTTGCAAGTATCGTTCGGTTGTTGTTACCTGGTTGTGACCAAGAAATTCTTTCACTTTGAGTAAATCCCCGGTCTTTTGCCAAAGTCGATCTGCTGCAGTGTGGCGCAGCCTGTGTGGATAGACTGTGGATGGATCGATTCCAGCTCCTTCGGATACTGCGCGAAGAGCTCGGTACACTTTTCTGTACGCTGCGGCCGGCCGGTCTTCTAGCGAGGTCTTCGGCGCTACAATGTCTGCTACAGTCTTCCAAGATTTATCCACATCCAAGAGCGTCTGCAGCTCTTTGGCTACAAAATGGGCTGGAAGTCTGCGTGATTTTCCTCCCTTGGTTTGAATCTCGAGCACATCGGTTTCTAAAGCAGCGACCACCCGGTTTCTCGTCATTTCTATGAGGTCAACTCGAACACGAAGCCCAAGCTTCACCAGGAGGCTGAGACAGGGCCACACCCACTGCGGTTTACGTCCTTCTAGGCTGTTTATCACGTTTATCAGTGAAGAGGACTCGGAAGCACTCAGGGGCCTTGAAACACGACTTGGTTTATCAGACCGTTTGATCATCTTTATGACTTTGATACTATCGAGCTCTTCGAGTAATTCTACATCATTTTTGAATTTAGCCCACTGCTTGATTGCGGCTCTACTACTTTTTCGAGTACTGCAGGTACCTTCCCCAAGAATCACTGTCATACTTTTTCGTTTGAGTGCTTGGCGAACATATCCAATATACACCGTGATTGAACGCTTACTGATTCCCTGTTCAGATAGGTAGTGCCTAAAATCGTCCATCTATTCTCCCATCAATTTGTGTTGGGCATCTTCATTCCATCCTGGATTGATTTTTTCTAGCACTCTGTGCTTCAGCTCGTGGACGATTAAACCGATGCTTTTTTCAATAGTAATTATAGACGGTTCATCAGAAATACTATATACTGAAACCTCGGGGGCCTCTATATCAATAAAACTTCCAAACGTCTTACCGTGAAGCTTCCGTCCCTTACTGTCATAAATCGTCCCAACATCCCGCAAAGTAACAAACGTAATCGGCTGAAAATACTGTCCAAAATCTTCACCTTTATGAGCCATAGCTAGTGAGAAAATCATATTATCAAACACCCTGTCCACCAAGATATTACAATGCCCTTTTTTCATACTATCTTCGGAAACACTCACCATAGCAATATCGCAGACAATCACCGCATCACCAGGATAGGACATATCAGTCCCATCACAGATAGCTATCGGCGCCGCCCCTTTGATTCGAGTCCACGAATCCCTAAACCCAATCACAGTACCAATCAGCTCTTTCCGGTTGAGGTACTGCTTAAAGAATCCACCAAGGCCAGTGGCGATCATGGCCACCCCCGCGGCTGCCAATATCACCCTTCCCACCGTTTCCGTGTCAATGAGTGTGACTGACAGTACGACACATGCTATTCCACTCAGTACCGGGATCCCGAACAGCCACATCAAACCAGTGACCAGCGGGTAGTATTTGAGTACTTCCTTTTGTGCCTTTTCATTATTTTTACTCATTGTCCTCCACCTTCACGACTCTACCAGCTTGGGTAATGCGTCGATGCTTTACCTCCAAATTCACCTCACGTTCGCATATTAATTTTGCTGCAGCCTCATCATTTACCCAGAGACACGCTCCAAGCACTTTAACGGCTTGTATCAGTTCATTTAGAAAAGGTTCTTTAGCAGGTATCGGCGCAAATCTCGTATGCCTCGACAAAAACTCTTTAGCCAGCTCGACATGCAAAGTGAATTCATATCTTTCCCTCATTGATGGGGGCATGGTTTCTTCTACTTTGATTTCATCAGTCATTTTTGTTACTCCACATTTTTTTTATCGATGCAAATCATGATTCTTCCTCGTCGTATATGAGCTGATCCACTAAACGTTTTTGAGCCCGTCTCAGGTAACTTAAAGATCTTTGCTGTTCTTCGATGTCTGAAATCTTGTTGTCTATAATCATGCCAGTGTCTTCGACAGTTTTCAGAAGTGCTTCCCGTTTGTTACGGCATATAGCCCATCTACCTATAGTACGGGTAGTGGCACAGACTACCGTAGATACATCTATTCGAGTTACTGCCAGTTCTTCAATATTGTAGTCATTGTGGGACGTTCCTGCCAACCAAACAGTATCACCTTCTTTGATCTCATTAGTCATTTTTGTGACTCCATAATCCCGCCCATCAGTTGGGCAAATTCAAACGGCGATTCCAGACAATCTTTGATGTAAATGTGGTCAGGGCCAAACCCAGCAACTTCGCCGCAGATCATGTGCAAATGAGAAGGAACACTCACTTTGTTCTGTGAAAATTTGATACCGAGCTTTGTCGGCCGATACATCCCACAAGTAGCGCCAGAGCTGTTCTTTGAAGACTTGCGCTCGATCAACCCCCAGTGAACCAAATAGGATCCATCCGTCGAGGCTTTGCGGGCTGAAGTAACGAGCTCCCTTGTGGAGTACCACCGAGGTTCACTCTTGTATTGCCGAACAAGCTGCATTAAAAATGTGGCCATCTCGTTGTGAAGCTTCCGCTTGTACAGCTTCACGTACCGCCCACAACACGGGCAGTCTATTCCCTGCTCGAAATGGTCTGTAATCACTTCCACAAGTTGGCCGATAGCGTCTTTAATACTGTCAGTTATTTCGACAAAATCATGTAATTTTTTATGCTGCTTTTTCACTTTACCTCTTACCTACAGTGTGAATACCAGGGTGGGTAACTACATGCCCTATTTTTTTGAGTTCTTTAACCATGTCACGTGTAAGCAGATTGCCTTTGAGAAACAAGGCTGAATCGAACATAGCCCCGGCTTCTGCATTGCCAAATTTCAAACGTTTTTTCAGAAACACAATAACGTCGGATTGTTGCCAAATAGGGGTAAACCACTTCGCCCCAACAGACGCAGGAACTAAGGCCACAATATTGTCTATCTCTAGTAGTGGTTTAATCCAACTACTTAGCCCGCGTGGACCATATGGAGGGTTACACCAGCACCAGTATCGATCAAAATTATGGAACCAGAAAAGATTATTTTTTACCCCATCTGCTCCCAATTTCAGAAAATCATTTTCAGGTGAGACATAATTAGAGCATAGTCTATTATCTTTTGTAGCAGCTAGATCTATAGAAAAATTGAACTGGCATTCACCATTTAGAAAATCAAACAGCCACTTAGGAGTCTCCCAATCTTCACGCCGAGTACTCGTTAAATTTTTAAGTGAGTTTTTCATTTACCTATGCACGTTTCGGCCGACCCAGCCTTGAACTAATAAGAGCAACTTTTCAAATTTTTCCACGAACTTTGTTTTCAAATTCAGTGAGTCAGTTTTGATACCTCGAATCACTGAAATATCTTGCTGAAATTGGCTAAAATCTGCGGAAAGGCGCCTAATATAAGTATGATTCAATGACCGAGCATGTTGCATTCCATCAAAATCAGACCATTGAATTTTACGATCCCATATCTCAATTCCTAGACGTATTTCATCTCGCAATATAGTAGTTTCCCTGCTATCCAATCCGAATTCCTCTACAGCCGCTTCGTACCCATTTTTTACATTATTTAGGTATCTAAGCGCTTGCTCGTTTAAAGGAATGCCTTCATTATTTTTCATCTCCAAAAGCCTTTCGGTACTCGGCAATATAGATTTTGTTGGCATATTTCGCTGTATTAGATCTGTTAACATATTCTGCGCACTCTATATGACCAAATGTTTCTTCGACCAGACATCCCTCACAGGTATACTTAAGGGCGTATGTACATAATGGGCATATTTTTTCTATTTCATAATTAGGTTCCACAATCCACCGTGATAATGTGAGCATTGACGCTACGACAGCACGGTATTTTTCAGGGATACAATTTACGAGAAAACTCCTCATCGTTAATTCTGTAGGGTATTTTAAATACACAGCATACCACTGCTTGATAATTTTAGGGTCGTACCCGAGATAGTCTACCTTAGCCATGACGTGCTTTTCCCAGAAAGTATCGCATTTATTTTTTTGATTTGATCTTCTAGGAAAGCTTTCCTACCTTTATAAAAAGTAAAATCTAATTCAATTTCATTTCGTAACCGTGCCCAGTCTTTCTTAGCGATCCACCCGCCGATTTTCGGACACATTAATCTATGACCGTGATCAATCCTTACGCTGTCCCCCACATGTAGTGTGTTTCCTCCCTTAGTGACCACATAGTACATTCCGATTTCCATATCTTTGAGTTTCACAGGGGCCCCCTATTCCTTCTTGCGCGGCCGCGGTATGTAGTCTGATATGAGGACATCACCTTCGTTGAACGGCACAGTACTTTTCCAGGAGTTCCTATTCTCGACCACCTTTTCAATATTGTTGTTGCGCATATTGCTCAACAATATCACTGCATCGCCGTTTTCTTTTTCCACGTCTTCGATTGTTTTAATAGTCCCACCAAGATGATACATCCCACTGGTCTTGGTCACACGGCTATCAAGGTCTTCGGGTCCCCGACTCCTCGTATTGAACTTGAACCCATAGGGAGTGGCCCCGTACCGTTCATTCACTTCGTGAGACATCTCCACGGCTTTGTCGACGTCCCAAGAATCTATATCCATATCAGACACTTCATTAAAGAACGTTCCCGGGCTGTAGAAAGTAACAAAATGCTTTTCCACGGTTTCCCCCTATTTGTACTGGAGATTCGTATTGTCTTTAACCAGCCTGGCACCGACGATATTCTCGCCGCGCTTCAGAGCCGCACCGATCTCAGATTTCGCCGGCTTCAAAGTCTTCACGACATAGTCAGATTTTTCGTAGAGTGCACAAAGCTTGTCTTCGTTGAAAACCAAGACGGACGGTGGGGAATTCTGGATCCGCACAGTAGAGAAATTGTCAGTGCTCATCTTTTTGATTTCGAGGATTTCCATCGAACGCTTCACGTACTGTTTGAGCCAGTCCGCGCGTTTCTTCACAGTCTTCGCGTGGTCCCCCAGCGCCTTTGCTCGTCGTTTGTAGACGTCGGCCTGCCCGTTGAATTCTTCGACCATGAGGAGGCACCGATCAATCTTGTACTCGATCCCCTCCTCGAGTCCGTTCATCTGGTCTACCCACTCGTCCTCGACCACACCTTCATTATCTTCAATGCTGAATAGTAGTTGACGGAACTGGTCTACGAGCTCGTTTAGGTTCGCTTTTCTTGCTGTATTATTCATTGAGCCACTTCCATATTCCTTGTTTACCGAGGTCGGCCTTCTGCCTGAATCCAGTAATTTTGCCACACTTCAGCAGTGTGCTCCCATTAGCCGAAGATACCCAAGCGACTATGTCTCCTACTTTGTAGTGCATGATTTTGCTTCTCTACTTTCTCTCAGATGGTTTCTAAATTAAGGTCTGGCAGTCCACTTGCTGCAAAAATAAGTCGATTCATGCCACAATGGTTTTGGTTCATACTGGCAGTGTCCCCAAGGACCGTCACCCTCCCGTCTTTGGCCACCTGAAGATGAGATGAGTTTATGATCAACAGATACCCACCACTTACAGGTTTCACAAATTCTGTTCTCTACAGGTACTTCATTCGGATTTTTTTTAAAGCGGCTGCAGGTGTGCAGTGGATTTGTAACCCCTTGAATGACTTCGCACGATCCTAGAAGCACACCAAGCGAGTTTTCTATAGGTGATCTCCAGTGCACACAAAATTCACAACGATGTTTTGGGTCTTGGAGCTGTGTTTTACTTGCAACAACTGATTTCATGTTCATGACTATTTCCCTCCAAATTTCCTCGATAATACCAGGGCCGAAGAAGTAGATAGGTGTAGGAGCCTATACAGGAAGCTGTATCCCACTCACAGGAGACATTCAGAGCTTTATATGAGCTCGCCCTAAAGCCTGTGTTACCCGACTTACCTTTTCTACTTCTCCGGAGCTCAACCCCTGGAGTACTAAGCATTTCTCGTGTCAAAATTGGTTTTAGCGCGAAATTACCTGTGGGTCAAGGAACAAAACGCATTTTGTTCCATAGCTAGTATACAATTGTATACCAGGCATTTCAAGCCCCTTGACTACTATGGGTATATGGGGTAAAACACTGAAATCGAGGGAAATTCACGGTAAACAACCAGAAACACGGAAAATCGACGGAAAACAGGGGATAAAGTGGAAGATTTGAACGATGTATTAACAATCCTCGCTGCACTGTCCTCCAGACTCAAATCTTTTGAAGATGCTGTGGAAAACCAGAACGCCGATCTTGGTGAAATCATTAAAATATTCGATACCAATTTCAGAACAGCAGACAGACAATTCAAAGCCATAGACGAGCAGCTCGAACTAGCCTCCAAGGCCATTAGCCAAATCACGAAAACACTCTATCCAGATCGGTACAGAACTAAAGTAGACGAAACGATAAACTAAAAGAGGAAAATCTAGCCTCAAAAAAATCTCAAGAAAATTTGAATACCCCGTAAACTGGTCCGTCAAACCCCCAGAACAGCCAACCGAGGGAGTTAAAAAATGCGTCTATTTTCAATGATTTTGGTCAGTGTATTCTTGTTTTCGGCGTGCGAACTTTTCGAAGAAAAAGAAGAAAGTGGGATAGAGGACGATCTGTACTTACCAGATCTCGGCCTGTCCGAATGTTCGGGTACTTGTGACTATTTCATGCATGTAATCTCATGGGCTGAAATTGACTGTGTCGGAGACGTAGATGGCTGCCATCCGAATCAAGACATCTTCTGTTTAGAAGACTTGATCGATTCAATTTGCGAACCACTCTGCTATGGGCATGATGAAAATATAAATTATGCTTCTGTCGAAGAAACGTTAGAAGAATGTGTAGACTATCTCGAATCGTCAAGCTGTAATGATACGGTATATGATAACCCCAAAAACAGTGCAGCATGCCAAGAAATAATTGACGATTTACGCTTGTAAATTTTTCAAATTGATGCGCAGTTAATGATTTGCTTGACGCCAAACCCTCCAATATGTAGTATCCAAATCAAGCATCGCGCTTAGTTTCCCCTTGTACCTCCCGGTACCCTTATATGACATCCCCTCGGTTATTTTTGTGATATAAGCCTAAGCGCGATCTTTCTTTTCCTATTGACTGAACTATCCAATTCCTTTACATTTTTGCTACGCGAGAAGGAGTTCAAACTATGAATAAATCTGACTACATCGGATTTGTGCACGAAGTGTATGAATTGGCCAGAGTCTCTGTTGGATGTACCGCCGTTTCTTGTATACCTGAAATCAAAGAACATATGGGCCACCATGTGTACAATCTTGGATTGTCCCCCGCACAAGCCGCAACTATTTGGGTGTACAAGAAACTACCGGAAAAGCTTTCGAAGAACGTCAAACTGGTTCCCGGCCGCTTCGGGATAGTCCCACACACATGGATGAAAATCGAAGCCGATATCACTGAAGTGGATACAGAAGGTAAAGAGTTCGAGAAGGGCAAAGAGTTCCTAGTCGACGTGAATCAGAATTACATTATTGATCCCACTTGCCCGGGAGTGTCCCCGAGTTGTCTGTTGATTCACCAAAGTAGCCAAATGTGGATGATGTACCGTGAAGACCCGACCAGCACTAAAGCATAACGACGTCTGGCTGATAAAGTACGAAGATCGGCTTTACCTTGTTCTGTTCATTGAACGTCCCGAAGGTTTCCGTGGACAAGAGCACCTAGTACGCTCGAGGCACCCCCACGGCGACATTTTAGCCTTGGGAGAGGACATCGCTAGGGCAAACATGCGGTACCTTCTCAGCCGGCCTCCGGAGGCGCGTGACTACTCCTCGTTCATCGACAAGATTGTTACGCACAACTATAAGAAACAGATATTCAATGAATTTGAATTTATCAAGCGTATAGAGGTCCTATAGATATGATCAACATCGATACGTTCCAAGAGCATATTGACAATGCAACCAACAAAACCGCCCTTAAGTGCCCAGTCTGCTACTGCAAAGATTGGATAGCGGCCAGTGAGCCCGTGAAGGTCCAAACAGCTTACATGGTTGCCGATCCCCTTATCGCAAAATTGGTCCTACTGACTTGCGATTGCTGCCACTACACAATGATGTTCTCATATCAGGACAAGTGGAGCGAGGAGGCGGGCTTGACTGCAGCACTGTCGGCAATGGGAGGAGATGTCGATCCAGATATGCTTCTGCCAACAGAGGACGCGGAAGACATGAACTTCACCGGCTGGGGTGATGAGCTCCCCAATGCTCGAGACACCATACCAGACATACCGGACGGGACTGTAAAAGAGGAGTCCGGTCCGGAGTCCTTTTCGGATCCAGAACCAGAACCCGAGCCAGAAGATGATCAGGTTGCGGTCTTGGGCGCAGCCAAAGAAGATAGTGAATGGGTGGAGGAGCGTCGAAACGGTGCAATACTTCGATACAAGAAAACGAAGAACCCTACAGTGCTAAAACGGAAAGTCCCCGCCCCTCCCGATACTTCACTCGGTGGTGTAGTCGACGAACATCTTGAAGCACAGAAAAAAGAAGCGATGATGAAAAAACTTTTCGATATTGCTGGTGAGGATGAGTAATGGAAAATGGAACACCAGAAGTAATCTATCTACAGCTCGACGGCGACGGCGGGGACGAATATATAGAAGACTGTGCTACGTGGCACCCAGAGCGCGTACATGAATCAGATGTAGATTATATCCGGGCCGACCTTGTTGATCTCATCATGGCTGAATCTAGTGAAGCTGCAGTCATTAGGAAACAAGCCCTAGAGGAAGCTGCAAGTTTGTGCGAAAGAGTGCGCTGCAGGAAGTGGTCCCCAAGAGACTGTGCATATCAAATTCGTGATCAATTAATTGCTAAAGATTCGGAGAAATTAAAAGAGGAGTCTACGGAATCATGAAAATTTCTTGCCTCGCAATTACAGAAGGCCGGCCAGAATTTGCAGAGTGGCTCGCCTGGAATTACACAAAGCAGACCTATGAAAATAAAGAGCTGATTCTCGTCGCTTCTGAAGAAGACGAAGAAATGCTTTCGATTATCAAGCTCCTTGTGCCCGAAGCGAAGATTCGGACGACTCCCCACAAGACTTTTGTGCCAGTGAAGCGCAATATTGCGATGAGCATGGTTGAAGGCGACGTGTTCACCTGGTTCGATGATGATGATTGGTCAAGCGATTACCGCCTTGAAAAAATGGCCGAGAAATTTGAATGGCCAGAAAAGCAGTTGATGATTCCTCATGCTACAGATTTGTATTACTACCATCTGAAAAAAGGCTGTTCCCGGTATATTCGGTGTTCTGCTTGGGCCTATGGCTTGTACGGCGCAGAAGTCTGCACTGAGTTTCCCTTTAAAGAGTCTCAGCGCCGAGCAACAGACACACAGTGGATTTCTGATTTGCGGAACAACATAGGCAAAGAGCTTATCCAAAACGCGAATGCTAATGGTCTGTGTCTCGCAGTATCCCACAAAAAGAACATTTCAAACCCCATGGGCAAGGTTGCCCCAATGATGTACAAATATGATTGGGATCATGTCCGCCCTAGATTGAATTGTTCACACGCTGACTTCAAAGAAACTCTCAAGATGCTCAACAACATCAAGAAGAAACAAGGGATAGTGTGATGGATGTCATTTTTGCACCGTATTTCACCGCTCATCGGGATCCGCAGAGAAAAAAGAAACAGTACGTTCCCGATGATCTTGAAAAAATCAAAAACTGGAAATCTGACATAGAACTTCTCGAGCTGGACGGTGTCATTTTTCATGATCAATGTTCTGAAAAATGGATCAAAAAACACAGTTCTGAATATATAAAATTCCTGAAAACCCCACCACCGACACGGTCATGTAACGATTACAGATTCCTCGCATATTCAACAGTCCTGCAAGGGCTAGAGGAGTCAGAGGACAGGGACAGTTTCGTAATCATGACTGATTTATTCGACGTGCGAATCACTGAAAACCCATTCGATTTCATGCGGAGCAGGCCAGACAAAAAGATATTCGCAACTGCAGCAATATCGCAACCTGCAATGATCACTAAAGCAAACTACAAAATCGTGTATGGTGAACACGTGCCAGAAGATAGACCGTTCATTCTTGGTTGTGTGCTGGGCGGGCGGATCCCAGACATTATAAAACTACTCCAGGAAATGAAGAAAGATTTTGACCGAGTATCTAAGAGGCACAATGTCAATCAAGTGGTCATCAATCGAAATGTTTGGAAACTGTTTGACCGAGACGAAGTCTATCTCGGAACCCCGTTCGCACACAACGTCAAGAAACACACGCAGAACCACGAAGCTTGTATTTATCACGAATGTCTGAGGTAGCTTTATGAAGATTGCGACAATGACTTTTCTCAAAGGTATGGATCGAGTAGAGGGGGGAATACTCGAAAATTTCCTTATTTCGCTCCGAACTTGGCAATCTTGCATTCCACACGAGTCTTTTCTCGCTATTGAATCCGAGGGACCCGAAGACGAGACACCAAAACGTGCTTCGGCGCTCTGTGACAAATATGGGGTGACCCCCATCATCGTGTGCCCGCGGAAGGATGACAAGTACTGGAATAAATGCCGGGGCCTAAACCACTGTATCCGGTACACAAGCGAGCATGCTAACATCGTTATGCAACTTGACGTCGATATGATACTCCACCCGGATCACATGGCCATCGCCGCAGACCGGCTCGACAGTGGGGGAAGGATTCTGTACCAGGGAACCAACCGAGCACTTGTCGAGCCGGTGACCATTACCGCAGCCCGGGGACAGGAAGCAGCAGACCAGTGGGAACAACTTATGCCGAAATCGCGGTATGTGCCCACTGGTGATGAGCTCGAAGAACCGCGACACTCAAATCCATACGATGTGGACGGTCCACCGTCAAAAGCGCACGGGCCTTGCCAAGCTGCACACCGTGCATGGTGGTTTTACATTAGGGGGTACGATGAAGTTATCAACGGGTGGGGCGCCGACGACGCTGATATTGTTCGCCGGGCTAGCCTTACGGGCAGGAGCATCGTTTGGGCTCCAGACGATATCCACATGTTTCACCAAAAGCATCCTCGGTTGTGGCAGGATGTTTCAGAAGAAGAAAAAGAAGAGAGGATGCAGCACAACTTGAGAAATCGGATCTACTCTTACCGCAAGTTCCACTATAAAGCTTTTCGAAGAAATCGGACTGGCTGGGGCGGCTGCTAGGGGCACCAAGTACAGAACTTCTCTACCGCTTCAAACGTTGCCAACTCCGGACCTCCCAAGAACTTGTCCTGCCGATTGTTCCGAACTTGGGGAACGAATGGAGTTTTTAGAGCCCCTTTGGCCTGTGGATCGACAAATTTAAGTATCTTCTGCCAAGTGAGCTCGTTATTGAGTTCTTTCGTTCCCACTTTGATATAGGGGATACGGTGTTTCCGAATGAAATTTGATATGCTTTCGTTGGTCCACTGCCAGTAGCGTGCATATCCCTCTTCTTTGGTCGTCATGTTCTTCCACACGGGGAACACGTCTTGCCATCCGAGCCACCGTTTGTAATTTCGGGAGTGGCGCCCATTGGTACAGTAGATAGACTTTCGGACTCTGCGGGCGAAAGAATTCACAACCTGTTCGGCTGGCCTGTGCAAATGAATCAACTGGGCATCGGGAAACACTTCGAAAAGTTCTTTGAGGTTCCCACTCATGTAATGAGCCGCTTCGAAGTACTCTGTGTAGCCGAGCTTTTCGATTTGGTTCTTCCGGACATGTAGGGCTCGAACGTTCCAGGGCTTGATTAGGTCCCGGTCCATCGCCGCGTCCGCTTGCATGAGGTGGGGGAAATTGGTTTCATGGAACGTCGGATTGAACCGGCCGACCCCGTCAAACTTGTTCCACTTTACCCCTTCATGCCTCGAGGGCATGATCTCAGCGAGCATCGCCGCTAGGCTTACCGTCCCGCACCGACCGCTACCAACTGCAAATGTAATGCTCATCCTTTTTTACCTAATTCTGTACAAACTTGCCGGTACAGTTTTTGATTGTGCTGCTTTGTGGGAGTCATGTGCGTTTTCCAGTATGCCCGGTGGCGCTCGTGAAGCGTCTCGTGGCCCTTCAGAGACACAAAGGGTATTCCTTTAAGCTGACACCACTTAACAGCTCCCTGGCCCCATCCGGGCTCACCGAGCACCCAATCGGGGAAGTCATCAAACCATTTCTTCCAAACATGGTAACGCATAAAGAAAGCATCTACCCCATTGTGAAGTATTCCTGATTTAACTGGCGGATCTTTAAAAAACTGATTTACATCAGTTCTGTGTACCGCCACAGCATGAATTTCAGGCTCAATAGCTTTTATTTTTGGCAAAAATTTTAATGTTATTAGGATGTCTGAATTGATGACACCGATCCACTCATTTTTGCCTAGATCTACACAACACCAATGAGGATCTATAATTTCCTTAATCATCTCTTTGATGAACGGTAATTGCCGACCACCACCAATCTCTTTTTGGGAATTTCGTTTAAGCAGTAGTGGGTCTAACGAATAGGCATTACTGATATATTTAACTTCTCCTTCAAAGCAAAATGGGTACATTTCTAACTCTGCTTTGATGCTGGTGAACGCTACAAATTGAGATTTTTGCCGGCATCTTTCAGAATTACTGTATGGAACCAAATTCACAGCGACGGAAACTGTCATTTTTCAATCCCTCCGTCTTCTGAATATTCACACAAACTATCGA
>Ga0233413_10000455_pt1 | contig 19668 bp, 16 predicted proteins | sample Na_anoxic_6_MG_FD_189019 | JGI IMG/M metagenome (GOLD analysis project Ga0233413, IMG submission 189019) | Seawater microbial communities from Saanich Inlet, British Columbia, Canada - Na_anoxic_6_MG | ecosystem: Environmental > Aquatic > Marine > Inlet | place: Canada: British Columbia...
TACCGGATGAGCAACAACAATCAGTAGGAGCAGCAGCCCAATAGCATAATATTACACTAGAATTATCTCTATAGTCATAAATAAGATAGAGATAATCTCCAACGGGAGGCATTGTAAATGTACCTGTAACAATTGGGGACGCAGCTCCTATAGGAGTTACATCAATAGATGATGCCAAGAGTGCGCTTATATCAAAGGCAGTATTAGCATAAAGAGTACCTGATCGTAAGTATCTTAATGTATCATCAGTCTCCCACACATAAGTGTCACTTGTAAGATATTTATTTGAAATAATTGACACTAAAGAACCATCACTAGGGAATATGCCTTCGCCTTGAAATCCTGTAAACATTTGATATTGAGACACAAGAGGATTAGATAGAGCCGAACTAAAGCTTACCTGATTAGATTCTTGAGGAGAAATATACCCGCCTTGAGAAAATCCAAAGGCATTGTGAATCAATGCATCCGAGTCTTCCTGACTTGTGACGCATACCTGAACTATTGTAAGCTCCTCTCCTACAGGACAATTAACCAACACCTGTAGTGTTACATCAGTTGTTGCAACTAAAGAAATGTCTACCGTTTCAATATGAGAGCCTGTTTTAGTTACAGTTAGAGATCCATCAACACCTGTAACTCCCGTAGAGAAAGGGAGTCCATTAAATATAGCCTGAATATCAGCAGTGCCTCCACCTATAAAGCTATAGTCTATATCGAAGTTCTCAGCTATAGGCCCAACATTAACGCAATAAGTTGCTGTCTCACCCGCTGATATGACATAAGTTTGAATAGTGCCGCATGGAATGCAGGAAGTATCGCTAGGTAGTTTCCTTGTGTTTGATGACAACACATACTCTTCAGCATAGGGGTCGTAGCCTCCTAGCTTTTGGTAGTCAAATGACACTTGAAATAAGTCTCTAAACCACGGACTCATACCTGCATCAGATATAACTGATAGATTTAGGTTTCCCGCCGCGCTTCCTCGTAGTTGTATTACTGCACCTCTCTTTGCATCGGTAAAGAATATGTTAGGCCCAAATTCAGCGAAACTCTCAGGGTTATGAGAGATTCCAAAGTCTTCTGATCTTGCTATTTGTTGACCTAAAACCTCAGGGACTGATGTCACTGCCCCACCACCTACGGCATCTGATAATAAGTTCTTCCCTGAAAGGACGTAGGACACCTTGTCCTCCTGCAAGCACAGAACATCCGTTTGAATAGCGTGAAGCTTGCTTATGTTTCCGTAAGACTGCTCAAGAGGCTTGAAGTTCAATAGCCCTAAATTAAATTCATTAAGCTTGTTGACATTGCTCTCTTGGTTATAGACTCCGCTGTATGTTATATCAGCAAATCTTCTTACTTCTTCATAATCTTTTCCTTGAGTAGATGTAGCTCTATTTCCTAGCGCGAATGTCTTGCCTTCAATTGAATCTCTAATCCTATAGCTTTCCACTCCATTACCGAATGAATAACAGTTGAAAAAACTCGTATCAATTATTGCTGCTACTCCTGCTGCTATATCCTGATTAGTTATATTTCCTTCATGATTTCCATTAGCGTCAATACCAAATGATTGGTCAGCTTCATAAAACAAATCAGGAACAGAGTCTTCAGGAATGGTTTCAAATACAAAAAGATTTAAAGCTCTCCTAACACTACATTTCGATTTTATTGTTGCGTGTCTTTTTTGATTCTGCCCACACGCTCTCGTTCCTGTCATTACTAAATGAAGCAAGCCATTAGTTCCTGCTCCTGCAAAAGTATACTCAAACTTGAATCCATACCCCGCAACCGATGGGCTAATTCCTGTTGTTCCTAATATATACTGCTCTTGCTCTGCGCCACTATTTGTCTGCCACGCTTGACTACCTGTTGTTCCTGAGACAAAGAAGGTTGGAGGATCATCATCCTCTGCTTGATCTTGAACGCCTTGATTTAATGCCGTTTGTATATCTTCTTCCTCAAACCACTCAAGTATAGTATCGTAATTCTGAGAAGAAGTCCACTGCTTATCAATTGTATAATGCCTCTTTTGACAGGATGATGTTTCAGTTCTCCCTTCTCTAGAGAATTCAAATCTAAACTTAATGATTGATCCTGCGGGGATGGTAAAATCTTGAGTATTAGGGTACTGATTTAGTGGTTGAAATACATAAGGATACCAATCAGCGTATTCGGCTGAAGCAGATTTCTGAGGAAAATCAAGAAAAGAATTTGGTTCTTCTGTAAGATCTAAATCTCCACTATTTACAACTATGTACACCCCTGATGGAGCACTTGATTCTCCTGTCTCTTCCTCCGCCTGTGAGGAACTCAACGTCAATTTTTCTAGTACAGTAACATATAAGCAAGAAGTTGTAGGGCCGCCGCCATCTCGTTTCACAATTAATCTATCCCCCTCGTTTACTTTACGAGCATTTTCTCCTTGCAAGAGTAGCCATACTTTAACTCCTCTCGAAAAAAAGAAATTAGAATATACTGTATTATACCCATCTCTATCAGGCTTAATGACAAATTTATACCTCTTTGCCCATGACGGAGCTATTTGAGTAGTGGGTATCTCTACCCTTATTTTATTCTTAGTCCTGCTACTAGAACACGGAAAGTAGAGAGTGTTTTGCGGGCTGACTAATCCATTGGTAGATCTACTATATTCATCCATGTAAACCAAAGCCAATTCATATCCTCTATTGCTATGAAGACTTTCTGCATTCCCTGCCTTAAGAAACAATCCTGAGGCACTAGTGCAGGTCATGTATTCATAGACGTGCTGAGTTGGAACAGCCGTGTCGTCTACATAATGGTATGCAGGAAACTGAAACATCATTTGTCCTGTGACATAACTAACTACTTTGATAGGTTCAGGATTGACAGCAGTAGATGCCGAGGTTATTCCACTTGTATATATAGAATATGCTCCAAGAGTTGAGAGTGCTATACAGTTGTATTGATCAGTAATAGTTGCGCCATCACATGAAGTTGGATCTGACGCACTAAACAATGGATTTATGTTAGATAGTGTTCCTACTGCATTTGAAAATTCAGTACTATTGTAATAGTCTGCTACAGAATTATAACTACTGCTAAGTATAAATGTAGCTGTAAAATCAATAGGATCAACTGACGGCCAATTCGTCTGAGCAGGGGCTATAGGTGGCCCTGCACCATCAACATTAAAGGAGTGATGTTCAAATGTAAAAGAAAACTCAATCTCTGATCCCGCTATTAGAGCACTTGTTCCGTCATCATTTGTGGCAATACCTTCTAGATTAAAATTAATCAGAGAGTTTGGAATAGCTGTTGGACTTGCGATTGGATTAATTGTATAGTCAGAGGAGCCTATCCCTAGCATATCAATTTCTTGAACCTCAAAATTTGTTTCCTGCCTCGATACTATATATGTGAGTAGGGTGTCATTCCCATTAAGATCTGTCAACGGATAGCCTTCAAGATAGTTTCCGTACATCAATCTATTCCCCATGATAGTCTGCGCCTTTGATAGACGAGGAACATTATCATATAACCTAAGTATCTCTGACTCAGGAAGAACAGTAAATATCTTGCTGTCAATAAAAATAATAAAATTATTACCTGACCCTATATCCTCTCTGTCTAGCTTCTCGATTACTTTTATTGTACTGCTTCCCGCTTCTTTAAATAGAATATCTATACCCTTTACAAGAGGGCCGCCCACCTCAAATTCAACCTGTATTCTATTGTTTTTATTCAGCATACCATCATTTAGATAGCTCTCCGTAGTGAAGTCAAATATCTTTGGAGCAAATGCAGGTTTAGTAAACTGCGATGTAGCAGAATACATATTGTCATCATACCTATATCTATAAGCAAAGCATATGTATCTATCCTCTAAAAAGTTAGACGACACATTAGCATTGGATGACATTGTAACAATAGGAGCTTGTGTTGGAGGCTTCTTAACGACTATAATCTCTTCATCAATAAACTGATCTACAGTTGTAGGAACTGTGTAGGTCTTCGTGATATTTATAAAACGTGGCGCATTATAGTCATCGGTGAAAAATAAGAAGTCATCAACCTTATCAACCCCTGTAATAAGATATGACGGATTGAAGTTCAGAGTAGTATTAGACCCGCCCCCATCATTAATACTTACAACATGATAGGTGATTAGAGCAAGCTCAGTACTGTAAGATACAATTAGATCAAGCTTTCCTGTGGCTGCTGAAGGAGTAAATGACGGATCATGCACAAACCAATATAAGGTCTCGTTAGAGCCATCTTCTAACGCTCCTATACATAGAGCGTCATTGCTTAGAGATGTGCCGTTATAGGACAGCGCAGTGACCTGTAGATTGCCGATAGAGTTCTCTACAACACCGCTCTCGTCTTCTTCAGTTGAATTGACTCCAATATTTAAAGCGTCAATGTATTCGCCATTAGGTATAAGTCGCTTATCAAGCTCCTTATTCATTCGGCCACGAGTAAAATTTCTTTGATCTTTTGCCATACCTATTTAATCCACTTATCTCTACCGCGAAGATTCATAAGGAGTCTCCCTGAGTGTATGTTGCTGATTCTGATTTTAGCGTTTCTTAATAAAGAGTTTTTCCGCTTTTGCACTCTTCGCACTACATACTCTTGCACACCAAGCTTGCTATTCAAAATAGCGTATTCAATATAAGCGTATAGGTATTCCTCAAACATCTTATTTACGCTGACCTTTGAGTCATCACCGCTCTCCATACCATCAGAAACATATTCAAGGATCACAAGGTTGCTGCCTATATCTGAGCTAAAGTTTATTACCCCTGTATTTTTATCAATATTAAAGGTAGGATTAGCATTTGCTGTCTCTGTATTCAATCCAAACCATGCGCCACCTATGGATGGCTCAAAGTACCATGACCCTCCATAGCAGTATCCTTCAGATCCGCTGAATGGACTTCCGCTATTAAGGTAAATACTCCTATTGCCTCCTGTGATATTCTCATACTCAATGTCTGAGAACTCAGGAGATAGAGCGTTTCCCTGCTCATCAAAAAGAATCTTGCCTTGATTGTCTTGTAAGTATGCTGAAGCATAGTTTACCTGTATGTTCTCCGTCAAAGGATATAAGATTCCATTCTTATACACAGATATTCTAACCCAATTTACATAGTCAGATGGCAATACAAATCGGTATTGGTCATTGACATTTAACTCTAATACTTTTATCTCTTTAAAGGCATCATAGTTTAACTCTTGGACTGCCCGCTTTGCGTGGAACAAAACCTTAAACCTTTCTTCATTATTGACTAAGCTATGATTGCCCGCGAACATCAACATGAAGTTATTTACAATGTCGTATAGAGACACATACTGATACGAACCCCAATTCTCATTCTCAGGAGCTGCGCCCCCATTCTCGTAATATTGGTATTGACTGATATATGCCATTATCCTTCTTGTTGATTTTCCTTAGTCTCCTCTCCATTCGCAAACTCATTGACTGCAACCTCTCGTATTGACACCCCTGCATACTGAAGGATCTTCATTGTTAGATTGTTCTCATCATCTAATGGAATCTCAAAGTCTTGATACTGAGCGTCTGATTGATTGAAGATTGGCTCACCATTAGTAAGCTCGATGTATGTCCAATTAGGGTCTCTAGGGTATCTAAAGTATTGAGCTATAACTCTCCCTGCACTAGAAATAGTATTAGGTGATATTTGTAACATTGAGTCTTCAGAACCGTTAACGATTGCTGTTCCTGTAGAACGGCCAACAGTGTAAGCGGGGTAAGTAGGGCTTGGGGCAGTATAGATAGAGTTGTTAAGCATAGTAATCTTGCTATGCGAAACCTTCTCAGCTTCATTCTGCTGCGTCCCTGCTTTTATAATAGTATAAGGCAATAGACCTGCAAATATTACTCCTTGAGATAATTCGATTTCGTTATCATTGACCACCGAAGAAACAAGAACATACATGACCCCTTCAACTACACCGCCTGCTCCTGTAGTCTGAATAGCCACTATGTCCCCTGCTACAATCCCGTCAGTAAGAAAGGTTGCTGAGGCATCTTCTAAAGTCGTAGGAAATGCAAACAGACCATCAGTTGTTCCTGATGTTATAATGTCCTTGTATACTAGAACCTTATTCACTAGGTAGTAGTCACTACCTGTAGTTGTCGCTGATGGCATTTGATAAGACCCTGCTAATGATGGGGCTTGATTATCAAGAAATAATCCTTCAGTCACGGAAAACAAATCCATCGACTCCTCAATACTCTTAGCTAAGTCAGCTATACCTGTGCCTGACTGCCGAGCATTCTCCTTATTTATCTGATAGTTGTACTGAGAAAAATAACTCTCAAATATATCTAGCTGTGCCTGCTTTGCGAATAGGTTAAAGTCAGACGGAGAAAGATACCCGTAGTTATTCTTGTTGAGCACAGACAGAACAGTATTTCTAACTGTGTTTATCATTGCCTTATTTTAAAGCAAAGATACGCAAAAAAAAAGGTGAGGTTTTTATATCCAAGTTTCTTGACAAGTAACTATGCCTAATATAGGGGACGCTAACTCTACAGTTATTATAGAGGAACTAGAAGCTAATGCTTTTCCCCAAGCGTCTATTATAGATTGACTTTGAGTTGTGTCTGCCACCCCCAAAGCAGTGGCATCTTCAACGTCATAACACAGATACTTTGAATGAGTATTATCATCATGGGCGAACACGTTGGTCACGATCCTCACTGTGTCTGTGTCCACACGATATACACGTTGAATATTATTGGTAGGAATGTAATACTTATCCCCACTGTTATCGTAAAACAAAAGAAGACTATTCATGCTGCAAATATAAGGCAAAAAAAGAGGGGCATAAGCCCCTCATAATCTTAACCAAAACAATACGTGTATTACGCATTTAAAATGCTCGTTACCGCTTTAGGTAGAGATAAGTTAGCGTAAGCTTTTTGCCAACTTGTAGCTAATGCTGTTTCAGTAGCATCTAAAATTGCTGTATACACATCAGAATCTACTTGATCTGCCGTAGTAACAGTAGTAGTTGTGCCATCAACATAATCAATAGTAACAGTTGTAGCAGTATCACTTGCAGTAGCTATAGCTTTAATGCCATTAATACTAATTAATTGACCTGTGTTAGGCGCGTTAGTAATTTTAAGAAATTTCACCATGATAAAAAAGTTTATGATTTTAAAAAAAAAATATCCTTGCAAAGATAGAGCAAAAAAAAAGAGGAGCTTTTAGCCCCTCTCTTACCTTGTCTAGGTAGTTATACTTTTATTCCTCAACTAAGGATTCAAGCATCTTCAACGCTTCAATTCCGTCATCGCTTTTCAAAAAGGATGCAGCCGCTTGCGTTGGCTCTAGTCCAAAAGGAACAGTTAGCATTTTCTTTTTATTGTTAGCCGTACTAAACCATACCTCTGTCCCCTGACGACGAGTAGCTAAGTACCCCGCATCAAAGAATCTCTGCACATTAGAGTTATACTTTAGCTCAGGATCTCCAAGCATATCTAAGAATCCTAAAGGATTGTTTTTAGCAGCAACCAATACATCACGCTTCATCTCAGCGGTTGTCATTTTATCAGTGTTACGGCCATACATTACTCTACATATATTCTCCATCTGCTCTATAGATAACTGCCGAGCCTCAATGAGAGCGTCTACCTCTATAGATAAACTCTCCATCTCCTGTTCAGCGTCTTTCTCGTTATCGACTAACACGAAATACTTTCCATAAAGAGGGTGTATCTCTAAAAATTTTTGTAGAACTTGATTCGTTCTATTTACAACTAGGAATCCATCTTCAAAAATAACAGGCTCAACAATAGCATTGCCGTCCTGCTCATCTTCAAAAGGAGATTTTTGATTCCGCGCATATCTAAGCGCACGATTTTCGCCTTGATCTTCATCAAACCACAGGAGTGGAGAACGACGACTGTTTCTTGTTGGCAGCATAAAGGAAAGAGGAGCTGCGGATCTTGTTAATTTATACGTCTTATCGACGTACTTACTTTTTGTTTGATTCATGATTAGATGAGATTTGATTAAAAAAAGGGAGAGCTACTAAGAGGACGTTTCCATGTATGCCTTTCACTCTCCCCTAAACTGTTGTTATTACTTACGAATTGAAAAGAACGAAGTTGTTAGCACCTAGAGTACATACAGCTCTTTCAGATAAGAAGTTAACTCGCATCGTATCGACATCCGATGTTTGTGCTCCACCTGCTGAACCTGTAATCCAAGACTTGTATCGACGATCTTCAGTCTCTGAAGCTCGGTAACGAACGTGTAGGAATGGACGCTTGGCATTCTTTCCAAGAATCTGATCGTACACTGTCGTAGAACCCGCAGGAACAAGAAGACCATTCACAGCACCGCTTCCTGCCACTGTAGACAAGTCACCACGCATAGTTGGATCATTCAAGTATTTCCAATCAGACTTATAGAAGTCATAACCTCTACGGAATCCTGTGAACCCAAGGTTCAACGCCATGTCCTCGTCATTGTCAAATAGACCATATGAAGTACCGCCCGCTCCGTAAGAGTTCTGAGCTGCCAACATATCGTCGATGTCAAATCCAAAGTCACGATTAACGAACAATACATTCTCCTCAATAGCACCTTGCTTGTCAAGTCGAGAAATAACTGTATCGAAATCCGCTAGAGTTGTTGGGTTTCCACCCGCCCATACATTACCTCGACTTCCTACTACATAGAAGATGCCCTCAGACCCGTTAAGGTTAGCCGCACCTGCCGCAGGAGCATCTTGCAAAAAGTCTGCCGCACCCGAAAGGGCTTCCGCAGGAACTGCTTCAATCATTGCAGTCTCCAAGTAATCATCGAAACGAAGACGTGTCTCATGCTCTGACTTCAAGTACCATAGGTATCCTGATGCGCCATTCTCTGTTGTTACTTCAACCCATCCAATCTGAGCCATATCAGAACCACTTACTTCGTAAGTATCCTTTAGGATGATTGGCTTATTTTGAAAGATGAAATCATCAGCCTCTAGAGACTCATCCATTCCCCCAGTTCCCTTATTGAACTCTGATCCATAAATGAAGATAGTAACATCAGAAGCACCTGCGCCTGTAGTAGCACCTGCATTTCCTGTTGCCTCGTAGTAGTTAGCCATAAAAGTTCCTGCTGCATGGTCTACTGCACTAACAATAGCCTTGTTAGATCCTGAGCCATCATTCCAAACAATCATAATAGTTTGGTTGTTACGAATAGCAATTCCACCGCCTGCTGTAGCTGTTGTTCCCGCAGGGACGATGTTATCATTTACAGTAAATAGAGTTGCACTGTCTGCTCCTACTAGTGCTGCCGCACCACCTACTTGTACATATTTAGTATGAAGTCTTCCTTGCTCAGTCCACTTAATGAGGTCAGAGTTAGAAGGCATTTCCGCACCTACCATACGTAGGAACGAAGAAATTGTGCGATTACCATAACGCTCGAATTCCTTCTCATAAGTATCAGGAAGATACTGATTCAAGAAATCGAAGTTATTGATATAGTTTGAGGCTACGGGAATTTGCTGTGCACTAGGTTGCAAATCCATACCTGCTGCTGTTAAAGCCATAATGGTATTATTAATTATCTGTTCTTAGGACTCCGAATTTTAAGGCCACGACCTGAGTCGGGGTTCATAGCCTTTACTTGCATTCCTCCTTTATTAGTAACCTCAGGTGTACTACGCATAGACATTTCAGTGTTCTTCATCTTACGCATAGAGTCATCGGCTTGTACTGATTTGCCTTGCTCATAAAAGAACTTAGCAAACTTTTCAGGATTCATAGCGACAGCTAACGCTTTATGATAGCCCATTGCATCATTAACTAAGCCGTTTTCGTCCACAAACTTTCCTAAGAAATTACTTGCGTTCGATTGCGCCTTCTTTAATTCAACTGAATCGGCAGGAGAAAAAGTGACCTTCTTGTCTCCCTCAACATTGAACTCAAAACCTTTGAACTCATCTCCGAAGACATCATTAGTCTTTTCAAGAAACCATTCCTGCTTTCTCTTCAACTCCTCCTCATAAGTAGTTGACTGTTGTACATATTGATTATAAGCATTAAGCTTCTCTTTGTCATCCTCAGAAATAGAACTCCCACTTGACTCAAGAGGAATCTTATATTTTTCTTTCTCAGACTCAAAGAAGTCTCTTGCCTTAGCAATAGCTTTTTTCTTAGACAACTTAGCTTTCTTAATAACAGACTCATCGTCAAGATCCTCATCATAATCATACCCCTCCATTAGAGTATCAATATCATCTGAATCTAAACCTTTCTCTGTTGAAACTAAGTATTCTCTAAGTATATTGTCAGGAGACATCTCATCAAAATCCTTATTGATCTTCATGAAATCATTAATCCCTCGACCTGTTTCTTTCTTGTATTTAAGATATGCAGCTACATCTTCAGGCAATTCCTCTGCATTTTCACGCTGAGTAAATAACTCATCAACAGAATCAATCTGCTTATCATAACGATTCTTAATATATGAAAGGACATCTTCTTCACTTAACTTCCGATCATCCTCCTTCTCTTCAGTGACCTCAGGACTTTCATCCACCGCCTCTGTATTAGACTCACTTACTTCACTAAATTTCTCATCGTGCTTTTCAAGAAGATCTCTTTCAATTTCTTGTTTGGATTTTTGCTCTGTACCCGTTACTTCCCGTACTTTAATTTCCATGAATTAGATTTTTACAAAAGTATTAAATATTAATTAGACTTATCTTGGAGAGAATTCAGCTAGATCAAAACCATCTAGGCTGTCCTCATTAGATTCAAAGTTTAGTGGCGGAAGATTATTCTTTCTCTGATTGATTAACTTACTCTGCTCAGTATTCTGTTGGCTAATGCGACTTGCTTTAGCTCCTTCTCTCTCAGTCTCTCTTGCTTGAAGAGCATTTTCTGATAACCCATTTAGCTCTAGATTATATTGGAACTCACGCTCCATTAATCTTTCCTTAAGAGTTGCCTCCATTTCACTTCTTTCGATAGAGAATGCAGTCTCGGCTTCTTTAATCTGAATCTTGGACTGAGTCTCCATCTGTATGGTTTGCGCTGCTATCTGCGCTGCCATCTGCTGAGACTGTTGTTGCATCTGAGCCTGAGCTTGCTGCTGCTGCTGTTGCATCTTCTCCTCTCTCTCTTGCTTTGCTTTACGCTTCAGCTTAAGAAGTTGATTAGCAAGCTTGATGTTCTTAAGCTCTCGTATGTCGATGGCATCTTCAAGATTAATGTCACCTTTAGAAAGAGCCATCTGAATATTCTGTTCAAGTTGAGCCTTCTGCTCTTCATCAGGAGCTACTTCAATAAATATTCCAAAGTCATATATGTATAGATCCTTAATATCATCAAGGATAGATACGTTATACTTTCCAATCTGATTGATAAACTGATCAGTAAAGTCTGAGTACTCTAGGATGTCTGCTACCCTATATGATAAGCCTTCAGCAATAGTCCTATACATATATAGACTAGCATCTAGAATGTGTCGTGTTGCCGTGTTAGAACTCATCGCAGCTAACTTCTGAACGCCTACTAATGAGTTAGGGTCAGGTGTGCTTCCATCTCTTGCCTCATTAAGGCCCGTCACATCTCTAATCATTCCGAGATAGTGATTGTAATTAGCAATAAGCATCTGCGTTTTAGACGCTCCTGAATTAGATGTTAACTCTTGAATAGGAACCCTTGCATTGTTAAACTCTCCATCCTGAGTATAGCTTCTGCCAATGACTGATCCTGTTTGAAAATACATTCTTAGCGCATCCTCAGGATTATATGCGTTCCCTGTCCCTAAGTCAACTTCATTCAAGCCATCTGCATCTATGAATACTCCATCAGGAACAACACGAGCTATTACTTGCTGAAGCTTTAAATGCGTGATCTGAATTAAATCTGCAAATGGTATCATTCTACCCGTAAGGGATTCAATAACCCCCTTATACATTCGAGGAGCACAAGCAACATAGTTAGGTATAGCGTGTTGGCTTGCCGACTTTGGTCGAACCATGTTCTTAGCCATCTCCCACTTAAGGACATAGTTAGTACCCATGACCATTACACCGTCATACCAAACATCAATAGTCTTACTTATTTTTTCAAAATTACCTTCTTCCATCATCTCTGATGGAGGATTAAAGCCGTCATCCTTTTGGATCATCTTTATATCCCCGTTCTCCTTTATCTTTTTCTTATATACAATGTCATTAGTAGACTTGTAATTAAAGTAAAGTAAAGTAACGGTGTCTCTATAGAATATGTCGTTTTGTTGGAACTGAGCGACATTGAAGTAGTCATACCAACTCTGCCCCCTTAAAGAAATTTCTTGAAGATCTTCATTAGTCAGGCTAGGGTCAATCTTCCTAAGCTCATTTATGTTTACAGTCTTTACCTCTCCCCAATAAAAGCAATCTTTAAAGTAGGGGTCTTCAGTGTAACTGTATATAACATTAGCAGGATCAACATAAGCTACCTCAACTCCACTCCCCATTAAGAACTCGTGCTTTCCAACAGATATGCCACATACCGTTTGGTCATAATCAAATCTCTTACGAAGGTCTATATAGTGATTATCCTCTAGAAGAGTATTGATTGCCTGCTCTTCTGCTATCTCAATAGCAGGTTTGTAATTAAGCTGCATATACAAAGCTAACTCCTCATCACTTTCAGGAAGAGAATCAGCATCCATAATAAAAGGATTTGCCCCTGTAGCTTCTTGTATCTTAGACAATACAGGCTTGGCTACCATCTGTCCTTCTACAAGGTCTTGGTATTTACTTCTCTTGGATTGTGATAAAGCGTCTTGGGCAAATGCTTTGACTGAAAAAATCCTATCAGACATCCCATTCACAACAATGTCCACAAACTTAGGTAGTATAGGAACGGGAGTCCAATCTAGATTTAGATAGGATAAGTCTCCATCAATGGCTAGTTCTTGCTTGTATTTCGCAATAGACTGCTCCCCTCGCGCATACAGGCGTAGCCTATGAAAATGTCTCCATTGATTATAAAATCTACACTGACTTCCGTCTTTCTTGAACCACTCATACTGAATAGCCTGACCCACCTGCAAACCAAACTCTGTAGTATTCTTTTCAGAGTCGGATACAAGTTGGCTTGGAAATCCCGCAGATGATATGTTTACCTTAACATCTTTCATCTAATAATTTCGCTTGTACTTCCTGTATTTTTATACCTAGCAAAGGTAATACTTATTTTACTACTCTTTTTTTCAGGCTGATAGAGATGCTTCTGACAAGCCATTATCGCTAATCCTGAGCTAATCGTTGCATCAAACTTAGTTCTGTTGTTAATATCAAACTTAGCCCAATCCTCTAAAGTCCTTGTAAACATCATTGACCCCATCTCATCGGAGTCCCTAAAAGAACCATCCATGTCTATTCCTACGTGCTTTTCTATATAGGACTCAATAGCTGAAGCGTGAGCCTGCTTAATGTCTTCCGAAGAGTTAGGAATTCCACCAAGCTCTCTCTCTGTCTTGGATAGTTTGTTGTATGTTTTATCAGGTCGATTCGTGCAAAACCCTCTGTACCCTCTATTCTTAAAGTGATACAAGAGTCTAGGCTTATTGTTCTCTATAAGGATAGGCATCCCATAAAATACACAAGCCATGAGAACCTCTTCAAAAAATATCTCTGCCGTCTGAGGTCTAGCTATATACTCTAGAAAAAATTCATTACTTGGAGCGTCATCCATATGGAACTTAGTTAACCCATGCAATGACCCATTAGACCCGCCTCCACCTACCACTCCTGAGATGTCATATGAGTCACAGCCAAACGATCCTATATGATCATTGGCAGGAAACTTAGTCCCATTCTTTTTGATTACCCTATTCTGTAGTGCGCCTGAGGGAGTCCACCCCACAAGGAATCTACCTCCTTTATCAGGAGAGAATATAACTCTAGTATCCTTAATGCCGTCTTTCCACCTGAAGCTTCCTCTAGTGAGATGGTGATCAGTAATAAGAGTGTCATTGTAATCTATCTGCTGATAAATACGGGTCAGGCTAAATAGAGATTGCTTGCTCTCATCTCTAAATGCGTGTGATGTCGTTCGAGGGAACTGACGGTAGAACTCATTAAGCGCATCTGCATCACTCTTTAATGACTCAACCTCAGCTTCCCAATAATCAATAGCTCCTCCGTGTATTAATTCATTATCAATACCTAGTAGTGGGGATGAGGGAGAACGTAGAACAGGCATCCCATACCTGTCAATAAACCCCTCCATGTTCCACTCCATGCAGATGAATAAAGAGTATAGCCCGCTCTTAGTCTGTCCGTTCTTATTTCTTTTAGTTACATCAGAGTCTTCGTATAAACTTTTAAAGTTGCCGCCTCCCTTACTGAGCGCATTAGATGTAGATCCCATCATGCACTTACCTACAATTTTACTACCCAATCTTAAGCAGGTCTTGGTTACTCGCCAATTGTTTAATATGTTGTTGGGCTTAATCCACTTACCGCTCTCATCATGGACTAGCAGTAAAAGCTTCTCACCATCATAAGAGTTGTCATCTGTATTCTTCCAATCAATAGTGGTGTCAAGACCTTCAATCTCATTGTCCTCCACATTGAACATATTCTTCTTAGTAATCTTAGACGCAGGGATTCTATAGGCCAACTCTGTCTTCGGCTTGTCCATACCGTCCATTATAGGCTTTAAGAAAAACGGTAGCCTACTGTTGATTGGAACTATCTTGTCAGTGAACATTTTCTTAGCATCCGTACCTGTCTTAGATAGAACTCCAATACGAGAGTCACGAGCAAGGGTAGCCACATTTACGCATTCTGATGAGGACATAAATGAAAATCCTGATCGACGTATCTTAACATATGACATTCCAAAGGATCTCTCATCAGCCTTACACCCTTCCCAAAAAAGATAGAGAACTCTATTGGCCTCTCTAAAATCAGGGTAACCTACATCAATATTCGTCCACTGTAGATACATATATTGAGATCCTGTTATATAGGTTGGCACACCATTGTTTAAGTACCAATGCCCATATTCACGGCGGTCGAACTCCTTCTCAATGTAATCTACATATCTACTCTTAAACTCTGTAGGCTTTTCATTCCACTGAAATATGGACTGAATCTTCTTAAGGTCATTGGGAAGCTCCGTTCTCTCCCAATACTGTTCTGATTTTTTTGCGTGTCGTTGAGCGCACTCCTTTGGCTTCTTAGGCAGTGCTATCCTGAGGTTCTGTATCTCATACACCTCTCCTACTGTGCCGTCCTTTGAGATGACAATTACATCGTACTTAGAATTATACCCATACTTCCAAGTCTTTGCTCTATTCTTAGCAGCAAGAACCTGATTAGGTATATACCCTTCAATCACCCGATAAAGAACATTATTTTTTTGATCGTCGCTCTGCAAATCCTTGCTTTGTGTCTACACTTTCATTGGGGGCTTTATCAGAAGCCTCAATTTCTTCCTTCTCCATTTCAATTCTTTTCAGAATCTCAAACGCATCAAAGATGGCTAACTTTTTTGTGGCAGCAGCATTCTTCAATCTATCAGCAGAGATGTCATCTTCAGGGTCATGCTTAATTATCTCCTCCTTCGCCACCTTTATCAGTTGCTGAACCGCTATCTCCCCTGCTTCGATTATTTTTAGCTTTATTGCTTTTGAATTCATTCTTTATTCTTTGCTTTTTTCTTATAGGATAGTCTTCATTCCACTCATCCTCAAAAAATATAAAATCTTTACTCATGGCCTGATGTATTCAAAAAACTCTATACTGTCCTGACGAACAACATCTATCGTGAAGCTGTATAGACTGTACCCTACATAGTTGCCACCATTAATCTCATCGTAAGGCGTTCGATGTATCCACCCAAAGGAAATGTCGGGGTCATCACAGGTATAGTCTAGCCATGTATTGCCCTCTCCAAAGTTGGAGAATATATCGTAGCAGCTAAAGTCAGGGCTTACATCTATCTCAGTATCATAAGCTGACAACAGTTGTATGAGGTCGCTAGTATTAACATCTTGGTCACCATTCGCATCCCAATAGTTAGGGCCGACTGAACCATACACTGAAAGGAAATTTAAAAATAATGAAGTGTTCTCAATGTAGTAGGTCTTATCTCCTTGGTCTACCTTCCTAGATATACAGAAGTAATCTCCCTGAGTAGACAACGAGTCCTCAAGAGAACGCCACTGTATCTCCTCATAATCAGACAAGTCAAGTATGTCAAGCATCTCTAGCTCCCGTATGCCACAGGTGTCTAATACTCTAAATGCTTCAGCAATTGTATTCTCATACTCAATCTCTTTCTCAAATGACTTCTTGCTACAGCTAAAGATAGATATAGAACAAACAACAACTATTGTCAGCCAACAAAAAAAACATCGAGACATCATAATCTGTGCGTATTATAAAACATTACAAAAACTTTCCTTCCTTGTTTCCATGCTACATTAGGATACTTACTATGAAAGTAACTAGACGGATAACACACAAGCCTGTTCTCCCCATACCCTATGACAGTATTTAAACGCCACTTGTCAATGTCTTCAGCGTCACCTATTATCATTCTATCGTATTCCTCATCCGTTGTATCAGGAGGAAGCTCACGACCATAAGTCTCGTGCTCCCATAGAGCTGTTCCATGAAGCTCTTCACTTTCTCTAGGAGATAAATATAACACTATAGCTCTATCAGGCTTCTGACCATTGATGTTTAAGTCTGAGTGTATTCTCCATGTATTATCTATAGAGTCAGTAGCGATCCTGAAAAAACTCAAGATAGGTTCAATCTTTTTTCCCTCAATACGCGATAGCTTCAATGATATATAGTCTTCCAACTCTTTACTAGAATCCTGAACATGAAAATCTTTATCCCCTACCGTAACTTTCTCAAACTCATTATTGTTTAGATGTTCTTGTAGTGGGATTAATAATGACTCAGGAAGGAAATCATCAAGAACATATATCATTTCGTGATCTTTATAACCTTAGCTATATTGTATCCCCACCCTATAGGAACAATGAGCGCACATGACGCTCCCACAAAGAACCCCAATACAGATAGAGCAGCCTTTGAACCTCTAAGAACTTTATGTGGCTGTGAGTAGTATGCTTGATAGCAATGACCTGCTCCGTCGAATGGATGGAAGGAATAGTCTACGACTCTTCGTAGAACTTTAAAGTACTTCCCTCCCCACTTATCAATGTTCTCAGGCTCACTAAGCCAATGAAGTCTTGCGCTTATAGTAGTGTCAGGGTCTCCATCACATAAGGCATTGCCTAGTTGGTCAATGGATATAAGAATTCTCTTTAGGTAGTTAGGCTTTTTCATAGTTTTAAAGTTATTTGGTGATCATACATCCTGTACATCTTCTCATTATCTACATCAAACTCATACTCACTATCAGGACAAAAGGATACTCTTGTCCCGTCCTCAACTCCTTGATCTAGAAGATACTTATTAGGATACCTCATCACTCCTGCTAATGGCTCTTCACTAAGCGGCTTGTAAATAAAAGAATCCTCCGCCCCTACAGGGGAAACAAAACAATATCTATCATGGGCATTCCATGATTTCCCATCATGCCACATAAAGAACTGATCGTTATCTATAAAGAATAGGTCATCCTTGAAGAAACTCTTGCCACTTTTCCTTCGGCCCTTGATGTCATTATAAAACTTAAAGACATTATGGTGAACAAGTAGAGTGTCCCCAATTTTTATAGGGCCATCATAGTTTAATGGTAGCTCTACTACCTTAGCTTTTCTATTGGAGGATTTATAATCTTCCTCAGATGTGCTTGTGATAACATCAACTCCATCCCAATCAATAGTGTTGTTGTAACGCCTTCCGCCCTCAGGCTTGGCTATAAAGAAAAATGGTGATTTCATTATGATCCGCAGCCAATGCAATCAATATGTGAGTCGGTTGGCTTAACTCCGTTTAATTTCATTTCAATATTGTGAATCTCACTTGCAATACTAATCTTTTCTGAAAAATCTATTGCACTATCTTTTCTCTTATTGAGTTGTTCAACAAGGTCTCGCATCTCTTCGTTGCTCATACTAAAAGTTTATGTTGTACTCAATAGATATTGGCATCGTTGAGGTGAAGGACTTCCATAGGATTACCTCTGCGTCCCGCTCAATCCAAATCTTAACCTCACCATCCTCTAGGCGAATGAGATGTATGTGGTAGTCGCCGTTCAGAACAGCCTGACCCACAAGGTAGTGCATTGCTCCTGACTTGTAGTCAGGCCCGATAGAGACTTTACGAATATCCATCTACTGTATTCCCCCTCCTACTAAAGCCCAACCGTAACTAGCATTAATATATTCAAATATAACACAGAAACTATCTTTACTAAGGACAAGGTCAGTTGTTTGAGTGTTCCACCTAGTTCCTTGAGTGTTAAAGTCTATAGTTATATTAAATGCCGCAGCATTATTGCTTATGTCTTGAACGCCGAACTTCATTCCTGCCACAGGAGTAGTCGGAGGAGAGATTGTATATGTAGATGCAGTAATTCGACATCCCACCATATCTCCATCGACTGCCGTATAAGCAGTACTTTTTATTACATGAGTTAAAGAGCTTCCTCCACCTGCTGCTCCCCATTCAACACCCGTCACTGTGCTTTTGAGAACTTCTCCTGCTCCTCCTGTGCTGCCGTCCGCTGTGATTGTACCGCCGTCTATTATTAGATTGTCAGTCTGAACAGTGGTTAAGTTAACTTGACTAACCCACGCAACACCTGTCGCTGTGCTCTGCATTAACTGATGTAATGTTCCTGTAGTTCCCCCTGCTGTTATCGTCCCACCACTTATCACTAAGCTGTCAGTGTTAGTGGTTACGAATGTAGAATTAGCAACATTAGTTATATCATTTCCGCCTCCATTATCTCCTGCATTAAGCACTTGGGTAAGAGTAGGGTATGTTATACTAACGCCAAGCCACTGAGGAGAAACTCCCGCTCCTTGACTTGTGAGTACTTGGCCCGCTGTTCCTACTCCACCGCCTGCGGTTATGGTAGAACCAAAAGTAACATTACTTAAAAAGGTAGACCCGCCAAATCCTATTGATAATCCCCAAGCTGTAAGCTCTCCTGAGCCACTTAAAATTAAGTCAGTATTAAGAGCACTATTGCCTACGTCTAATACTTCTTGTAGGTCAGGATTTAAAGTGTCATGGTCTATCCACTGAGCAGGACTTGCGCCCTGACTTGATAGAATTTGACCTGCTAGACCTGTGCCTCCATTTGCGGATAGTGTTCCCGTAATAGTCGCATTCAAAGCCGTAAGAGAACCTGTTCCTGTAAGAACTATGCTAAGGTCATTAGCCGTATTATTTGCGGTAAGAACCTGCGTTAGTGTTACTAAGCCTTCTGTCCCCGCTAACGCTGCAATAGAGCCTACGGTAAAGTTTTTAGTTGCATCAGTAGGTGTCCCTGCTGTGTCTGTTCCAATAACCTTATCCTCTGCGACGGGAGAGGCCGTGATACCGTATGTACTTATTCTAGCCATAGCTATTCTTGTTGTTCTTCTTTTCTAGTTATTGCTCCCGTTTGAACATTTAAGATTGCGTCCTTGCCATACTTCTCCATAAGCTCTAGCTCATACTTGTTGTACTCTCCCTTTAGAGAGTCAACCTGAC
>Ga0233413_10000456_pt1 | contig 19615 bp, 21 predicted proteins | sample Na_anoxic_6_MG_FD_189019 | JGI IMG/M metagenome (GOLD analysis project Ga0233413, IMG submission 189019) | Seawater microbial communities from Saanich Inlet, British Columbia, Canada - Na_anoxic_6_MG | ecosystem: Environmental > Aquatic > Marine > Inlet | place: Canada: British Columbia...
GAGCAGAAGCAGAAGCAGAAGCACCAGTACTATGGCGGGATTGGGTCATTATGTGGAAGGTGTATTCTGGTTTCATATAATTCTGTGTGGCATTTTCACGGGCCTCTTCGTTCAGCTGCTTCGCCCTGCCGTTGGAGGTCGTGGAGTCGTAGAGAGGTCCGCACTTAGAGTCTTTGGCGCCCATAGTTTCCGTATAATATTTTATATTGTCTTACTATATTCATCCATCGATTTTTATAATTATAAATATGACTGATGAATTTCATCTATGATAATTTCAGCACACGTATTTCTACAATGGGATTTCAACAAATTCTGCATCGCGTGTGTCTGTTTGGGCGAGAGCTGACGTGATTTCTTCGCCGGGCTTCTCTTTAGAGTAATAATCTGAAGGAGGGACCCGAGTTAGAGTTAGAATCAAGTTTTGTTTGCGTGCTTTCTCAATCCTATTGAGGCGACGTTCTTGTTGTTGTTTTTCTCTGATTTTACAAAGAAAAGGATAAACACTCGATGAAATATCGGTGGAAACTTTTTCAATACTAGTGTTCTTTCCCCTACTAAGTACGCTAAGTGCATTTATTATTCCACCTAATAACATAATTCTCATATCAGTCACCTATAAGCACTAAAATATTCATCGTCAATTTTTTTATAATTAAATTATGTATATTATTTAATGGGTATTACATGTTCTTGTTATAAAGAAAAAGCATTGATATTAAAGAATTATTCACCATTAATTAATAGACGTTCTTTAAATAAATCTCCAAAACAGCATAATTCACCAAAGATTAAATTATTATCTAAACGGTGTGCTCATTGTGCTCATGTATTTCATAAAAAAACAAAAAATATAGGAAATAGCCCTAATATATATTGTTCTCCTGAATGTTCCTTAATGAATAATAAAGATTTTGTAGAAAATAACTAAATGCGTAATAATACAAATATTATTCAATAAGAAATAATAAATGAGTTTATCAAAAACACAATATCCATCTATAAATGACAATATAGAATTATGTAAAGAATATTTAAAAAAATGCTATTCACCTTATTCAAAATTTAATGTTGTTTCTATGCTTGTTTGTAAAGATAAAAATTATTTTGGAGTTAATGTAGAAAATTGTTCTTATTCATTAACTGTTTGTGCTGAAACAAATTGTTTATCAACCGCAGTAACAAATGGTATTGATTTTAAAGATGCTTTATATATGATTGTTTATACAAATACAGCAGATGAAATAACACCTTGTGGAAGTTGTAGACAATTTATAGCAGAATTTATAAAAGGAGATTTAGAAGTACATACAATAGGAAATAATAATAAAATTATTTCTTATAAAGTTAAAGATTTAATACCATATATTTTTCATAAATAAGATTAAACATCATTTATTAAAATTTTTTTATAAATAAGATTAAGAATTATTTATTAATTTTCTTTAATAAAAACAAATCCATCTTCACTTCCACTTGATGAACTTGTATCAGATAGAATATCAATAGATTTTTTTGTATTATCATTATTAGTTATTGTTTTTTCCATTAAAATATCAATTAATATATTATTTTCATTTGATATATTATTTTCATTAACGGGTATTGGTTGTTCATTTATAATATTATTTTCATCAATGGGAATTGGTTGTTCATTTATAATATTATTTTCATCAGATAATTCATTCTGAATTTCTTTATAATCTTTTTTATTAGGAAATTGATATAATTTGCGTGTTATATTTTGCTGTATTTCATTGTTATTTACAATATAATAACCAATCATAAATGTTAATGAAAAAAATGTAAAATAGTTGTATAACTCGTCCATTATATTATTATATATAAAAAATCTTATATAATTTAATAACAAATAGATACATTTTTCAAAAATTCTATCTTTAATTGTTGATAAAATCTATTTTTAATGTATAATAATTGTATATGACAATACAGAAATTAACTTCATCTACCGAAATACCAATAATACGTATTACAGGACCTCCACCAGAAGGAACAACAATAGTTTCACAATATATATGTTATGATAATAGCTTAAATAGAATCCGTATTACACAACATTTTAGTAATGGACAACAAAGATTAACATTTAAAACACCTATGAAAGGAGGTCCATATGCTATTATATCAACTCTTTCATAAAAATATATTAATCTAATATATTTTTCTTTTACATATAATATTAAAAATTTTAAGAAAAGAAAAAATAAAATTGATTTAAATAAATAAATATACTACATATATATATTATAATGGATTATAAAGAAAAAGCAAATTTACTAAAAGTCCGTAATACTGTAATTGAAATGCTACATGATCGCTTATACGATATTGATGATGAAACGGCTAATGTTGATATAGATCAATTTGTAGCAATGTATGATAATGAAAATATTAATTTTACTGTTGCTGATAAAATTCATATTTATTTCTATATTGAAAATAAATCATTTGGTAAAAAAGATTTAACAACAATCTATTCAAAAGTTAAAACCGAAGTTGGAGATGCAATTCGTTTGATGATTATTATTAATGGTAAATGTATTGAATCAATTCGGAATGAACTTAATAATCTTGAATATCAAAATGTTGAGATTTTTACACAAGGACAATTGAGGTTTAATATTACAAAAAATTATTTAGTTCCTAAACATATTCTTTTGGATGAAGAAGAAAAACATAAAATACATAAAAAATATAATACAAATAGTAATGATGTATTTCAAAAAATTCGTAAAAATGATCCAGTAGCACAATATTATGCTATGAAAAAAGATGATATGTGTAAAATTATTCGTTCAAGTCCTTCATCTGGAATATGTGTATCATATAGAGTTGTTGTTCTATAAATGTCTTTTTCTTTTTTTCTATGATAGTATTAATAAAATGAATACTAATTTTCCTCATACCGAGCGAGTAATGCCAGTTCCATCTGTTGAACCAACTGCTCCATTAGTTCCTTCTCCAATTGATCATGAAAAAATAAAAGTAAGTATTGCTCCTGATAATCAATGGGCAGAAGAAGGAACATATTGTAATACACTTCCTTCTGCGCCAAGAAATCAATTAGCACAAGACCCTGTAAATATAAATAAAGGATGTAATATTATGAAAACTCCTACATATAATCCTAAGAAATGTTATGTTTCATTAGAGAACTCGCAAAATATGCCTGCTTTATTTTGCGGAGGTGCGGGTGGTTCAGGTAATTCAAATTTTGCTCGTGGTAATCAATTCTCAAATTCATTATGTGGATTAAGTTATAAAGATAAATCAAGAAATACAGAAATGAGTATTGGTGATAATCAGATGAGATTAACTACTGATAATAGTGTTCCTGTTGATGAATATAGCCTAGAATCACAAATACCAGTTCAACAAAAAATGGAAAATGTTGTTTTTAAAGATAATCATTATGTTGTTAATAATTCACCTTATTATCCATATCCAAGTTTTAAAAATAGATTAAACAGAGAATATAGAACATATCCACATAGTAAGCAATATAATTCACAAGGAAAACCATTATATACATCGTCTTCAAATGTTATTGAAGGATTTGGTGGTCCATTTGAAGGAGGAGGAAAAAGATGTAATGCGAATAGTTTATGGGGAGCTGTTATATTAATTGTTTTAGTTATAATTGCATTACTAATGACTAAAAAGTAAAATTTGTAGCATAAATGACTAAAAAGTAAAATTTGTAGCATAAATGACTAAAAAGTAAAATTTTTAAAATAAAAACATCTATAAATCTCTATCTGTTGGTTTAAAATATTCCATATCTAATATATCAAAAAGTTCTTTTTCTGATTGGAGAATAACTTTTTCATCTGTTTCTTTATTTGTTAATGAATATTCATTTAAAGAATATCCATTTTCAAGTGCTTTTTTACGAACAAGAATATTAAAATTCTTTGAACCAGTGAAGTACAGTAATCCAGTATAATATGCTGAATAATCAACACATCTAATATCAATTCTACGAGCATATGGAGATTTTTCAATTCTACAAATACCCATATATTTTTTAGCACCATCACTTGTTAGTGAATCAATAATAAATCCACATTTTTTTAAATTAGCAACTAATTTAGGTAAATATTTTTGTTTATCAATGTTTGAGATATGGTGTTGATGAGAGATTAATAAATCAATATCTCCACTTTTTGAAAGACCTCTACGATATGAACCACAAATTTCAAATACAAGTTCTTTATCTACTTTATTAATCTCTTTATTTAAAATTTTTTTCATATCATCAATCTCTTTACGAGGTATTTTATGAGTTAAATCTTCATAATAATCAATACCAACTTGAATATGATGTGTAATTTTTATTTTATCATCTTTTATTGCATCACGTAATTTATTAACTGATGTAATTCCATCTTTAATATATTGTTTAGCACGTGTAGGACCAATTCCAGTAATAGAAAGTAGTTCATCCATCGCATTTGTTTGTATTGACGTCTCTTTGTTTGTTTTAAGTTCTGATAATGTCCCGGTTTTAATAATTTCATCTATTCTTTCACCAAGTCCTTTACCAATACTATTGACGTCAGCAATTGCTTGCTTACCTGATGTAATTTCACCATTAAATTGTTTAAGTTGATAAATTGCCTTATTAAGTGCAATTGTTTTAAATTTTAATGATGTATCAAGTTGATACTGTTTTGTTAATTTAGATAAGACGTCAATAATCTTAGTTTTATTCATATTGATATGTATGAATAAAAATATATTTGTTATTATTCGTGGTTTCAAATTTTTTATTAAATTAAAAATTTATAATAGAATTGCTTGTTCTGTTTAACTAAAATATACTTGTAATAGAATTGCTTGTTCTGTTTAACTAAAATATACTTGTAATAGAACTGCTTGTTCTGTTTCAAATTACATCTCTTCAACTTCTCCTTTTTTAATTAAATTTATTTTTCTCATACGGAGTTTATTATTGTCGTCTAATTTTGAATCATCTAAAATATCTTCATCATCTTCATCATCATCATTTGTTTCATCATCAATATCATCCTCATCTCCTGATTTATTAATTTCACAATTAATATTTTTATTTACTTGAGATGGTAAGTTTTGTAATACATCATCTAATGTATCTGTTTCTTCACCTGCTTCGCTTTCATATTCTGTTCTAATATCATTATCAATAACAGTAGTTGTAGTTGTATTCATTCCAAGCAAATTATACACAAAATCTAATGGAGACGATGAAGATTGTTCGTTTGATATGGCGGTCATAGATGAATAAATATTATAAACAACATATGTAATCATTAATACAGAAATAATTGATGAAATATCAGTATAATCAAATTTAATGTCAAACATTATATTATTAGTAATATATATTCTTATAAAATAAATAACGCATATAAATAAAATGATGATATAAAAAATATATATAATAATTATAGATGACAGTAAATACAGAAAATAACAATACAGAAAATAACAAATCAGATGAAAGTACTGAATTAATGGCCGCATTAGAAGGAGTATCATCTACAACAGGTGCAAATCCATCTGATAATAGTAAATTAGACAATATTAGAGATAAATTAATGAGTAAATTATCTTCTACTAAAAATAATATTGTATCCCAGGCAACGAGTATTAATAACTTAAATTCTACGATTGATGATAAAAGACAACGTCTTATTAGACAGGAAGAATCAATTTCTGAAAAGAAGAAAATTATTTTAACAAGAAATCGCATGCTTAATATTGCACAGGCAAACAATAGTTATAATAATAAAATGATATATGTGTTAATATCAATTATATTCGGGTTTTTTATTGTAATGCTTCTTATGTATGTAAATAAAAATAAAAATAAGGTCTAATTTATTTAATTTATATCAGTATTTCTCTTTTACTTAATTTTTAATCTCTTTTACTTAATTTTTAATCTCTTTGAAATTTACTATATTATAATATTATAATATAATATATGAGTTTTAATCAAAATGAAAAAGACCTTACATTATTATATGATGATGATTTCAATAGAAAATATAATATTGTTTCAAAAATGAATAAAGCAATATCCGCAAAATCAAAAGTTATTGAAATAACAGACACCGAAAATCACAAACAGCGTAAAAAAATTAAATTACTAAATCTTATTTTGACAATGATAAGTTTTATGATATTAGCAGTAATATTATATTCAATTAATGTTATTAAAAAAAGATTATTGAATGCAATAATAATATTATTAGTATTTGGATATATAATAAAAATTATAACTGTTGTTTATAATAATCAAGCTAATTTTGATTATGAAAATACAATAACAAGAAGTTCATTCGGACATTTAGATAGAAATGGAATGGCACCAGTTCCAGTTCCTCCCCCGGCATGTCCATCACAATGTTCTAAACATACACATAAACAAGGATGTATTAAACCGATTAAACAAAATATGACAGCAAATTTAAAAACAGATAGTTCTTTAAATCGATGGGTTTATGGTGATCAACCAGAAGCAACATTTTATAATCCTCGTATATATAATACTACAATACCTAATTTAAGAACAACAGAAGCAGAAATAGAACAAAATGAACCTCAAAAATCATTTCCTGAACTTGAAAATAATACAAAAAGTGATAAACCAGTTAAAGGAATTACATATTATGATTGTGCTAAATTGTTAGAAAATAAAGTATCAATGAGAAGTAATATACCTTGTTCATATTATCCAGATCATAAAACAATAAGTAAATGTATATATACAGATAGTGGTGAATGTGAGAAAGTATCAGAAAGTATACAAATGAGTTGAATAAAAAATCAATATTTCGGTCATATTATCTTATTATATAATAGTAATGTCAGGAGAACAAAATAATATTGAAACATATAATATACATGGAATAGGACAAGGAAGTCAAGTTTATTCTAAAATAGTAGGATCTCAATCATATCATACATTAACAAAAAAATTAAAAAAGATAGTTTCACATACACAAGATTATATTTATGGTATTGGTGAAAGTGATAATGGATTATATGTTCAACACAAACCATATATGAAAGATGGATGGAAAAAACAAGATTTAGAATTTATATCAAATCCTAAAATAACTGATATAACTGCTGATGATGAAAATATATATATTATAGATGAAAATCATAATATACATAAAAATACAAAAGGAATAATGAATAATTGGACTAATATACAAGAACCATCAAATTATAAATTACACAATATATATATTAATAATAAAACATTATACTTAATAGTAGAAAATGGTCAAACAAGAGAAATAAAATTATTAAAACAAGATAGTTCAACAACAACAAATAATTGGTCTATTATTGGTCTTCAAAATAATATAATTCCAGAAAATATATCAGGAAATGAAAATTATATATATATAACAGGAACAGATAAAACAATACAACAGTATAATACAAATATGGCATATCAAAAAGATATATCTGTTAATATTCCATCATCTTCAACTGATACAAATCCATCCATAAAAAAAAAACTATCAAATGTAGATGCAACAAACTCAAATAAATTATGGGGAATACAAAAAGATTATTCATTAAATATTGTAAATAATGTAAAACCAACAACAGGTGTTCGATTAACACCAACATATAATGATATAACTAATCCTACTGATTGTGGATTAAAATGTTATAATACACCTAACTGTAATGCATTTAAATATACATCAAAAACTAAACCATCCTGTATATTATATTCAAGTATAGATGGAACAACACCATCAACACCATCAACAGGAGATGAAACAGGTCAACCTTCATATAATCCTATGGGTTCATTATATTATTGTGATTCTCCTTGCTCAAAAGGAGACTGGAAAAAAGATGATTATGGATTAATATCAGATATTAGTGTTAGTCCTATTAAAACTGTTAATTCAACATTAATACAAGGTGAATGGGTAAATAATGTTGAAGCACTAAATAAAAGTGCTCAATGTAATCAATATACAGGTAATATTAAAAATGAAAGTGATTGTGTTAATGCATTAAACGCAGATAATACAAAAATTTATGCCGAATATGATAATACAACTAATATTTGCTATGGATGTAATGATAAAACAATATTTCAAAGAGCAAGTATTGATGGTAAATCATCAGCATATAAGAAAAAAATAACAATTATTCCAAAAGAAGCAAATAAGAAAGGTAATAAAAATGTATATACAAAAGATAATGCAGAACCAATATGTAAAAAATATGGAGGACGTGTATGTTCTAAGGAAGAAATAACAGATAATGGAAATAAAATATTTGGATGGACTAATTCAGATAAAACACCATTATTATATTTAAGTAAAGGTCAAACTATGAATATTGATAATAAACCATATAATGGACCCCAAGTATTACAGGCAAAATCCGATGTTGATAAAGCGATGGTCTATTGTTGTGGAGATATACATAACACTCCTGTTAATAATATAGTTGAAAGTTTTACAACAAATAATAAATCATTTATGAGAAATGTAAAATTATATAATTACGTATTTATTATAATATTTATAATATTTGCTATTATTGTACTGAAACACTATCTAATAAGATAGTATTATAATCCTTTGATTGAAACACTATCTAATAAGATAGTATTGTAATACTATTTATATAATGAAAATCTCTTAATTATAAAAATATCATATAATATATTTATATATTATATAATGACAGCACCTAATAATGATAATTGGAATCCATCAATATGTAATTCAAATATAGATAAAGATGAATTAGAGGGAGACTGGAAAAAAGCAAAACTTATTCAACCAGCAGATATAAATAACATATGTGATATTAATAAATATTATAAAACTTCAAAGAACTTATATTTATGTGATACACAAAGTAAACTTGAATTAGTAACTCCAATAGAGCATTTTTCACAAACAACAGAATATAATACACTTCAAAATAATAGAATAGAAGAACAACAAAAATATTTAGATAATATACAAACAGAAATAGCATCTAAAAATGCAGTCCTTGATATTTATAATACATCGGTAAAGAAGAAAAGAGATAATTTAAAAGTATTAAAAGTATTTTTTATATTTATTATATTTTTCTTTGCTGTATTATGGGCAAAAGCATCAGGACATATGTGTAAAACATCTTTTATATTATCAATAACAACATTAATTATTTCATATGTATATTATGTTGTTTGGACTCTTAATAAAGATAACATAGCAAATATGTCAAAAAGAGACATTAAGATAATAGGGGAAGTTCTTGGTCTTGATGATAATGAAAAAGGAGAGTTTAATTCAAAAAGTGATGATGATTCATATTTAAATAACTATAAATATAAACAACGCAATGAGTTTATGGGGAACGATTGTGATTGTCCTTCTGGTGGAAAACCAACACCTGGTGGTGGAGGAGGACATGACAAAAATTGTAAAATTATTAAAACAAATAAAGCAAATGTATATTATGATAAAAGTGCCCCAAAAGAGAGATTATTTCCAGTAGTAACAGAAGAAGATGCTAAACCATTTAAAGAATCAATACAAACAACAGATGATAATACAACAGAAGCACTTATATATGCTGACCCAAATACAGGTTGCACGGGTAATAGATGTGACACAGATAATGATATAAATACAAATGAATATAAATCATTGCAGAAATGGACACTTGATTTATAAATATAATATTTATGAATATAAATGGACGTTTGATTTATAAATATAAATGGACGTTTGATTTATAAATATAATATTTATGAATATAATATTTATAACCATATATGTGCGAATACTTCGATCCAACTGATAATATATTAGACTCCTCAACCAACATGTCTTTTGTCATGTTTATTTACAATGATGTTGTTCGGCGCTTTGACGGTAACAGAGATATTATCGTTAAGAATATTCAACCTGATTCATGGTGTTTCACTGTGATATTTCCCAACACTACCACCCGTGTTTCGGGAATGTCTATTATGCGCATACCAACCGGGATCATTTATATAGGACTTATAGACCAATATAACAGACATATTCATGTGGATGACATCGGTTATTTTGAACCTAAACAGTTCTCTACCTCATCTCAGATATGCGATGAGGTCACCCGTGTGATGAAGCTTGTCTCCACCAATAACAAGTAAGCATCTACTTACATTTTATAATATTAAAAATTAGTATGTATTATAACTTAATAAATATTATAACTTAATAAATATTATATCTATAAACACGTAATATAAATCATTATTTATAAATATTATATCTATAAATAATATATGTACGAATACTTTGATTTAAATAATATTTATGGTGATGTACTAGGAAGCGATGGAGGAGATATTTCATCAGATGATACATTGGATGGTTTATTAAGTAAAAATAATTTATCTAATGTTGGATGTTTAAATCCTAAATTTACAAAATCAAAAAAAGAACAGCATTTCTTTCCAATGAATTTAAAAGGATCAAAGATGACATTAGAACAGGCAATAAACAAAATGAATAGAATGAATAGAACAGACGATGATATATATGATGTATTAATATATAATAGACATGCCGAGACAGGATATGTGGGAGAATTACATCCAGATTTTATTAAAGAAGATTTAACTGATTTTAATGATGTTTCTCAACCAAAATCAAAACATTTTTCAAATGTATTTTTACAGAAGAAAGATTGTACTAAAAATAATTCTTATAATGTTTATATTAAAAAAAGTGGCAGTGCTAAATGGAACCAGTTAATGAAAGAATTATTAAATAAAAGAATGGATAAGATTAAAAAAGATAAACATAACACTGATAATGATTTAAATCAAAAAAAATATAATTTACATAAGATGGAAAATGGTTCATCCTCTTCATATGAAGCTTATTTAAATCAACAACAAAATAAAAATAAACAAAAACAGGTTCAAGATATACAAACATCTACACAAGACCAATTAAGATTATATAAAACAGCAGAAGTAAGTAATTTAAATGCTATACAAACATTAAAACAAATGAGTTCTAATGAGGATAAACTATTAGAAAAAAATTATAAAAATATAAATGAGGTTGAAGAGAATATATTAACTACATCTGAAAGAATTAATACATTAAAATCAAGATATTCATTTAACTCAAAAATTATTAGACACCTAAAAACAGCATTACTTATTATATTTATATTAACATTATTTGCTATGGGATATTATGGTGTTCGTGATTCATATGGCGGTAATATTAGTAAAGGAATTAAAAAGGTAAGTGGATTAGGCGGTATAAATAAATCATCCCCAAATAATATATAATTTAAATATTATTATGAATAATTATCTTCATCAATAATATTATCAATATTATTTAACATTTTTTGTTTAATTGTTCCTAATTCATTTTTAACTGTATTTAATTTAGTTTCATATTGATTTTTATATTTATTTTGAATAACTATTAAAAAACTGAATACTATCGCAAAAATGAGTGCTGTTAATAATGCTGGTTCATCACGAGACATTAATAATACATATACTAATATTAATATTCCAAGTGCTGTTATTAATGCTTCAATATAATCTTCAACTTTATAATTTGAATTAATAATATTTTTAATAGAAAAATCATTTAAATTATATTTTCCTTTATTCTCTCTACTTTGTTCATCACTATTATTATCATTTATTTCATCTAAATTAGTATTTGATGGTTCGCTTGAATCATTATATATAGAACTCATTATATAATCTATTAATATAATTTATTAAAAATTATATTTAATATAAAAATTATTATAGAAATAATTAAAAACATAAAATTAAATAAAGTATAACAACAGAATAAGAATTAAATTTCCATAATTGCCGTTTCAGATAGAGACTCATCTTTTGTTTTATAAATAAATCCTTTCACTTTCATATTATTTCCATCACCGCTAATATTTGATTTCTTAAATTTTTTAATACATAGTTTAAGAAATGTTTTTTTAGGTTCAACTTTATTTTCAGCATAATTATCACTAATCCACATCTTAAAATCATCATATAAGTCATTAACAGATATAGTATCTTTTGATTTAGGAGATTTAACAAGAATATCTTCAATAAATTCTATAAGTTTATCACTTTCCTTCTTATACTCGGTTGTATATTTAAGAACTTCTGATGGAACAATAATACCATTAGTTTTATAAATACGATAATACTTATCAATTAACCATGAGAGAAAAATACTTTTCCATCTTTTAATTTTATCAGAAAGATAATTATCTCTTTCAAATTCGTGTGGTTCTGTTGGATTACCAACAAATTTACTCTTGAATTCTGCTACTTCAAGACGACGCCATGTACCTTCATCATTTGGAGGAACTTTTGGAAGGTCATTACATAGAAGAACAAGTTTAAATTGTGGTTTAAATTCAATTGGTGCTTGATGAAGACCTCGTGCTTTAATTTTATCACCACCAGTATATTCTTTCATTAAACCAACATTAATGCGTTCATCTTCATTCGGTTCATCAAAATATCCAAATCTTTTTCCGACTGCCTGAACAATTTCAGGCGTGCATGCATTTGAAGCAGCTCTCTTTCCAGTCAATAGAGTAATTGGAAATTTAATACAATAGTCTCCAAATGAAGAGATGAATAGTTCTAGTAATTTACTCTTACCATTTGAACCTGTTCCAGTCCATATACGAAATTTCTCCTCAGCATTAACACCTTGTAGAAATGAAGATAATAGTGTAAGCATATATAATCTAACATCATCATCTGTAATAATCTTTGCCATGAAATCTTCAATTTCATCCGCATCACCATCTTCATCATAATATTCTACATATGAATTTCCAGTTGAAAGAGTAATATAATCCTCTGGGCGACCGTCTCTGAATTCCATCTCTTTTAAATCATATACGCCATTTTCAAATCCAATTAAATATTCATGTGTATCAAGTTTATTACAAAATTTATTATCTTGAAATAATTCTCGACACTCCTTCATAACATTATCTTTAAATCCTGTCATTTTTACATTACCAATAATTTTAATAATTTTTTTTGTTTGATTTAGATATTCTTCTTTTTTAGCATCATCTCCCTCATCACCGGCATCAGCCGCTAATTCGTTATATTGAGAATTAAGACGAAGATATTCTTGAACTAGTTCAACAGAGATTTTTTGACGAAGACAAAGACCGTCTTCTTCTGCAACCCATCGATGGTCTTTAAATTCATACCAGCATTTTCTGGAATATACATATTGATTCTGGAACATTTCATATAGAACTTTTGCGATGTCCCAATTATTAGGAATTGTTGTTCTGAGTGTATCTTCTAGTTTTCTCTGAACATCAACTCGTTTAATCTCCATAAATTTATCAAAATTGTCATTTCTAGCCCAATAGATTAAACTTGCGATTGTTAGTTCTTTGCGTGTTTTATTAGATTGTGTGATTTCATCCCATTTTTTTACACAATATGCATTATCATATTTTGATGATTTTTGACTGAATTCATCCCATACCTCAAATAGTTCAGTTGGATCAACAGAATTTAAACAAATGCCAACTTCCATCCATTTTTCAAAATCATGTGCTCTATCAATATCAAGAATATCAACAAGAGCTACTACTTCATCTAGATTATATATTTTCTTCTTACTTTTAATATTAATTTTAGTTGTTTTTTTCTTGTATTTCGCTGTTAGAGAATCATCTTGCAATTTAACACAATCTCCGATTTCATGTCTACGAATACTAAGAAATTTAGCAAGATTAGTAAAACCTTTAAAATCAACATCATTGTGTTCAATAACTTCACGATGAGAATCATATATTATAGATAGTTTATATGGGTCACAATTAGGTTTTTTACTTCCATACATTAACCATCCGTTTTTCTGAATAATACATCTATCTACAACATCAGACATTGGATTGCGAAGTTTAATATCAGTAAATATAGTATCAATCTTTTTAAGAATATTGTCTCGTAACATATATTGTGCGTATGGTTCTGTTGAGATATAAGGGAACATAATATGAATTCCATCCTTAGTAATTTTATTTCCTTTGTCTGTTTGGTATGGTTTAGAGCGCTCAAATACAAACGCAATTAATTCATTACTCTTATCAGTTAGTTTAAAATTTTGTTCAATCTCTGTCATATACAGTTCTACAATCTTCTTGACATGTTCTTTTGTGTATTGTCTTTCAGTAATATCATAATCAAGTTTAAAATCTAAATCAACAATAATAGGTGCTACTTCTGTATGTTTTTCAATCATATAGACCGGTGTTCCTTTTTGAACTGCAACTTCGTATAAATCGAAGAAGGTGTCTAGTTCATTATCATCTATATTGAATGCTCCAAGTGGTCCCCCCATACTTGTATGGGTGTGTTTAGCACCTTTTCCAACACGGTGCTTCTGGAGAAAATCAGATAGATTTTTATAATTACTGTTCATAGTATCCATTTGTAATATAATGTTATATAATTTTATATATTTTTAGACAAAATATATAATCAATTTTTTAAAAACCAATAATAAAAACCAATAATAAAAATAACATCATATTATCCTACTAAATAACCATTATATATCAATTATACTAATCTTTATTTTCTTTTTAATTAAATTTGCGTTTAATTCAAGTTTAAATATCTTCTTTGTAATATCATTTCCATCTTCAATATCAAACAGTCGTAAATATTTTGTTATAAATAATCTGTTTGTTGATGTATTAATAATAAACTTAATAACCATATCCCGTCTACCATCAATTATATCTGATGTCGTCAATTCTCCTAAATGGAGACCCTCATATTGTTCTGACAAATAATAATATGGACTTGCGAGAACTGCTTGTGTAATTAACAGAAGTATTGTATATTTTTCCCGCTGTGTTAAATAATATTTATTCATAATTTTAACAATATTTTCATATGAATTTTCACGATGTATTTCTTTATTATTTATATATAGAGTTGAACGAAGTAAATCTCGAATTGCTTGTAATTCTATTTCTTTATAAGTATCCTCTCTTGAAGAGGGTGTTATATATGATTCATATATATCATTTATAAAAGTATCAAAATCGTATTTAATAGATTGTGTTTTATCTGATACAATTATTTCTTCTGGAATATTTAAATATATATCTTGAAATGCTAGATATATATTCATAAATTGAATATCATCACAATTATCATTTTTTTCACAATTATCACTATTGTAATCTAATAATGATATATCTTCAATAGCATAATCTGCAGAAATCCATTTATCATTTTCAAACATATACTATAATATAAAAAGATTTAATTAAGTAACTAATTTTTCTTATATAAATAATCTTTCTCATATAAGTAATCTTTCAATTCTTCAACAAAAGTAATATTTATATTAACACGTCCTCTTTTATTTGTTATATCTTTTATAGATTCTTCTAATTTATTTCCCAAGAAATATACTTTATATAAAACAACCAATATTGCTGATCTACTTGAACCCATAAAACAATGAATAAGTATTTTTCCATTTTCTTCTTTTATTTTTTCAACAAAATGAATAAAATTGTCAAAATATTTTTTAATACTACTACTATTAATGTCTTTTACATCATCTAATTTAAAATATTGTAAATCGGAATTAGTTTCAAAATAATTACTAATCTCTTTTGAAGCATTAACAATAGCAGTAATTCCATTATTTTTTATATAATTATAATCAGCTGCGTTGAAGGCATTTCCTAAATATATTGTATTATCTATTTTTGTAGCAGATATGAATGGTGCTGTTATATGTTCGTATATAGATTCTGTTAGTGGTTTATCACGCATTCTCTTAATTATTACATAATCACCATCAACGTCATTAGTTTCATCTGTTTCTTTATTTATTATATGATATGTTTTATCTTTACTAACACTTATAATAGTATAAAATAATGAATATACAGAAGAAGCAAGTGAGTATAGCATATATAATATTAGTTATTTTATTTATTTTAGATAAAAACAAGTTAAACGACATATTCAAATGAAAAATTTGATTTATGAATGAACTTATATATAATATGATATAAAGTCTAAATCACAAGACGTCTTATTAAGAATCCACTATGCCATCTACTCAAACAAAGCGTATTCGTAAAGATATTCTTGATGCCGTGAAAGGAAGATTAATGGATGGTTCAAATGGAATCTATTTAAGACCAGATAATGAAGATATTACAAAAATGACAGGTCTTATTATTGGACCTGAAAAAACACCATACGAAGGTGGATTTTTCTTTTTTGATATTACATTTCCAAATGAATATCCACTTAAACCACCATCTGTAAAATTTGGAACTCTAAATCCATATGTGCGATTTAACCCAAATCTTTATACAGATGGTAAAGTATGTCTTTCTCTAATTGGAACTTGGCACGGTCCTGGATGGACAGCATGTTGTGGTATTCCAACTGTTATGCTTTCAATTCAGGCACTTGTTTTAACGGAGAATCCACTTATTAATGAACCTGGTTTTGAAAATGCAGATAAAAATCGTCTTCTACAATATGATCTTGTAGTTGAATATTATACATATGCTGTTGCTGTGTGTGATATGCTACAAAAGTCTCCTATTCAATTTGAACCATACAAAGATGAACTCTTTATTTATTTCTATAATAATTTTGATAAATATATTGAACGAATTAATTCTCTACGTAAGAGAATTGATGAAAATTCTCATTTATTTAAAGATTATGGTAAAGGAATTATTGACGCTGGTGTATATAATATGTGTGCTAAACCTGATTTTGACCTTCTTTTAACTAAATTTATTAGTTTAAAAGAAAAGATGGATGGGGCAATTGCCACTCCAAATAAAGGAGTTATTTCAAAAAGATGCGATACATTGAATACATTTAATTCATATGAACTTATTTCACACTATGCTAATTTACTTGGTATTTCTATTGAAAAAGATGATACCACCGAGGAAGGTGGGGCTGGAAAAGAAAGCATTTTTAAGAAATGTCCTAAATCAAAGAAACAACTGCTTTGTGATATTGAAATTGCGATTGAAACAACAGAGTAAATCAATGTTAAAATCTAAAAATATATCACAAAAACTTATAATTATTTTATAAATATTAAACCAAACCCACAATTTAAGTTAGATATATTTCTACATTCTTTCCCGAGATAATCAACCCAATTAAAACAATTGTGGTTTAATGAAAATTTGTTCCACCAATTATTCATATTATTATCAATAGTTATATCGTCAAGGAGTATATATTTTGGATTAATAAAGTTATAAAAATCTATATTTTTTTCAACCCACTCTCCATTTTTTAAAGCATCAATATATAGTAATGTATTTCCATCATTATTTGTAAAATATCTTTTAACTTGTTGTTTGATTTCATTTGATAAGGAGTCGCCGATTAATCTTTTACAATTATCATATTTTTTTAATCTTTTTGATGCCATATTATGGTCTTCAACATCAATAGTTATTAATTGTAAATTAGGATTATCATATATCATCGCTAGTCCACTTCCTCCTTTATGAGTACCTATTTCAATTACATTCGTAATATTTAAACATTTAATTATACCAGATAAAATGTTGTAATATGGTTGAGTAATATTATATCGGTTTTCATCATAACCAATAATATTATTTGATAAAATAGTTTTACCGATGTTAAATATATTATGTAATATCTGTTTTTTTACTTTAAAATAAGTATCAGTTTCTAATGTATTTTTCATTTTTATAAATTTATCAGGATTATCTTGTAATTCACGAAGACCATCAAATCTATCCCTTGACCCCCACGTCTTAATTGTAGGGTCACCGTTTGGTGAAATAAAATTTACTGGAACACCCATTGCCAAACAAGGTAAATAACAATGTAATCTTGAAGTATTTACATATTTACATTTACTATAATTTTCAAGAATTTCCATAGCATCAATTAAACCATATGTGTGATCAATATTTTTCCATTTTCCTCTTGAATGAGAAAAATTAATGCCATCTTTTACTTTTGTATCAGTATTATATATTATATCTGTTTTATTATTCCATTTGAAAAAGTCAATTGTTGTTGTCAAACATCCACTAAAATATGTTTTTACACCTTTATTTTTAAGTATTTCTGTTGTTTTCAAATCTCTACATCCGATAGGTTGGTATTTTTTTAGTTCATTTAGATATTCCATTGATAATAATTTTTTGTTTGCTAAATGAAATGAAATAAATATAGGTGTAATGTTTAAAGGAATTATAAAACTAATATCTCCTTCTTCATTATAAGGGTGTATCCACCACCCATTCATTATTGTAATAATATTGGTTAATCCTTTGTATTGGTCTATATCATGTATATTATCTCTTTTTATAAAAATTATGTTGAAATTTGGTATTTCATTTTTAATAAGCAAATCTACAAATTGTTTAAAGTCATATGTTGTATTATTAAAATCTTGTATAATTTTTCTGTATATGTTTATTGATGATAATGATTGAATATAATCTCCTATATTAGATGATGCGTATTTATTATATGAATTATTATATACTAATACTCCTAAATTAATATATTTTTTAGGATGAATAATATATATTTTATTATAATTTATTGAAATTGTATCAGACAATCTAATATTTTTTATATTATATTTTTCTGATGTTTTATTATTAAAAATATGTGATAGTATAGGTTTATTATTATTCCATAAATATTGATATTTACATGCATTATGATAATATGGTTTGTTACTCCCAGCATAATGTAATATAAATTCAGTTTCTTCTTCTACCAAATAATCATCTTGGTTTAAAAATATATTGAACCGTGGTTCTAATACTGTATGGTTTCCATATGCGTACATATTTATAATATATTGATCATGTCTATTTTGATTTTTTGAATGGATTTCCAAACATTTTTGAGTAAAGTTATTTTGTCTTAAAGTATTCAGGTCCATTACAATAATTCCGCAATTTCCACTTTTTTTCCCAGAATTATCATCAAAATACTTTTCCCATTTTTTATGAATTGAATTTTTTATAGCAATACCTGTTTCTCCACAATCAATATTATATATTTCATACAAGTTTATATTTACAATAATATCAATATCCATATAAATTACTTTATCACATTTAAGAATATCTGGTATAAATAATCTTAACATTGTAGCATTACTTATATGTGATAATCCAGTATAGTTTCTTTCCCATTTTTTATTATAAATAAACAATTTAAGATTTTGATGTTGATTTATATAATTTGCTAAATTATTAATTTTTATATTATCATCTATATTGTGGATGTAATGTATATTAATCATATTATTACTATTTTTTCGTAATATTGAAGTAATAACAACAGGTATAAAAGTTATTAAATTTTCATCACTACAAAAACAAATATTAATCATATATTATATATTAATAAAATTTGTTAAAAGTTAAATCTTCTATTAAACTCCAACAAATTTTATTTAAAAAAATAATAAAATTTGTTAAAAGTTAAATCTTCTATTAAACTCCAACAAATTTTATTTAAAAA
>Ga0233413_10000458_pt1 | contig 19594 bp, 7 predicted proteins | sample Na_anoxic_6_MG_FD_189019 | JGI IMG/M metagenome (GOLD analysis project Ga0233413, IMG submission 189019) | Seawater microbial communities from Saanich Inlet, British Columbia, Canada - Na_anoxic_6_MG | ecosystem: Environmental > Aquatic > Marine > Inlet | place: Canada: British Columbia...
TTATCAATGAGCCTTGGGGCTCTTGAAATATCTGGGATTGATACTTTGGACGTAAATCGACCAAGGGCATATTATCTTAGAGACGAACTCGCAAAGAGGCCCCTCAACATAAGGAACATCCAACAGACCACTGGCTCAACAATCATCGGGAATTATACTCACGATTATGAGTTTGTTCAGACTTCTGGAAGATTTGTAAACAACAGGGCATTCATAGAAAGTCAAGGTGAAGGGTTTGCTCAATATGTTACAACACAGTTTATTACAGGGGCAAAAGACCCAAATAGAGCTTTACCAGACTTCGATCTAACCGGTTCAAACAAATTTGTATTTGTCAATCGTTTTAATGCCCCAGGAGGCACTGACGTGAGTTCTAGGGGAGTTCTAGATACATACTCGGAAGAGTATGCCCCCAACAATGTAATGACAGTGAGGAACCACTCAGTTCGTTCTTTACTAAGAAATGATTTAGCAAGACACACACCGAAGGCAACAGATATAACTTGTTCTGTAACACCAACCCTTTATCATACAGATAACCGGAATACGAAGTATTACAAGCAGCCGACCCCATCCGATGCGGTGCAGACTTTGGTTTCTGGCCAAGCCGGAACTCCAAGTCAACACTATATTGCCTTAGATGTTGCTGGCGGGCTAATGTATTGGACTGATGCTGGTAATGACGACATCTATCGAGCACCGATTTCTGGTGGCCCAGTTGAAACCCTGATCAGTGCTGGGTTGAATAACCCATATGGTATTGGTATCGATGTTTGCGGCGGTAAGATGTATTGGGCATCAAATGGTGCTGGAGAGATTAGGAGATCACCAATAGATGGAGGAGCAATTGAGGTATTGGTTACGGGTCTGAGTGCCCCACGAGGACTTGCCCTCGATATAAAGAATCAGATGGTGTATTGGGCAGACGATGGAGGTGCCAATGTTATCCAAAGAGCACCAATGGATGGAGGAACGGCAGAGACATTAGTTACGGGACTTTCTGATCCGCAAGGTGTGGCACTTGATCTTGAAAATGAAATGGTATATTGGGCCGATCAGACAACTGATGTTATCCAAAGAGCACGAATGGACGGGGGAGCAGTAGAGACTGTGGTTTCTAGTCCTGGTGATCAGCCAAAAGGCATAGCTCTTGACACGACTTTGGGGTTCGTTTATTGGGCAGATGATGCATCTGGTGGATTTATTAAAAAGTCGTCTATCAAAGACGGAACAACTGAAACACTGATTACTGGGCTGAACCAGCCGAGTGGTATTGCTCTCGACATAGATGGTGGGGGAATGTATTGGACTGATTTTGGGGATGATGTGATTCGTTTTGCTGCGATGTCTAACAGGAGATTGTTCGACAATGCATATGTAACTCACGAAATACCACAAGCAGATTTAAGGTATGCTTGGATTCATGCTTCTGCCATTACAACAGAAGACCAATTACCAGGACACCAAAACAGTAGTTCTATTGCCTATCAACCTTTTGATGATATTCAATATGTATCAAGCAGTGATTTTGTGTCGTTTAACATAGATGGCGATGTTGGGTATCCTAGTGGCTATGCAAAAGGAAGAAGATTCGGAAAGAGCAAATCAGATGTTTATACTGGAGGATCGACCGATGCTAGTGGGGGATTAGATCTCCTTACTGATTCGGATGCGGTTAATTATAAAGATATGGCTATTGACCCCTATAATAAAAAAGTATATTATATTGAGGACGACGCTTTTGACATACCTGCCAACCACATGATTAAGCGAATGAATTTGGATGGAACATCTGATGAGATATTATATGAACAAGACAGTACTGTAATAATCGACATCGATTCTTTAACATTAGATATTCCAAATGGACAGATATATTTTTCTCAATATTATGGCTCCTCTGGTTCTCCTAGTGGTTCCGAGGTGTTTAAAATGCGATCAGCGGGAACTGCCTCTGCCCCGGCTACTTCTGTAATAGCTTTTGGTGATTATAACACATCTCGTGTTAGATCTCTTTCTTATAACGACACAAGAATTTACTTTGGATTAGCCAATGGTGTTTCTGCCACCACAGCAGAGAAAACTAAATTTGGGTATATTGATTCTTCTGACCTTTCGAGAACAGACTTATATGCGCCGCTGGAGCAACAACTTGTGTTTAGCATGGACTTCGATCCAGAAGAAAAAGTATTCTACTGGGCACAGCAAATTGAATCGCCAACCTACGCATTTTCGGGGTTATACAAAACATCCAGGGTAGATCTGCCAGAAATCACCGCTTCTTTGATATTATCGAGTTCTGTTGCTGGCGGTATTCCGAAATCCGTCTCTTTAGATAACTATAGAAACAAAATCTATTTCACAGTAGACCCGGCAGCGACTGTCGGCTCTGGCGGCGGCCCCGCTCAAGTGATGTACCGATGCAATAAAGACGGGACAGACCTAGAATATGTTTTTTCTGAACTTTTTTGGGGAGACCCCGCACCATCAACTGCCAATATACCCGCCTTTGTATACAACGCAGCAGATGATGGTATTTATTGGGGTTCTAGAGACACTGCTGCTTCATCTCCCGGTGCCAGAATTGCCCGTTGGCGAGGTTTCCACGGACCTGGCACACATATTGATCAAGTTTGGACTGACTTTGCTGGGATAAATTTTCATATCTATGAACCTGTAGACTTAACTCAGAATACGGCAGGGCACACTGATTCAACTTTCGTTGCTGGCGACTCAGAACCAAATCAAAAGCCGAAGAATTTCGTAAAGGCATTGGTAGACAACTCTCCCCCCAGTACAATTAGAGATGTAGAGCTTGACACCGTTAACAAAAAAATGTACTGGACTGACTCAAGTTTGCACACTATAGAGAGAGCAGACTTGGATGGTGGCAATAGAGAGATTTTATATAATACAACTATAGACGAATATGGTGTTGCCATACAAAGTCCATATGGACTTGCATTAGACATTGATGCTGGCTTTCTTTATTTTACCGATTTTGGTACACTGCAAAAGAGAGTGAGAAGGGGCAGCCTTGATGGTACTGCTCCCTTGCTGGTCTTGGCAGACAGCAACGACGGCTTGGGCCTCCCCGCTGGGATGAATATTGATGTGGCAAATTCAAGATTGTATTTTGTTGACAGTGTAGCTGATGTTGTCTTTACCATGAGCACCGTGTCTGGAAGCGCAGTTACCACCCTCCTACAAACTGGAAAAAGCCCAAACTGTATTGCACTAGATACGGTTAACAACAAAATGTATTGGACAGACTCTGGTGACGGCGCCGCCGTCGATGACCTTGATACAATACAGAGAGCAAATTTAGATGGCACTGGTGCGGAGGTATTGATAAATTTTCCCAATCCAACCGCTAACACTCCCCGTGGCATCGTCCTCGATGTGTCTGCCAATAAAATGTATTGGACAGACTCTAATATAGACAAAATCCAGCGAGCTAATCTAGATGGCACAAACATAGAAACATTGTTCGACAGTGAAGAACCAGGCGATTTGCAAGACCCATCCGGCATAACAATAGATACCAGCACTGGTTTGTTGTACTGGTCTGATTTCGGTTCTTCGGAAGATAATATAAAAAGGTCTTATATACCAGAAGCTTTAATATTCGGAAATGCTAACGAAGCCGATCCCTCTGTATATAACGAAAGGGGTATTGTTCAGTATCTAAATGCCCACGGACCAGGACATACAATCGATTATAGAGTAGACGTTGACAATAGCGGGTCTGATATAGGCAGAACAGCCATCTTCAACTCACTTATGCTTCATCGCAACGGACCATATCAACACCCTTCTTGGAAGTCAATCAGAACTGGCGAACACAAAGTAGCTCGTCAAATGAAGAAAGAAAATGTTATTTCAGTGGAAGATCCAGCCGAAGCATTTACAGTTGTTGAAGGTGGTACAAGATTAACAATAAATCCGAAAGGAAGCAACACATCAACAAACTTTACTGAACCATTGGTCAGCTCAAAATATAAGCCAGTTAGACAAGTTTTTGTTCTTAAGACAGGCACCCCGGCCAAACCGAACCTCGCGAATATAAGAAGCACATATGCTAACAACATGTCTTATTTTGCAAACAAGGCATTGAACAAAAAGCTGACTTTGGTCAGCACTGGCGAAGACCAAGCATATAACAGGTTTCTGGAGATGTATGATGGCACACTAGCAGAAGAAAACAACCCAGTAAAAGATTTTCTTTTTTTTAAATATAGCGAAACAGTTTATCCAAAGGAAGAGAACACTTATTTGAACATAACTCGTACAAGAGATCAATATGCCGAGGTTGCTGGTTATGGTGTTAATGGCTACGACAAGCAGTATGGAACCCAAAGAACCTTTTGGAGAGACAATATTGCTGATAGACAGAGAACACCAGAAACATTCTTGGACTCTTTAAGCCAACAACAGTCAGAGCCTTGGGCCTCTATTGCTCACTCTGTTAAAGCATCACTCTATTCACATGCTGGTGGTAGATCTGTGTGGCCTCTCGATGTGTCTACCGTGATAGAATTTGAGAGTTTGATGAACAGAAATACCGCCACCACCACCACCATATCTAGGTGGCCTTGGAAAACTCTTTCATCTCAAGATTCTGGAGAACTAAACAAGAGCAACTTTGTCTTCAACATGATGCATGATGATGCATCAGAATATGACAATACTGGTTTTTTTAGATTGATTCAAAAAGAAAGATGGTCAAACTCTTTCTATCGTTATGTATCTCTTGCCGATGTGGCAGAGGACACTATTCGCAATGTCCCTGTGGATTATTGTTATTTTCTTGGGGGTTATCAATCCGGATCTGGTGTTTCTGGATCGTCTGCTCCATACAACTCTACCTTGGATCACGGGTTAAACTATAAGATACAAGAAGAGTCTGGCAAGAAACCATGGTTTGATTCTTATGATGAATACTCAAGTGATATTAGATATGCAGCAAAGGACTATTCTGTCCTTCCCGAATTTAGAATATCTGATCAAATAGAACATTATTATGGACAGAACACAGGAAAGACTGTGGGAATAAATAATAACAAGATTTTCAACTTGAAGGGTGCTAGTCTATCTTCCAGCGCCATTACAGAAACATCACCTTTTGATGAGGATTTCTTTAAGACATACCTTCATTCAGATATTTCGAAAGACTATGATAGAGTATCTTCAGACCACAAAGGATTGGCTTCTTTAGACAGGATCACCCTCAGATGTAAGGGAATCAAAAAACTCCTTCCATACACAGGGTTCTATCCGCAAAACAGAACATTGCAGATGGCATCTCTTTTCTCACAATCTATTGTTCCACATATATCTGGTGCCCAACTCGAATTGGCTGCCGGTTCAATCACTCCCGCCGATGGTCCGCTTGTTGCGGGCACCCCCAACAGCAGTCAGCTGCAACTAGAAGCATCAGCAGTTCAACCTTTTTTCAGTCCAGGTATTTTGTATAATACGATAAAATCTGGACTTGCCGTTGACTGGCCTATGTATACTGGATCTTATATATCTGAAGGATATAAATATGACAACGGAGACTTGGAAAATGTGATAAACAGGATGTCGGCTTCGTCTGCCGCACAAGCGGTTGAAGGAGAGTCGTTTAAATGGGTGACAGAAGTGTACGGATCGGGCTCGAATTATAGACTTCCATTTGAAACTTTGGCATCTTTGCGATTTGGGCTACCACAGAGTTCGTCAGATGGTGAAGGGAAAATTTGGTATACTAACCACGAGGTGCTTCCAGATGGCGACACTGACCCCCTTTATAACATCGATCCTCTCCAGGTCGGACTTGTTGGGTTGGATTCGATCTTGATCGGAGAACCAGTATATACTATACCATTCTTCGACTGGGATCACAAACAATCCCTTCCATTATTCGAAATGGCAATGAACAACTTTTTGGCAGAAACAGTAAATTTCTTTATCAAAGGAAAACAGCTACTCTCTCTTAGTTCCAAAACACAATCTGAGTGGCAAGTGTTACAAAAAGATCTACCATATTATATGGATGTAACTCTGAACAAAGTAGACTTGGATATGATAAGGGCATACCATTCGTCAAATCATCCACTTGATACTGATGTGTATTCAGAAGGCAGAAAGATGAATGGTAGATATTTCGGCCCACCAAGTATGAGAAAAGAAGCCGATGATCCTTCGTATGGGTCACCACCATACCCTACAGACGAATATGCATGGAACGATCCAGCCTATGCCCCGTATACTCCTCCATATTTTGAAGGAAAGGCAACAGCAAGAATAACATTTACTCCGTCAGAAACAAAACAACACACGATAGAAGAAATATTCTCTGGCTCAACTGTAACATATATAAATGCTGGCTTTGGTGGAGATTATTCTGGATCAATTGCTCATAGCGGAACCATGAAGCTAGATTCTTCTATTAACATCTTTGGAAGAAAGACGATATTGGAAAGAAAGTATGGAGTAGCTGACGATCAGAGTATAGCAGACACACAAGGAGTTCAATTTGTAGCGGGCAACCTCAATTTGACATCAGGCCCTCCGGGAGAGTCACCCTTAGTAGCGAAAGAAATAGGAATAGATTTTAGTGGAGACAACGATGTATGGGTTATTTCTCCTAAATTTGAATGTCCTGTACTAGACTTTCAGGGAGAGTTAGAATCGCTAACAGGTAGAACTACTGGCAGCGGAGGACTGACAGACACCTCGCTGATACAAACAAGCGGTTTCGGTAGAGGGATGTGGGGCAATTACGGAACACAGCCAACAGGTTCGCAAGGTATATTTTTAGGCGTGGAAGACCACCCCAAACTTCACGATCCCAATAGCCCAATTCAGCCCACCACCATTGAGGGAGGCTCTCTATTATCAGCGCTTGGATTTAGTGCCGAGCAAAAGAGAATTGGAGAAGTAGCAGATACTAAACAGATTAGTGAAGCTATTGTCGCTATTCCTTTTGTTGATTATCCGATAACAAAGGGTGATATAAAATTTGCTTTTACTAGAGAATATATTTGTAAGAATTTTATTGGTATTGATAAAGACATCTTCAAAAGGCAGAGAGTCAACTTAGAAAAAGGAGATCCTGCGATTAGAGAGGGGGACTTTGGCAGCAACATTACGGTGAACAAAACCTCTGTAACAGATATGATATCAAAAATGAAGAAATACATCTTACCACCTCAACTTGATTTCGTCAAACTTAGCAGTGTCATTGATCCATTTGCCATGTATATAATGGAATTCGAACACACACTGGACAACGAAGACTTATCGGATATCTGGCAAGGGGTTATGCCAAAAATATCAATATCAGCAGAGAAAGATGAAGTATCTGTGTCACATGCAACTGGAAGATTTGAATTATTTGGCGGCAAGCTTCTCCCACCGAATCTTAGATGGATGATATTTAAAGTAAAAAGGAAAGCAGCAGACAACTATTTCGATATGTTGCCTGAACTTAAAGACAAATCAATTAAGCAAAACATTACTTTTGATTATAGTTATAACTGGCCATATGATCATTTTTCTTTAGTAGAGTTGGCGAAAATAGAAGTGGAAACACAATTTAATAATCATATGGGGGCCGAGTCAACGCAACAAGCGATGGCTGGTGCTGCTGGTGCAACGGCCACAACTTCCAATATCGTCAACGGTATTCAAGAAGACGACGAATCTTCCTGAAAAAATTAATAGGGCAGCAAACAAACTGAGATAATAAATGAATGACATTTTTAGATAAAAAAGAACAAGTTTTAGATATACAGCTTACTCAGTATGGCAAATATTTGCTGTCAAAGGGTAAGTTAAAGCCCGTTTATTATAGTTTTTTCGATGATGATGTATTATATGACTCGACATATGCTGGCATAACCGAACAGCAGAATGAAACCCAAGATAGAATATTAAACCAAGCTAGAACAGAAACACAATATGTTTATGATGGCTTAGAAACAAACATCAGAAAAGCACAAGAGCTGGTTAGAAGTGGATTAACACCAAACATAAGAGAAAAGATTCAGAAGACACCGGAAAAACATTATGCTCTATCTGCCCCAATAGGCAATAGCAGTCTCATGTCCAATAAGATGCCTGCTTGGAACTTAGATGTTCTATATGGCGAGATAAGCGGAAGTATATCTTACTCAACAGGTTCTCATCAAACATTGAGAATTCCACAGATTAATGTTGATACCATAACTTACGAAACTTTCACAAAGAGAGCAACTCAGACTCCAGAGGAGTTTGAGGAGGAGAGAGACTTTTCTAGACAAGAGGGGCAAACATCTGATCTGACTTTGGCATCTGATTTATTTAAAGATGGAACATATATTGATGTCAAGGAAGATTATTTATTGTTGCAAATAAGAGAAGAGAATTCAGTATTCTCAAACGAAAACTTTGATGTTGAGATGTTTTTAGTTGAGGAAGAAAAAACAGATGTTGTTATAGGCAGCAGCACTTTAACGAACGAAGTTTTAGTTCCGTTAGTGTTTGACAAAAAGAAACCAAAGATAGTGAACAATATCTTATTAGACGAGGAAGAGGAAGAAAATGTGGTGTTAGATCCTACATATGCTGACTACTACTTTTATGTTCACATAGATGATGAGATAGACAGAGATGTCTTGTGCCGGGCTAGCCCAACTCGGGATAAAACTCTTTCTGAAGTTAAGAGTTTGGAAGATTTTGAGTGCCCAAGGCCAACTAAACCAGCTCCAGACATATATATAAGTGATGTTGATTTGTGTGACGATGTTTGTTGCCCAGAAATAGACTTTGAGGCTTCATAATGGCGATCAATCAAGAAGAAATAATTGGAATGCTTTTACCATATGTCTCTATAAACAGGGTCACTTTGGAATCTTCTGGTTTTACACGAACTGAAGAAAACCCACATATAGATTCTCCAATGGAAAACCCCCCCTTGGACAACTCAAGCGGATTGAGGATTCGATTAAGTTTATTTTTAAAAGATGTGATAGATGATGATGCCATTAGCACCTGGTTCAACCAACAGGATTTTGCTAAATATGTAAGTCTTAAAATATTTCAAAGTGTAGACCCCAGGATCACAAGCGTTTTATCTGCTGGCAGAGAAATGATAGCATTGGCTGACCCGGATGCTGGTGTGAGCTATAACGATGCTAGAAATAGCATTCTTGTGGAGGCATTAGAAACCGACAGTGTTGCCAAAGCTAGGGAAATACTCTTCAGAAAGGTAAGATATAGAAAATTATCACTGAAGAACGACATGCTTGGTTCCTCTTCGGAACTTTCAAAACACGGGGCAAAAGTTGATTCTAACGGAGACAAAGTTTTCGAGATTAATTACTCTGTTGATTTTGAATTGCCAGAACTACAGCCTGAGCATTTATCATATTTTGTGATGACCTCTCTAGATGTTGAGTCCCTAACAACAGATTTTGGGTTAGACTTTCAAGCAACAAGCCTTTACAGAATGAACGGCAACTTAGTTTCTGAGATAGTAATTGATGACTATAAAGTTAAATCGACAACCACTCTTTTCTATACTGAAGACGGGAAGACTTGGCCCGGCCCGATGCACAAGCATGCCGGCAAACTAAGAACTGGATTTGAAGAATCTGTAACTTCAAAAGATATAAAGAAAGCAACTGTTATGAATGCTGTTGTGCAAGACTTTAGGGTAGCTGCAGCGATAAAACAGATACCACTGGATTTCTCGTCGTTTGAAAAACCAGTCTTCAAAGACCCGATAAGAAACAAAGACAACAAAGATGTCCGTGGCGTTGACTCTTATTTTTCAGATATGTTTTTGACGAAAGATGAAAACAATAATAGTAGATTCCTTTTCGCTGCAAGTATTCGTAATTTGGTGCTACACAATACGGTATACGGATCGTTTATAAAAAGTATGTCCCCACTGGCATTTGCTGAACTTCTTCGCGATACTAAAATAACGAGTTTGAAGGTGTGGAGAAAAAGGGTGAAAGTTGTGGAGAAACCGAACGATGATCCAAAAACCGGCCTGGACACAACCATTGTAGACTTTGATCAGAACAACAGCCCGCCAGAACTGATTGTCTCTACTAGAGAGAAGAATCTTGGCGAGATATCAAGCATAAACAATGAAAGTTCGAATATACGAGAATCTAAATTAAAAGTTGCTGATTCTAACGGAGTTAGATTTTTTACGGGCATGGACAAATCTGCCCGTAAATTGAACAGAGGAACATACCAATATGGAGTTGAGCTAGAGATAAATGATGCTTCGGTTGCACTTTTCAATCGTCATCTGAGTTCTTTAGAAAATGCAAAAAAAGAACTAATAGCATATTACAACGAGGCCACTATCCCTACCATGTCAAAATACCTCGCGGAAGTAAGCAACCCCCACATAGATCACCCTGACGAGTTTGCTGGGACATATGGGGATACATATGGCGGCTGGGATCCATATTTACAAAGGTTTTCTCAATCTTTTATAAGGAAAATTAGAAAAAAGTATGTAGACAAAAGGAATCAAGCACCTTGGATAAAATCTGTTGCTGTTTATCTGGATGCTCTGAACGTGTTTACTAACATCTTGGCAACACCTGCCGTTCGCGGAAGACTGTTATTAACTTTGGGCATGTACACAAACCCAAGAACTGCGACCCCAAAAGGAATTGGAGTTGTTATTGACTTGGTGGACACTCTTGCTTCGAAAATAATAGAAATTCTGAAAACGACAGGAGGCACTTCGCGTCACGGTGCAAGTTCGGCACAAGAAAGCCGTAGCCTAGGAACTGGAAAGGACACATCTAATTCAGTGAAGGTACTGAAATATCTCTATGGTATTTATAACGCAGACTTAAACAAAAAACCATCGACTGATTATCTGGGAATCCCACCAGGCGATAGCAGCGGATTATTAACAGTGTTGCCCCTACAATGGCAACGAAGGATAAATACAGAAACAGAGAGGCTCTTTAACAGCAAAGACCCAGATGTGAATATACAATCCGGCGGCGGACTCCTAACGACCAATGACACGGTTGACTCGCAGAGCCATGGATATCTATCTCCTCATGTGCTGCATTTTGATGAAAACTCAGTATCTTTGATTCCTGGACAACCCGCCTCGATCCTCCCTCTGGATGAAACACCACAAGAATCCGATAAGGACACCGGCAAAATAGATCGTACAGTACAAAGTATAGGCAGCTCTAAAATATCACCTTCTAGAGAAATGACACGGTTACAGGCAGAGATACTATCTGAAAACTCTAAGGACTATAAATCTCCGCCCCGTACTAGTCCACGATCTAATAGTCCAAATAGAACTACCGACATCCAGACTTCTGATACTATAGGGCGGTATATGGCTGACACACTGAGCATAATCGTGGAGCCAGCAGAAATAGATGTTAGTTCTTTAGAGAACGGATCTCTTAAATTGAATTTGTTGACCCCGAACCAGTTCTCGGACATCATCGCTCCGTGCGGAGGAAATATAGTTGACAAAGTTATCGAATCTGGTGTCCAGCCACAAGAGAATACCGAAGAGAGCGATGTGCAAGAATCACAGGTTGTGAACATTGTCCTTGGTACTTTGGTGAATCGACTTTCTGTCACTGGACCGACAAACCCGCCACAGTCTAAAAGATTTCCTTTTGGTAGGAGTGCTGCACAAGGCGCTGCTCCAAGAAGGCAAACAAGTATTAGCTATTTTCGACCAAATGGGCTTCTACCTAGTGGCGGCTCTTCTGTTGGAAATGGATATAGCATAACTGCTCTAGAAGTCGCGAATCTTCCAAACCACTTTAAGGCATTATATAAAGCATCTGCCGGAGCACAGGATATCAATCCCGTTGTCAGTAATTTGGTTAATAATCTGGGGTCAACAAATGGTAGTGCCATCGGGGCAGCCGCTCAGTTCACTTTCAACTTCGGGATGATTTCTAAGGTTGAGTTTCTTGCAGGATTTGAGAGAGACATAGCAGGTGAGATAATTGTTGGTGCTGAAAAATGGGTACAACTTACAAAAGAGAAATATGAAAAGTTTATTGGAAAAGAAGTTCTGTGTCGATTTAAAGATTACGAGAATTTAAAACTAGGCATCGAAAAGAACAACGGACTGTTACAGTCAATAACTAATGAATATTTCATTTTGATCCCAGAGGTACAGGAACCATTACCAGCTCCTACTTTTCCTACTCTTGCCGGACCTGAAACTCCAAGTATTGTAGTCCCAGATGCCATCACAATAGCAGGCTCAGAATTAAAAAATACTTCTCCTGCTCGTGCCATCACAATAGCAGGATCAGAATTAAAAAATACTTCTCCTGCTCCCAGCACCGGAAACTCTCGTGAACATGAGTTCAACCTCCATTTCCTCAATGCAATAGACTGCGAAACAGAGAATATTTCATCCGATGATACACAGAGCAACAACTCAGATGACAATGAAATAGGGATAGATGGTGTTAACTGTCTTACTCAAGAATCAAGAAATAACTATGCTGATCATATAAAAGACCTAGATGACCGGATTAGGAATAATAAAATCCAGATAGATCTTCAGAAAGAAGTACTCAAACACCTTTCTATCGAAAGGAAAAGAACCACAGTTGAGAAGTTGATAAAGTCTTTTGAGGACTTCATCGATACTTGGGAACTTGAAAAAAGTGGCATCAATGAAAAACTTAATTTGCCTTCATGTGAACCTTTTTTGACTTCACTTATATCTAGATCTAATACAGAAGCACCGGACCCCTGCGACGATGAAACTCCCGCCTCCGCAGCAGAAAACAATGGAAACCCAAACTTTTTACCCGGTGGCCGGGGTAACTTATCTAGCGGTGGGTCAAACAACTTTACCACCGAGGACGAAAGTGTAGAAGTGACTTCTCCTGTGGTAGGGCTTGTGAATAATGTTGTAGAAGGCGTCGGCAGTGCTGTTGGCGCCGCCACTTCTGCGGTAGTATCTTTCTTCACATAAGTGCTGTTAACAAATATTTTAGAGGAGGATGTGGAAAAAAATGGCAAGATTGAACAAAAACATTACATTGAGAGCGACACAGAGAGAGTTGAGCAAGTTAAGTCGCAATACATCTCCGACTGCACCCCCCGAATCAGATCAGTTAAAAAACAATGATTTTTTCGCACAAGAAAACATTGTACCCCTCGCAGAAGAGGGAAACATATTTGAAAATGGCAACTTATCATCAACTGCTATATCCCCAAGAGCAAACCCAGCAGCGATAGACGAATTAATAACTAATATGCAGAATGTTCCTGCGAACTACGGCGAAGTCGAGGAAGTTAATAAGCCAAACTATCCAGAAGAAACTGCAGCAATAACTGTTTCAGCTGGAAAAAGACTTGTTTCAATTGACAGGAATTTTTATGGCCCAAATGAACAAACTTATTTAAAGAACTCTGATCCGAGAGAAGGCAAAAACTTTGTTGGAGATCCTCTTCGTGGCAGGACAGGAGCATATTGGACAAAAGACTCAGAAAATAAGGAATTTACTTTTCTGAACAGGCACAACATACACGATAGTGTTCCGGTTAAAATAAATTATCTTGGGGTACACAACGACGAAGTAATATATAACCACGGTATTCCGAAAAGTTATTTTGGTCGTACTTGGCAATGGTTGCTGATGAGCCCAAACAAGATGCACTTTAAAACACCGAAGGGAAATTATTCTAAGGCACTTTGGTCTGCATACATCCAAGGCGGAACCTACAACGGCAAAAGAACGCCCGCAACAGTTGTTCCTGCGAACAGGAATGGAACATCTGCCGGTGTTTTGAACAACATAGTAGGAGCTAACCCAGGGATAATTCCAATAGACAGAAGTGATTTTAGACCATCCTTCTTAAACGCTTTACAGAATTCCGTTGCGAATGTTCCGACACGAACAGACATATTTTTCGATCACTCTTTTGAAATGGTCGTCCCGTTTACTGAAAAAGAAGTGCAAGAAATAAACCCAGTGTTCGGTTCGAAAGTTGCGGATATAAAGGCAGTATACAATTTTTATATAGATGAATATGAAAGCACTATATCCAACAACATTGTTTCGGAAAAGACTCTTCCCAACATGTATGTCATGATATCTGAAAACGAAGCAGATAGCCCACCGCCCATATTCAAGAAGCACATAACTCTGAATAATAATTTGAAAACAGATCAAAAAGTATTTAGTCACATTGACGAACAAAAATATGATTTGAGGGATAGCCCAATCGGTGAGTACTACGATCTATTCGGTTCTCAATACGGGGAGATAATACAAACAGACACGTTGGAGAACTTAAAGACAACATTCACAAATTTGATGTTTTCTGTAAATGATTTGAAAATGTTCCGTGAGCAAGCGGAGAAAAAAGAAATGTTTCCAATGTTTTTCGACATAAAATTCGCTACGGACAAAGGTGCATTTTTCGCTGAAATCCTGAAAGAAGCAAAGTTAATGGATTATATGACAAACTTCATCATGAAGATGATAAAAGACAAGGAGTTTAAAACAAAAGAATACCAGATGGGAAGAGAAGTTATTATTAAAAGAGGCGAAGAAGTGCAAAGGGAAGTGAAGTTCACCACATCCAGGAGAAGGATGTGGGATATGAACCAGTGGCTAAGCCAGCCACTATCGAATATACAAATTAGCGATGGTACATTCTTGGGCGAAATGGACAACAGTATAGTAGCAGAGAATGGAGAGCAATATAAACTCTTCAACAGTCTAATGCGCATTGTTATGATGGACAAGACGAACAAGTTTATTAGATCGAATTTTCGCACCTACGAAGACATACTAAATGGCAAATTAGCTTACAACGAGACTGTGCTATATAGGGTGGCTAAGTTCGAGGGTAGGACTACTTCGGGAGACCCTATACAAAATTTTTATTTTCCCAATTCATTAGAAGAAGACATGGTGAGATATATCGACACTCAAGTCAAATACGACAAAGAGTATACATATGTTGTCTATGCATACCAGATTGTTGTTGGAAACAAATATTGGTACGATCAAACGAACGCAACCAACAACGAAGAGATCGCCAGGTGTAAACTTTTTCAAGAACCAAGTGTAACTTTGGTGGAGGTTCCCTATTATAGTTTTGCCGGCAGAATTGTAGATCGCCCTCCAATTATCCCAGATGTTACAATGACACCATATAAATCAATTGACAACAAGGTGTTAATATCTTTCAATACTGGCATCGGAGATTATAAAGATGATCCAATTGTTATTGAGCCAGAAGACAGGGTAGAGATAGACAAAATAAGAATGTTACAAAAAGTTGGCCCTGATGAACCAATTGAGTTTGGCAGCGATGACGGGGACTCAACATATGAAGTATATAGGTTAGACAATAAGCCAGAGAGCTATTCGGACTTCGCCAAAAACCTTCGAGCTGTTGTCAGCACCGATGTTGACCCGTTGACAGCACAGAAAGCGACATCAGCTGCCTTTGTAGACGTGGTGAAGCCGAACAAAAAACATTATTATACTTTTAGATCGATTGATATACATGGCAACAAATCTAACCCGACAGCATTATATGAAATTGAGATGGTTAATGATGCCGGTACGATATATCCAGAATTCAATGTTGTGGACTTTGACAAACCAGAAACAGTGAACAGCAGAACTGCCAAAAAGTATATTCAGATCATACCGACTATTTTCCAAGGGCTTATAAACGAAGAGGCTTCTGGGTTTGACAAAGTTGAGTCAGCAGAAGATTTACCAACTGGTGTTCAGCTCGGCGTTGCAGAGGAATCAGTTTGGAATAAAAAGTTTAAATTAGTAATGACTTCCAGGTCTTCTGGGAAAAAGATGCACATCAATTTTGATTTCAAACACAAACACGTAACTACATAAACAAAGAAGTATTTTGTTTTTAAAGAACTATTTATTTAGCAAAGGAGTTAAAAACTATGGGTTTTCTTGACAATTCTGGAGATATCATTCTAGATGCCGTATTAACGGATACGGGTAGGATGAGAATGGCAAAGGGCGATGGCTCTTTTAAAATAGCGAAGTTCGCTCTTGGCGACGATGAAATTGATTATTCTTTATATGACAAGAACAACCCTAGCGGAAGTGCCTACTTCGATATAAACATACTCACAACTCCTGTTCTGGAGGCATTTACAGATAACGCAGCCTCGCTGAAATCAAAGCTTATTTCAATTCCGGCCACAAACTTGCTGTATCTTCCAGTAATAAAGCTAAACGAACTTTTTCCGAAGACAGCGATGCACTCAAGCGGTGCTTTCATGGTTGCGGTAGACAAGGATACAGAGGAAGCAATAACTATTGATACAGACGGTGCTGCGGTTGGCGGGATCATTCCTGGGTTTACTCTGGTAGGCGGGACTTCTATCAGATCAGATCAAGGCTTAGACACTACGGAAATATCTCCTGCTTCCACCATCGACTCGCAGTTACTAGAAACTAACTATATAATCGAAATAGACAACAGGCTTGGCAAGATAGTTAACTATATGAACGGCAATACTGCCAAAGTTTCTTATATAGACGATGACAATGTTGCTAGTTACTATTTTTCTACAGGGGTTGATAAAGATTTTGTTAGAGATAACACAGTCAAGGAAACTTCAACTGGCACGATGCAAGTTATAGCTGGCCCAAGAGGTACTATCTTCCAGTTCGGCATAGGGGCTTCTCTTGATACAAACACTAGTGACTTTTTGTTTACCCAGTTAGGCAGTACCACCACATTGGAAGGAAGCAGTGTTTACTTTATTGATTCAATCGTGAGGATAAACGGAGCAACAACCGGATATAAACTAGATATACCAGTCAGGTTTGTTAAGCTGGTGAGCTAAAAAGGATATAATAAGATATGGCAACAACATTCAAGACATTTTTGAGCAATGATATAACTTCAACTAGAACATTGCTTCATGAAGCTATCCCATTGACTGGGACGATTGTCTCGGGAACATATACAGATCTAAACATTAAGAACTATACCCACGGGATGTTTCAGTCGGTATATGATTATCCTTATCTGAGTTCGTCCGCAAATCATATTTTTGATTTGACTTGCGGGTATGCTGCTACCTCTTCTCTATCTGGCGCTGGCAACGAACAGAATGCCAAGAAGGTTCAACTGTATAATCAGATGGCTCAAATTCTTGTTGGGCATAACGAGAGCGGAAACATTCTGCGATTTGACGCCGATGGAAATATCATAGCCGGCGGAGCGAAGATGAACGAAGTTTACTTTGTAAATTTTGCTAGGCTTCTTAACAAAGACGAAATCAAAAAAGGCTCTTTTGTGTTGTCCGTTGGCGATGCAGCTTCTTATACTGCTCCCTTTGGGAGTACACAGACAATAGATGACTCAGGAGCACAGAATGATTATAGAGTAAATTCGCCAGCTGGGGAATATGCTATTCTATCTTCGTCCGGTGGAGATCAGGCCGGTCTATTGTTTTACCAAGCTGGCATTGCCGTTTTGACGGCATCAGTATTTACTACTGCTTTTGGCAATGCAGCAGAAATGAATTCAAGTGCAGAAGATATTGATGCTGTTCTATCAGGCAGCACAATAGAACAAAATTCCGATGCCATCCGACACAGAATAAATAACATTCAGTTTAATAACACGACAGAACTTAACTCTACTATTTATTTCTGTAGAGTTAACCACAACGAATATAATTATACTTCCAACCCAACATACCTAAGTTCGAGCAAAATAGTTGTGAAAGACACGACTGTAGATTCTCCAGTAGCGTATATAACTACTGTGGGGCTCTATTCTGCCGACAATGAGCTTCTCGCAGTTGCGAAACTTAGCGAACCGCTCAAGAAAGATCCAACGAATGAGCTGATTCTGAGAGTTCGTTTGGATTATTAACAGAGGTAGGTATGTTGTGCCTATCATTTCTAAGCCGAATTTTGTTTCAGACGAGATAGAAGATAAACAAACATCTAATTATAAAAGTAGCCGTTTACATATAAACGAACGGATACTTTTATTTTGGAGTAGTATTGTATGAGTCATCCAGATAGCGGTTCTATAGACCTATATGAGATGAATGTTGGTGTCGGTGAAGGACGACCAGCTAGTAGTTTAATTTATCCTTTCACCGTGAAAGGTGGCTCACTAGATTCGTTTAAGACAATATCTACCACAGAATTCAGTAGTGACTATTCTTATGGCGATGTCATATCTGGCACTTATCCACTCACTTCTGACATTTCTGTTAATAGGTTCAACACTCCGTATGCTGCTTTTGAGAGCGAGTTCATACAGCAGAGAAGACGGCTGCTGGCTTTAAAAAATACTTTTAATTATTATTCTGTCTTGAACCCTCATTACCAATTCAATTCTGATCTTGGAAACAAGGAAACACAATATTGTAGTTTGATAAGTATTCCATCTATCTTTTACGGTGCATCTTTAGAGAAGGGAACAGTCAATCTTAAATTTTATGTGACAGGTACATTGGTCGGAGAACTGAAAGACGAAAAGAAAAATGGCAGCCTTATCCAAGTTGGCCCAGCCGGAAGCAACGGATCGGGAAGTGTTGCTGGGGTTGTCTTATATAAAGAAGGATTTATTTATCTGACAGGCAGTTGGGATTTGGATTCTAGCCACGAAGAGAAATACGAACCACACCCATCAGCACCGACTTTAACTGGGGCTTTGTTTAACCCTGCTTGGATATATTTTGGAACAACTGGCTCTACTGCCGACCCAGGGACAAATGTTCCTTCTTCTAGCTTTGATTTGAAGTTTGATGGTGTAAACGAAATACCAGTTTTGACAATGATGGCACATGCTGCCAGAGGACAACTAAACAGTTCAAACAACCCAACTTACATACAGGCAGGCCAAGACGATAAACTAATAGCGGCAACTGGTTCTGTTTATTATAAAGAGAGAAGTGATATTGATATAAAGAACACCATTAAGTCACCTTACACAGAAGACCCAGCACAATTTGAAAAACAAACATATATCTCTAAAGTGGCTATTTATGATGAAGACAAAAATCTTATTGGCATTGCGAAATTGGCAACACCAGTCAGAAAAAGAGAAACAGATTCATATACATTTAAGATGAAGGTGGATTTTTAAGAATGCCGTATTACAAATTCAAATCTAGTGACGTTTTTAACAACACGGTAAAGACATATCCAAAAGCTGAATTTTTTATTTATGACGGGAAGGTGTACTATAACAAAACTTATATTCCATTTTCAGGTTCCGCAGATATTGCTCCCGTTGAAACTTTTTACATATTAACAGAAGGAAGTGACCCAATCACAACAGAGGCTGGTGATGAAATCATTATAGAATAACCAATGTTGATGTCTAATTAGTATTGGAGATAAAGAGGAAAATTTAAATGGCAAATGTAAAAATAACAGGACTACCAGCAGCAACATCAATTACTAGTGATGATTTGGTCCCCATTGTCGATGGTGTAGCAACAACCCAAAAAGCAACTTTCCAACAAGTTTTAGACTACGTTACAGGTTCTACTTTTAACGACCTTACAGTCACATCATTGACCGCCTCTGTTAGCGGCACATTTGTTGGCGACGGC
>Ga0233413_10000463_pt1 | contig 19467 bp, 30 predicted proteins | sample Na_anoxic_6_MG_FD_189019 | JGI IMG/M metagenome (GOLD analysis project Ga0233413, IMG submission 189019) | Seawater microbial communities from Saanich Inlet, British Columbia, Canada - Na_anoxic_6_MG | ecosystem: Environmental > Aquatic > Marine > Inlet | place: Canada: British Columbia...
CCAACTTCCTCTAAGCAATAGTGGGGTGACCACACCGCAGGTTCTAGAATCACCCTGACAAACTATATATACTACTTGTGCTTCAAGTATAATATACACAACAAGCAACGACTCGACACAAGCAATGACTCGGGGATGATATTCTTACCTCACCTCTTTCTGGCCCCCTTATGGGGGATCCGCGGTCCCAGCCCCTATCAAGGGGGCCGACGGCTCGGATGGGGGCATAGAGGTATATATACTACACTCCCCCAGTGATAAAGGTGGAGGGGGGAGGGGACCCTATATACCCTTTTTTATATATGCTTTTCATAGCACATTTTATAACAAAATAGACATTTTGGTGAGGGGTCTCGTTTCAAAAAATCCTCAAGATCGGAGATATCCTGATATATTGAAGTGATAAGTATACGCTTATTTGAACTATCATACGAATCCAGTGGGCTACTATAGATACTACAGTAGGATATAGCACTCTAAAATATATACTACAGTAGAATATAGCACTGTAATATATCTATTAGAGTTGAAATAATATATGCTTTCTATAGCATCTCTGGAAATAACCATGGCTGAAAAATGCAAAATAGCAACCTTTATAAATGCATCAGCCGTGCGGAGACAAAAAAACCCTTAAAACCAAAACAGAAAGATTTATAAAGGGTAAAATACAGATCCTAACTGTCAAATGAACAATGAAATCCACTACGAAGACGAGGAAAAGCAGATAGAATACATTAGAGATCAGATTACTGGGGAGAAAAAGCCGCTAATGAGCATACTGAACAAGAAGACTCTTACTCCTAGAGAGCTAGATGAACTATTTATCCATGACTAAGAGGATCCCAACACCAGTCTCTATCTGATCTTTTAAATTGTTTCTCTTCAGAATGAGCATATCTATCTGCTTATCTAAAAACTCTACTTCATCATACATCAAGTTTAGCTTCTTCTTAAGATCTTTCGGTGTAAGTTCTTTAGGATCCATTGTGAAAAGGAAAGCCTCCACTGGTGACAAGCCAGCAGAGGTTAATCAATCTGTATAAAACAGAGGCGAAGATCAAAACTGTACAAACAAAATCCTTTCCCCAGGGATAACATAGCTGCCAATGCTAACAGTCTTCTTAAACTCTATGCCAAGCTTTATCTCTTTCATGATGTCTTCCAGCTCTGCAGGACTAGCAGGGAACTTAACTGGCAATTGATCACCTGTCTCTAATACAAAGACTATCGTGAACTCATGTACGCCAGGTGGTAGTCTTGGTGCTTGTGGCTGTTGAGGCATCTGAGGTTGTTGAACCATCTGATTTGGTATACCTTGAGGTGGAGCTCGTTGCATCATAGGATTACTAAAAGGATCCTGGACACCTTGTGGTGGCATCTGCATACCTGGTGGCATAGACGGAAGCGTGTCAGGAGCTTCTTGTACTGGTGCTAAACCTGGTTCAGTAGTAGGTGCCTGGTTCAGCATCTGCTCAGCATCTGCCCTTTCTCTTTCTAATCTATCTGCGTCGGCTATATTTGTGTCCGCAGTCTTATTATCTTTCTTACCCATAATATCCGATATTTTCATCTTATCAAAACCTCCGTTTGTTTTCAATAAACCGTTTTCTTTATTTAAACTTATTCCTTAATATCATACAATACATGATACTCCCCAAACGTATGATGTAACCTGGAATTAATACCTACCCAGATAGGTGGAGCTTTAACATTCTTCTGTTCTATCATCCACTCCAAAGCTTCTAAATCCGTATCAGAGTATATAACACTACAATTAGTTTGAATTCCATAGACAAAGTAATCTAGCTGAGCTTTCCATGAACCATCACTAGCTTTAAACAACACATCCTTATCTGAATAATATTCATATATGTAACCTTTATCCCAAAGGCCAACTATACAATCCGTAGGTTGGCTATTAACCATATCTATTGCTTCCTTCAGATCATCATTCATAATAGGCTCGCGTAAATAAATGTCCATTGAGGTTAAGACTACAAAGCTAATTAATAATAGATATACAAAGGTCTTCCAATACCACTTATAATCAAATTCATTAAACATCACTGCAAACCCCAAATATAAGAATGGTAAGAATAAAATGTTCATTCTAAACGTTGCCACCATAGCAAAGAATGCTATCACGAAACCAACGTACAATGGCAAATACTCAAGAAGCTTATTTTTATCCTTTTTCTCAAGCCTTAATTTAGTAAATAAAAAAATATACACTAAGACCATTATAAGATATTCTGAGAACAGACCTACATAGTAAATAGGGGACAACTCGGTGGTAAGATATCCACTCCCGAAACGGGCTATTCCTTTGAAGCTTCCAAACCCAGCATATAATAACAATCCTACTATAACATATAGATAGCTTGTATGATCCAACTTCTTTAATACCATACTTTGTATCAATAAGTAAAAAACATATACTACTATAATGCACCAAAAGCCTTGCCACATATAAGAGAACAGAAACGCACAGAATAGTATGGATACGTTTGTGATTGTTTTACTTTTGTCGACCTTACGAAACATAAACATCATAATCAAGACTATCATGAATAATGAATAAACATTCTTATCAAACAAACCAAACTGATTATTGAAGAATACTAGAGGGGATACTGCAAAAAACAAACTAGCTAAAAAAGAAGAAAATTTACTAGTATATCTCCTACAAAGATAATAGAAGAGTATGAATGTAAGACATGTGAAACCCCAGAGTACCATGTCAGTATAAAAAATCCCAAAATACTTAGCCATCCAATTCAATAAAACAGGCTCATTCCTTAATATTCCAGTTTTTGCTACATTCAAATAAGTATACCCATCCAGGTTCATATAATACTTCTGAGAGGATCGTATAGCTAACCTAATAGAAAATCCTATAATAGTGACTACTAAAGCTAATAGTAGGTCTTTTAATTTCTCAAACTTCCCCATCTTAACCACTTAGGTAATACTGACTTTTTATTAAGTCTTGACATTGAACCTAATATTTCTTTGAGCTCAGGCTCAGATATTTTCATCTGTCCTAAAAACGTATATTTATGAGTTGAAGGGTCCCAAATGAACTTTCCTACTATATCTCTGTATCCCCGTTTTATCTCTATCTCGCTCTGATCGGGTTTAATTATCTCATAATCAAATTTTTCTACCACGAATACCACACTCCTTCTTCATCTTTTGGAACTGCTTTGCCAGCATGGTTCCTATAATAATCAAAAATATCTTCGACGTTTGCTTGTTTCACTTCTTTACCGAAAAATGCAAGAATGATTATATTAGCTCCGGCTTTGGTCATCTTATTAAATTCAACTAGTTGTTGATCTGTGAACTCTGACACAGAAAATGACTTTTTTTTAATATTAAGATATTTTATCTCATACCAAGTATAATCACCATTATTCAATACCATGTAATCTGGTAAGCCGCCATTCATAGAACCAGTCTGTTTAAAGTCTGGGATCTTCTTAATATAAGCTTCTTTACCATATTTCTTCCTAATCAGTTTTTGTGCATCAGTTTCGGAATCTGTCATTTTTTTACCTATTAATTTGGACTAGCATCATACCCTTACAGATGGGTAAACTTTATCTTATTGTTCTGTTATGACAATTTATATTTATATCTTTTCCGGGCTTCTATTCCCAATAGAAATCCCCCAGCACCAGTAAGCATCATTCCTAAGATTAAATCATTCATGCCTGTTATATAGCATGTGCCTAAATCCCAGAATTTGAAATCAGACCTTTGCTCAATAATGTTAAAAGTCTGATTTACTCCGTGTATGGCAAACACGTGATTTGCTTTAGATTCTAAATAACGGAAATTCTGGCATAAATCAGCATTATGGAATCCTATCCAGAATATACTGACTCCTAAGAAAAATACGGATATTCCTATCAATAACAAGTTCTTGGCCACGGTTTTTTTAAACCATTGTATCATACCATCAAAAAAATTCTTGATATGAGTAAATATATTAGGTTTATGTATAGTGGTAATCAGATTCTGTAATTCAGACTGTTTAATCTTCTTCAATTGCAAACTCCTCCTCTAATATTCTTCGCCTTTTGGCATAATGTCTTGATAGATACCTAGACTTATCAATGAAGTCATAGATATCAGCATGTTTACCCTTTTTAGGTCTAAGTACTCTTCCTATCCTCTGTGTAAGCTTAATACCGGAAGCTCCACCAGCTGCTAAGATCAAAACCTCAAAAGAAGGTAAATCAACCCCTTCATCCCAAATCGTGGAAGCTATGATCAGACTGTCGTCCAAAGCCAGATCCCGATCTTTAATCTTGCCATGTAAGAATTTAGAGTCATTTATGTCCGATATTTCTAAAAGCTTCTGTATTTCATTACCATGTTCTATTATTGATACTAATATCAAGATTTTCTTGTTTCTATTAGCTTTAACTATATCTACGATCTTTTGATTTCTTTCATCATTAAAAGTGATATATTGTTCATAAATGTCATGATATTCAGTAAATTTATCATTGGTATGATTAGTTAGAGAAATATAATGCACACTAGCATCTGATAGAAAGCCTTCATCGATCAATTTACGTCTTTCGATCTGATACACAATTTCGCCCAAAGATGCTTGAATTCGCATATCTTCTCCGTCTTCTCTGTAGGGCGTAGCAGAATTATGACAGAGTAGCTCATGAGCCAAGTAATTATGATTATCTTCAACTTCAATATCATAAAACTTAGTATTCTTAACTTCAACTTTCTCAATCTTAACTATCTTAGATTTAACAAGTTTCATTTGCTATACCTCCCTCTTCTGTCTCCTAACTCTTCATGCGTCTTCATGTGGCATTTAACACACACAACTTTCAAATTACTTCTATCATTATTACTTCTATCTTTATCTATATGATGCACATGAATATCTCTAAATTTAACACTAGATAAATCAACACCACATTCTTCACAATTCTTAACTTCTCTTTTAAGTTTTCTATTCATACTAGAAATCCCATTAGTATACATACTATTTCTATTACCAACAAAAGAGCCGTTCTTTTTTACAGTTTCTTTAAACTTTTCAATAGATTCTTCGGTTCTTTTCTTTCCTTTATTAATATCAGATAAATGTTTTTTAATTTTCTTACCTTTATCAGATCCACAAACTTCTTCAAAAGTTTTACCTTTCATAAATGACTTTTGACCTTTCTTACCTTTATTCCATACGTCATAAGTAAGTTTATCAATAGTATAAATTTCATCAAATTCTTTTAAATCTTTAGCTTTTACCCAACCACGATCAGTTTTGAACTTATGCTCTTTTGAACACCGAACTGTTTTTAACTTTTTATATCCTTCGATCTGAACACTAATTTTATAGTAATGATCTTTTATCACTGTTTCAAACTTATTAACTATTTTTTTGTTTTCAAATTTTTTCTCTTTAGAGTTATATGATAAAACCTTATCTCCAACTTTCAAACTGTTTATCTGTTTCTTCTTATTACCTTCTACAGTTATAAGTGTTTTAGGATGAACACACAATCCTACTAATAATGAATTGCCCCCTTTTATAGCTATATCATATATTGTCTTGGCTACTACATGATGACATTCATCAAAGACTAGAATTTCGTATTTCTTTAGCATCGTCTTATCTTTTATACTCTGATATGTGACAACATCAACAGAGTCTGGTACTTGAGCTTCCCATTGCTTCCTAAGATCTATAGTATGCACGATGACCAAACTTTTCTTATCCATTATCCTTAAATACTCGATAGCAGCGAAAGTTTTACCAGCCCCTGTAGGTAAACATAGTATGCCGCCTCCATTCAGCGTAAGCTGGACAATAGCGTCTGCCTGATAATATCTCAGCTTAGGATTTAAATTCTCTATAACTGGTGTTTTAGAAATACCATGTTTAATTGTGAAAGAATCATCCGGGTGAAGTTTGGACCATTTCTCTATAACATTTCTTACCGTTTCTAGCATACCCCATGGAAATCTGGCAGTCTTTATCTTATATAATCTTACCCAAGCCCAATTTGGATTAGGCATGAACTGTGCACCCTGCCTTTTATAAGACATATATTTTTCCAAAGTATTACCTAAAGCTGATGGTGGTTTAGGCTCAAATTGTCCTACTCTTCCGTTTTTAGTTATCTGATACAGCATATTTATTCTTCTCCAAATATATAGTTATTTCTAAACCTTTTTCAGCTAGTTTTCTGCCTTTAGCTGTTAATGCAATACTATTACGTCTACCTATCTTTGTTTTCTTTAATACTTCTTTATCATCAAAACATTGTACCATTCTAAGAGCATGAGAAAAACTTATTCCTAAATCATCTTTGATTTGTGTTAAAGTTATTATTTTCCTTTTTTCCTGACTTATCAATATATAAGATAATATTAACATCCATTTAGGTATTATAAAAGCTTCCATGTCATCAACTCCAATCAACTCGCTGCCATTTATTATCTTCAACTCTAGATAATCTCTTAGTAACGCTATTGAATATTTTTTTAGTGCTTAACTCACTTTCTAACATTTTTGCTAAATCATAAGATAGTTCAGTTAATAATTTCCTAGCTATAATTTTTCTCACCCACATCGCCTTTTTATTTTCTAACATTAACGCTACCGCCAGCATCTATATTTCCGCCTACTGCTCCTGATTGAACGCTACCACCAGCATCTATATCTCCATCAACGCTATCACACTTAACACTGCCTCCTGCGTCAACACTACCTTTAATATTTCCTGTTACAGATGCACTACCACAACACTTCAAATTATTCACATCTCCTGTGATATACACATCTCTTTGCTTACCAACATTAATCACATTGCCATCAACAGTAACTTTATCATTTGTAATATTAATATTGCCACCACTGGCTTCTATAGTAATTCCGTTAATTCTTATTTTCATCGTTTTTTCCTCTTTTCAGTTCTTTTTGTTTATCACGAACCTCTTGTAAACATCCTGGTGACATTCTTATGTTCTCAAATTGATACCAACACCAATTCATCCACTGACCAACTTTTTCATAAGCCAAGCATCCTAAATTTTCATCTTTATGATTATAAGCATGATGTTCTCCCATCTCGTTTATCTTCCAAGTTAATCTTTTATCTGTTTCCATTTTTCCTTAATCTTTCTATCTCTGCAATAAGAAACATATGGGTAGACCAGATCGTAGTATTACGTCTATAGTTATCTTTTATCCTTCTAATTACTTTATCCATATTTCCTTCGTCTACCAAATCAGGCAGACTAGGATAACTATTTATCGCAGACATGGTTAAACATACATTCTCTCACTTCACACCAAGGACTTGTGTAATCGGTCATATCAAGGTTATGCTTGATATTGTGTTTGACAAACTCTTTTCCGCATCTTTTGCAAGTTTCTTTTTCATCCATCGAAATCACCCAGCTTAGCTTGTTTTATAAATAGGGATTCCCAAATCCCAACATTTCCAAACACTTTACCTACAATTCTATCATAATCAGGTTTGTAAGATAATTTTTTCAAATCTTCAATACTCTTGAATGCAAGATCATTATTACCAACACAAGGTAATATGAAAAACGTTTCATTTATTGAAATCTTTAGTCCACTATTTCTTAACGATTTCTTCTCAGCAGTTTCGGTTACATATTCATCGATATGTTTCCTAATAACGGTTGGCATTGCAAAATATTCATATTCCTTTAACATAATCTTAGTCCTTATCTTATCCTGGATATCACGTTTAATTTCTCTTAATCCTGTAAGCGTTGGTCTATGATTATCAAAGATATAATCGATCGATTTTTGCTGAAACTCTTTCAATGCTAAAGGAAAATCTTTACGGATTAACTCTAAACCAATAACTTTCTGTTCTTCGCCAATCTTTTCAACATACTTCTTTTTCACACCAAACAAAATCATCTTATCTATCTCATCCTCGAGTTCCAATTTTGAATAGTTAGTTTCTGTACTAAGATTATATTTCTTACAACAATTTTCAAATATTAGTTCCATTGTTTCTAAGAGTTCTTTTGTATCATGCCCTTTAAACATCTTAGCACAAAATGAATCAGTATCTCCCATTAATACTTCAGCAATGTTTCTATAGCCGATTAAATCAATAACTCCTTTAGTTAAAGTCTGGCATCCTAAGGTTATCACTTTGCCACAAGAATTATTAAAGAATCTTGAATACTTATATATGAACTGACCATACACAGATTGACCGCACCATCTTAATTTATTATTTCTGCCTACCATTATTATATGATTTTTTTCACATTCTATACAATATACTTTACCATCATAAGGAATTATGGTTTTATCTCTTCTAGATATACTACAAACAGGATTATCTCTAATTCTTATCCTATAGGTATTACAAGGTTGTTGTTTATACATCTTAGCAACCTTACCAATCCTTAAACATAAATATAGAAAATCATTTGCAAGTTGCTCACTTTTAGTAGTATATCTAAATCCTGTTTTATCTCCATCCCCTAGCATAAGAGATTTGTATAATTCTCTTAAATCATGATTACTAAAATCAAAACACCATTTAGGTATTTTTTTATTATAAGATCCTTTACCACAATACTTTTCCAAAAATTTATATAAGAACTCACTTGTAATTTTATAAGTTTTATTATCATCATATATTTTCCATTCTAACCCCATCATATCTAATAACTTTTCTAATTCCCTACATTTATCTGGATTAATTTTTCTAGACTGATTTATAGTTACTACATAAGAATTAGAAATTTTAATATGTTGTAACGAACCTTCAGATATAAACCAACCTAAAAATTTTAAAAAATGATCTGAATTATAATATCTAGGAATTTTTTTAATACTATTTCCTATTCTTATAAAATAATTATTACAATCTAAATCAGTTTTATTCCAGAATTTAACTAAATCTATTTTACCTGTATAGTTAGTATCTGGCATTTTAACATTATCTGGTAAATTAAATAATCCTTGTTTAAAAATATCTTTAGCTTCTTTATATTTTATATTTCCAAAATCTTTACAATTATAATGAATTTTATGATAAATTCTATGATTAGGAGTTACAAAAAAATCAACACCTCTATTTTTAAATTCATACATTTCTCCTTTATAATCATATTCATAAACACGTTTAACCTTATCTAATTCTGCTTCTTGTGTATCAGGATTTAATGTATATATATCATCCCCGATTTTAAAATCTTTAATATTTTTAATTCCGTTTGGAGTTAATACATCATGATCCCCACTAAAACAATTGATCATTCTCTTATATACAGTGGATAGTGATGTGTTCTTTTCTTTTTTGTATTTGAGTCTCATATCGGTAAGCTCATCAACGATCTTCGTAATGATTCCTCTTTTATCCTTTCTAAAATATACTTCGAAGTATTCAAGTCGTTTTTTCTCAGCTTCTGTGGGATTTAACATTACTACCGCGCCGCTACTTCCACTTTTTTCATCTCCCCATTCATACCAACAATAGAAATGTATAAGATTCTTTTTTTCTTCTTCAGTAGGGTCATGAACAACAGTATCAGGACTAACATTATATGTTCTAATAAAACTAGGATAATGACTTGCAAAATCAAATTTAATAACATTATCATAAATGCCTTTAGCAGTAGGAACAACATATCCACCAGGTATTCTTTCAACAGGTTTCGGATGACTATTATCTAAGATTATATTAGTATGTTGTTTGATATAACTATTTATAGTTCTACCAGCTACCGGCGTTTCGTTTAGATTTATAGAAATAACATCTTGAAATGATTGCATATTACTTATCAATTTATTCTCTTTATCAAGATCAATACATAACGTAACATCTTTAACATTGTATTCAACAAACCGCTCAAAATCTTCTCTATATGCTTTGTCTATATCACCAATCTTTATCTTGCCATCATTCAGATATTTTCGTGATTGAGCTTCTAATGAATATCCAACATCAGTCCCTAACCAAAATAACTTTGATATATCCATAAGATCCATAATAACTCTTCCTTTAATATATACACTGTAGGTAACATAGGATGTAAAGTTACCACCCCTTCTTCCGAACTTTACATTAAACAAAGGACTTATCCTTCGATACTCAATATTTAAGTTATCCATCCGGTAAAGCAGATACGGCATATCAAATCCCATTACATTCCAACCCGTGAAGCAGTCTGGATCAAGCTTCTCGACTAATTGGATGAAAGCATCTAACAAATTCCGTTCATCTCTAAATTTGTAAATGATTCGATCTCCGATTTCAGTTTTAGTTCTTTTTTCAACATCATCTGTTAATAATAAGACATAATATTTTCTAAGCACATTATCATATAATGTTATTGCAGTAACTTTGTTTGTGGCTTCATCAACAGAAGAATATTGACCATCTTTATTTCTCAAGATCTCTATATCTAAATACCATGTTCTGATATGCTTAGAAAATTTAGGTTTTTCTTCCCATAGAAAACGATCTACAGCTCTAACATCACTTTCACATAATTGCCCTTCATGTTCAGCTTTAATCTCCTTATATTGATCAATTGATAAATTTTCTTTTGGAATTATCTTGTTTACTTGATTACCATAAACATTAGTGAAACCTTTCAATACTCTGAATTTGCTATGATCCCAATTAACACCGGGTAAAGCATAGAAGTAATTATAAATTATTTCTTTCTGTTCTATCTTTCTAACACCATTTTCCCAATAATACATTATAGCATAATTAATGTTATTATCCCAATCCCGTTTATCACTGATAACAGTGTATTCTCTTTCAGTCATTTTTAAAATCCTTTTTCCACAAATCACATCTCTTCCATAGTTTAACTATAGAATGTTGATCTAGATAACTATAGATGTCTTGATATTTTTCTTTTAGATCATAAACCCGATTACATAGCACCCGATTTTTCTTCTTCTCATCTAAATATAATTTTTTATAATCTTTCATTTTTAATATGTCTTCCAATCTCGTGAATTTCCTCTTGACCATTGTAACCATAACCATCTTAGATGTTCTTTGGCTTTGAAATCTGCTCTTTTGAAAGCATGTTTTTTTCTAAATGCAAACTTTTCTGGTAATCCATCTGCTGCTGCAGCATCTCTGAGTAATAATTTATTACCTCTAGCATTCACTTTCTTAACAAAGGACTGACTCATAGTATTCTTTACTACGGAATAATCTAAATATGGAACACGAGCTTCAATCCCGAAATCAGAGATGATGTGATCTATTCGTTTCAAATGATAAAATCTTAACTCATTTTCAAAGTCACATTGAAGTATCTTATTAGAATTATCGACAGGAGTTTCTAAGTTCATAGTAATACCATATACATCATCATTCAATAGCATCTTCCTATCATCAGCATCATTTTTTATTATTCTCTTTTGATACCAATCCCAAAGCTCTTGAGTTCTTATTCCTGTCTTTTCCGAATGTCTTCTATAGCCCCCGCCTACTTCGTCCTGACCTTCACCAATAAGAATTACTTTGATCTTAGTCTTAGCAATATGATACCCTAAAAGATTGGTCATGGCAACAGAACCTAAATCGTAAGGAGCTTCAAGTTTCCTTATCCCGTGTTTTAAATGCTTTTCGTATACACTCGGATCTACAATGATTTCATGATGATGAGACCTTATAATATTTGACAATTCGCGCGCGTAGAGTACATCTTCATCATTTTTATCAAAACCAATTGTAAACGTATGTATTCTTTTTTTAGTTATCTTAGAACAGATCCAAGCAATATAACTACTATCAACACCACCACTCAATGTTATTCCAACAGGTCTATCACTATTAAGAAATTGTTCTTCGATAGCTTCTCTAAAAGTTTTATTCTTATTAATCACAAAATTTATCTTTTTAGAATTCAAATTTTTATCATAAAGATACCCAGGTTTAAATTCATATAAATATCTAAAAATCGGCTTTCTTGGATATCCCAAAGCCAGTATATCATTAACAGCTCTTAAATCTATATGCTGTTTTTTAAAATTTTTCATTATCGTTGAAATCTTAGAAGCCACGATAAGATTGCTATTAGTTAAAGAAAAGTATAAAGGTTTAATCCCAACAGGATCTCTTAAGAAATATAATTTGTTACGTGATTCGTGATAAAAAATGAACGCGAACATACCTTGTAAGTATTTCCATCCTTCAGTTCCAAACTTTATGTACAGTGCAATTATAACTTCTGTGTCAGATTCAGTTATGAAGTTGTAACCCTTAAGCACGGTTTTCTTGATATGTTTATAATTATAAATTTCACCATTGAAAGCAACTACACATCCTTTGCTTCTCATCGGTTGGTCAGATCTTTTGTCTAGGTCGATAATACTTAATCTGGTATGTCCCATCACAAATCCTCTTTTATACACACCTTGTGCATCTGGACCTCTAGATTCTAAAGTCTTAAACATCTCATCTATTTTGTCTTTTCCTGGATCTTTACTTATATAAAATATGCCGCAGATTTTAATCACCCTTTACGTTTTCAAGTTTTTTTTGAAAAGCTTTTAGGTTTCGGTTTTCTCTCATATGCTGTAACAAATGTAAACATAATAATATTAAAGTAAAACTTGAAATAATAAATGCTCCGATATTAATATTAGTCATGTTATTTCGCTCCTCTATTTCTTATTGCCCAATGAATTGATATAATAACAAATCCTACTATAATCCCCAACACAAACGGAAGCAAGAATCCGTCCGGGATAGTTGGAAAATTAATTTCATAGCATACCATTTTCAAATGTTTTCTATTATTATATCCTTAGCCTTAGCTGCAGGTATTTCTATTTCACCAGATATTACTGGTTGAATTAAATCAGGCATCTTTATATCAAGATCTAATTTCAATGGAATTTCATAAGGACCTAAAGTATGAGGTTTTCTTTTACAATATCTAACATCCATATTCTTCCAATGAAGTATTAAAAATCCTGAAAATTTTTTAGTTGTCATATAATTCTCTCCATAATAGTATTGTTAATTCTTTAGTCAATCCTTTATTCCATGGTATATTTATTTTTTTAGACATTTCACACCATTATCTTTAAGGAATTTAATTCCTCTCGAATCTTTATCATATTCTTTTGAATAATTAACTTCTAAGATACCTGCTGCTAATATGATCTTTGCACAGGTAATACAAGGAGATACTGTTAGATATAATTTAGCATCTTTGGTCTGGATCCCGTTTTTAGCACAAACTGCTATCAAATTCTCTTCAGCATGTAATTCATTTTCAATAGACCAAGTATGATGAGTCTCTCTATCAAATGTATCACTGAATATCTCCTTGCAATGTTTTTTACCAGAAGCAACTCCATTATATCCTGTTGCAATTATTCTTTTATCTCGAACTAATACTGCGCCAACTTCAATACTAGCACAAGTCGAAAGTTTACTAGTAAGTTCTGCTACCTTAAAAAAATACTCTTCTTTCATCCCAACATCCTCTTCACTTTATCTTCAAAATCATTACCAGATTTCTTTTTCTCTTCTTTCTTTTCTGAAGATATTCCGAAATTTTTATTTATTTTATCTTGCATACTGTTTCCGCTATCTCCACCACCAGTTCCTAACATTCTTTTCATCTTGTCATCCCAGTTAGAACTCTGTCCGCCTTCTTCAGCACCAAACCCTTTAGCAAGTTTCTGCATCCAATCTTTAGACTTCTTACCTGTTAGCTTATCTAATTCATCTTTCTTATATTTGTCTTTCAAAGCACCTTTCAATTCTTGTAAAGCTTCTTTTTTAGCTTCAGCCTTGATCTTTCTTTTTAGCTCTGCTTCTTCTTTCTTGTCTTTTATCATTCCTGGGAATATAGTCTTATTCCACATCTTATTAAACCAATTATCTTTGTCTTCTTTTTCCATTTGTTTCGCCTCCTAATATACACCTTCTTCCATATCTTTTTTAAACATATGAAGAGAACTTACAAACATAGTAAAAAGTCCAGTTTTTAATCCTAACTCTTTAGCAACATAATCTCTTAACTCTATTGCTAACCAAACATCATTCTTGAAATGGGTATAATAATCAGATGATCTCATTACATATATTATACTAAGACGTGGAACCCCTTCAGAATCTTTTCTAATCATGAACTGATAGAACATTGAACAATTATGAGTTGTAAAAGGAATTATGTTATACGTCTGAGTTCCGTCAACAGATAAATTATATACTGATCCTTTATATTTTTCTATAGTGTTTCTTGCACATGGATAATAAGCTATTCCATTATGAATAAACCCAATTAAATTTTCTTTCTTTTTAGATTTCTCAGTGATTCTAAAACAATCATATAAAAATCTTTTTGAACGAAAATCAAGTCTAAATACAGTAATAGTTCTAGTACCTATAGATTTTATTTTGGATTTTATATGTTTAGTATAAAATCCAAAACTTGGAATTATTCCTTGCCTAAGTAATAATATTCTAATACCATTTATAATATTGATAGAAACAACCCCACAATTAAGGTTATACGTACCAGATCTCGTTTTACTCTTACTACCATCGCCCTTCATAAAACCAATAATAATCCCTTTTTGGAATTCCTTATCCATATAATAAATATCTTTATCAATAAATTTATTTTTTGCTCCATGCCCGAACAATCTTACTAACAAATCACAAACTTCTCTATTACTAAATGCAATTCTTTGAGAATTATATTGTTTATATTTGGTTATTTTATATGAAGTTATATTAAATACATCTTTAAAAAGTTTTATAACTTCATTTACTAAATCGTTCTCAGTAATATTAAATGAAAATCTTACAGTACTCGGAGCTTTTCTTTCATTTCTTTTATCAAACATCATATCTCCTTCAGATAAATAATATCCAAAAATCATCCCTAACTCTTTCGTCAGTTTAATTTTCTTATTAATTCTTATAGAATTTCCATTCCCTTTCTCTTGGTTAATATACTTATAAACATCAAGATTTTTATTTTTATTAACACTATTAGGAAAACTAAAACATAAAAAATCGCCTATTTTTATTTTTCTAGCTTCTATAAAAGAAGGTTTTATTTTACCAGTATCCAAATCTTTTATGGTTTTTTTATATAAATCATTTCTATATTTTTCATTAACAACTAATGATAATATAGGATGTTCAGGAGTTATCGTAACTTCCTCGTTATACTTGGAACATTTAATTTTATGAATATTACCTTTATAATATGTTTTAATAGGATCTAAAACTTTATGGTATTTTCCATCTATCCCCAAAACATTATCTCCTTTTTCAATATTTTTTATTTTTTCTATTTTGTCTGATATTATTTTAGTATCACCAGAAAAGCATGGTACGCGTCGTTTTCCTCCCATGCTATCTAAGTCTAAATCATTATTATGAAGTTCGATAACCGCTTGTCTTGTTTCTGGATTATTTTTTAATTCTTCAACTATTCGATCGATTTGTCCTTTAATTCTATCAGCATAGGTATAATCCATCTTACCTTCTTCATTCAAAAATTCTTTCCAAACACCATACCTAAGTTTCCATGCTTCGCCAGGATTCATTTCTGCTCTAGATACTCTTTCTGCAAATTCAGCTTTACACCATGTAATATCTCTGTCAACGATTTCATCCTTATCAACAGTATCAACGATTGAAAAAGTTTCGCCCTGGATCTCTTTAGTGCTAAAGTTTTCATTATCACCAATTATCTTATTTTGATAACTGTTCGGCCAAACTCTTATTCCCATTTCATACAAATTTCTTTTTATCTCTCCCATTGCTTCTTTGCAATTGGCATATATTCTTGTCATGTTAATCACCTTTATTACATACTTTTACTCTGTAGTTTTCCCTAATCAAATCCAAAATCTTTTCATGCAAACTATTTAGTAATGGTCTTTGACTCATATCATTTTCAAACATTACTAATTTAAGGGTTACTGAATTCTTATCATATATCATACTACCTCTATTTTTTAAAGGTCCTACTCCTTTCGATTTAAAGACATATTTCATTTTTCACACCCTTTCATTTTTATTTATCCAGATGAATCTTGCGAACCATCACCGCCCGCCACCCATTACGGATTTCAGTTACCTTTACCGTACCTTAGCCTCGTCCGTGTGGTTTTCGCATTCATCTGGTCCAAATTTTTTCTCTAAAACTTCAAACCTTTTCATTCTACGCACAGGCATAAAATATTCATTCTCTATATCCATCTTGATTGAAAGATATTCAGCTCTATCAGTTTCATCTTCAATAGGATCTACTTCAATTACCTTACGTTCCATTTCAATACTTACTCCTGTTTTTATGTCCGTTCTTTTTCCAATTAGGCTTACCAAGATGATGTAACTGACTATGCTCTTTACTAACCATCAATTTCAAATTCTCTATCGAATCATTAGTAACGTCTTCGTCGATGTGATGAACATGATACCCCTTTGGTATAGGTTTACCTAATTTTTCTTCCATCACTATCATCGCTCTTTTTTTAGCAGACTTTTTACCATATTGAATTCCTCTTACCCAATAATATCCACTTTTCTTATCTTGATATTCCTTTCCTCTTTTATTTACTGCCCAGTGGTTTCCTTTTCTAGTCCCGCTGCTTCGCATTTTAACTTTTTGTTTTTTAAGACGCTTCCAAACACCAACAGAACCAATTCCTACAACTTCTGCTATTTCATAAATTGTTTTTCCCTGTTGATATAATTCTGCTTCTATCATAAAAACCTCAATATTTACTACGAATACGGAAACGGTTTACTTCACTTTTCTTGAAATAAAAGTTATATACATCATCAGCTTCTAATCCAGTAGCTGCTAGGAAATTTAGGAATGTATCAAATGCTTCTTTCAGTAAACTGTAAAACTTAGGTTTATCAGTCTGGACTTGAGATTGTTTCCATGGTTTATTTTTCAAACAATTCATTAGCAAACCATACTTTTCAGCAAGTATACCAAAGCCCATATACAATTCTTTTACATCCTGAAATTCTGTAGTATCTTTCATTGCTTCATGAATATCTTCAAAAAAATCATGACCTTTCCCGACTAAAAGATTCAACTCAGTAAAAAAATGTAATGCATCTATGAGCTCTTCATAATAATGATTCATCTCTTTCTGTCGATAAGCTTCTACAGCTTCAGCAATCTCTTCAAGACCTCTTTGCTTAAAATCTTTTATCACAATCTGGTGCTCGAAAAGATCAAGATTAAGTGGCCACACAGGCAGCTTTTCAATCTCTTGATATTTTTCCATAAGCTCTAACTGTCTCTTAAAGATTTTTTGCATTATATCTTTTACCTCTTCTTCTTCTTTGCTTTCGACATCTTCGATATTCATGTTAGTTTGCCCCCTTTATCAAAAATTTCTTCCTTATAATATAATAGCTTCCTGACAACATGTTTCAAATCAGTCTTCATATAATCATAAGGGATTTTAGTAAGATGGATACTTCCTAAATATTCATCATACCGTTTTACCAAGTCTTTTATTTCGTCAGTCTTTGCATATTCTTCACCATCTTCTAAGAACTTTTTAGCTATTTGATCTATGTCAGTTCTGCAATGGATTATGATTACATCACCCATCCGTTCTATCTCTTTTTTCATTTCTATGTAATCTTTATCATCTCTAGCTTCATAACCTCTTTTATGGGAATAAACAACTTCAGATGGAATAAACCTATCTAAAATAAGACAGCAGTCCTTGAAAGTGTAATTATAGACACTTAACATTTTCCAATGAGCATTTCTTACTTTTTCTCTTTCAAGGTAACTACCATCCTTTGGTTTATCACCATATTTAAAAGTATAAGCCTTAGGAAGTTTTTTTAGTAAATATTCTACTAAAGTTGTCTTCCCGGTTTTATCACAACCTTCTACAATAATTAACATTCTATAATCCCTCCATTTGTTTCTTTATAGTGTAACCAGGAATGGCAGTTAGGACATAAAAGATCACATTTATTTACTTCTTCTAATGTTATATCCCATCTACCGCCTCTACTCTGTAAACCAACATCAAACTTTTTACTTTCTTTTTTTCTATGATGAAATTGTAAAATATCTATACATTCATCATCTCCACATTTTTTACATTTTCCGAAAGATTTTTTTAATTCTAAAAGTTTTAGTTTCCTTTTAACAGTGTATTTATTAGTACACACTGCTTCATTATAATGGATTTTATGATGACAATCAGGACATAATAAATCACATTTATCTATCTCTTCAATAACAAGACTCCAGTTCTTACTAAGACAAGTTCTACCAATACCAAAACTTTTCTCTTCTTTATCTCTATGATGAAATTGTAAAATCTCTAGATGTTCGTTCCATCCACAAATATTACAACTTCCTATTGTTTTTTTCATTTCTAGTATTTTCTTCATTCTTTCTCTATTACATCTTGTCTTATATTCTGAATTCCTTTTATCTATCTTTTCTTTATTTTTAAGATAATATTCTTTATTATATCCCATTGTAATCTTAAACCCATTGTTGAGTCTTCCTATCAAGTTCTTTCCATGCTCCATCGATCTTAGTAGCAACTTTGTAATTATCACCATCCTTATTAACCATACCATCTTTGATATGAGATACTTTTAATTCAATACCTTCGATCTTCTTTAGCTTCTTACAGATTCCATTCACTTTTCCTACTACTTCCCAAGACTTTGGTGAAAAAGCTTCATCTTCAGATGAGATATAATCAATCTTATAATCCACACTTGTTAGATTGGTTTTGAATTTTTTACCATCTTTATCAGTTGCATCAATATCTCTGTTTTTTTGGATTTTCTTGAGAACGAATTCAACTTCTTCCCCTACTTTAGGACTCTTGATATATTTTTTACCAAGGTCATCTAGATTCATATCTTCAACTTGTGAAGCGGTGTCTGTACTCGGAGCATCTTCGATTACAACTTCTTCATCTTTACCATTTTTTATATCTACTTCGAAATGACCAGCAACGATTGCAACTGCACCTTCTCTGCTAACTAGATTTCCTAGTTCTTGTTTCTTTTGTTCGATTAATATATCAATTTCTTCTTTTGCTTTTCCAGATTTTTCTACAATCTTAGCAATAATATTCTCTTCATTCATTTTTTATTTCCTCCGGTTTATTCAGTTCTTTTAACATTTCAACTGCGTCTGTTGCGAACTCTTTCATTTCTGCTATCAAATCTTTTCTATCATCGCTACCTGTTTCTAACTTATCGATGTAAAAAATTCCTTTTGATGTTTGTGTTAATCTTAACACATATTTTTCTCCTGGTACTCCATTCATTTTTTTTACCTCCTTTGTTGTTATTTCCAATTTACCATAACAACATCATCTTTGATACACCACTTTTTAAATTCTTCACCTCTTGGCGAAAATCTAGCTATGATAGTAGCAGTTATAGCTGCACTCATACCACTATG
>Ga0233413_10000464_pt1 | contig 19458 bp, 27 predicted proteins | sample Na_anoxic_6_MG_FD_189019 | JGI IMG/M metagenome (GOLD analysis project Ga0233413, IMG submission 189019) | Seawater microbial communities from Saanich Inlet, British Columbia, Canada - Na_anoxic_6_MG | ecosystem: Environmental > Aquatic > Marine > Inlet | place: Canada: British Columbia...
GGTGCGAAGCATTACAGAGCAGGTGGTAAGGCTCTTGATTTCTTTACTCACCAAGTGGCATGGTTGGCACAGGTAGGGAAGCTTAGTAAAGAGTTTAGATCAACTAAGAAGATTTACGGTGTCAGAACTAAAGCTGTTCTTAAACGTAATAAGGTAGCGAAACCATTCAGAGATGCTGAGTTTGACATACTGTTTGACTATGGTGTTGATGATATGGGAAGTATGCTGACTTATTTATACGGTGGTGCTAAGAAGATTATCTGGAATGAAGAAGAGATTGACAGGATTGATTTGATAAAACTAATGGAAGATAATCCTAAAGAGTATGATAAGTTAGTTACCTTAGTCGAGACTGAATGGAATGAAATAGAAGAGAAAATTAAACCTAAAAGAAAAAGGAGGTTTGAGTAGTGGCAGTTATTTGTGGAATAGATGTAGGTTCAGAGAAAAGTGGTGTTTGTATTTGGAATACAGATAAGCAGGAGATTCTGTATTCCAATCATGAGGAGGAGAATGGTACAATCCCTTTTGATATTCATGGGTCATGTTGGGTCACTCATTATGTGATTGAGGATATCAGGAGTTATGGTATGCCTGTAGGAGTGACTACTTTTGATACTTGTAAAGCAATAGGGAGATTTCAGGAGAGATTGGAAAAAGCTAGGCAAGATTATTTTTTAGTATTCAAACCAGAAGTACAGTTACATTTCTGTAAAACATCTAGAGCAAAGGATGCTAATATTGCTAGAGTGTTAAAGGATCGGTTTGGTGAGAAAGGTACTAAGAAAAATCAGGGAACCTTGTACCCACTTAAGAAGCACAGTTGGGATGGGTTCGCTTTATGTATATACTTTGAGGATGTTATTTTGAAAGGATTAAAAAATGGGTAAATTCCCTTATACAAATTTATCTCATGGACACTCTAAAAAGGGAGAGGTTTCATCGACTTACAATTCTTGGAGAAGTATGAAGAGAAGGTGTAATTGTTTAACAGGAAAGAATTGGAGAAATTATGGAAGCAGAGGTATTACTTATTGTGCAAGATGGGATAAATTTGCTAACTTTCTTGCAGACATGGGTGAAAAACCAGAAGGATTTTCTTTGGAAAGAGAAAATAATGATGGGGATTATGAACCGAATAATTGTTCTTGGATATCATTAGCACAACAAGCAAATAATAAGAGAACTAATGGTTATATTACCCATAACAATATCCGAAAAACAGTGGCAGAATGGTCAAGAGTTTTGGGTATCAATGTACGCACACTACGTTCACGAATAAATAAAGGTTGGGCAATTGACAAAGCTTTTACAATTTAGAATGCATTGTGTATTTATTTAGAAGACAATAATTTTTTTAAAGGAGATAAGTAATGAAAAGTAATAATGAAAAGTAATAATGAGAAGTTGAAGCGGATAGCAGGAGCACAGATTTTTGATAACCTGCCAATGGATAAGGTTGAGGATTTCAAACTATTTTACAATGATGTTGTAGGGGAATTTGGTGAAATGGTGAAGAAACCAATGGTTACAGAAGATGGTCGTAGAAGAGTAGAAGCTGTCCTTACTATTGATGGAAGAGAGTATCACGGTCATACAGTCTGCAGTAAACATGATAATTTTGATAAGAAGAAAGGTCGAAAGATCGCTTTAATACGAGCTTGTAGAGCATTTTGGGAAAATAATTACGTTATATGATTAAACAACTAACAATTGAGAATTTTCAGGCACACAAGAAAACTGAACTCAGCTTTGATGATGGAATCAATGTCATTATTGGACAATCCGATTCAGGCAAAAGTGCTATCATCAGAGCACTCAATTGGGTGATAAACAACAAACCATCAGGTGAGGCTTTCAGAAGTAAATGGGGTGGTGATACAAAGGTTATATTGGGTATAGGCTCAGAATCTATTGAAAGAGCTAAGTATAAAGATAATATATATTGTGTGCATTCTGATGAACGAGACATGGTTTACCGTTCATTTGGGCAAAGTGTGCCTACAGAAGTCAAAGAACTTTTAAACTTCTCCTCCTTAAATATAGCGAATCAGTTCGATTCTCCTTTTCTGTTAGCTATGTCGGGGGGAGAAGTTGCTTCATATCTGAATAATATAGTTAATTTAGATAAGATAGATATTTCCCTAGCTAATATAAATAAGACCCTAAAAGACGAAAAAACGGTCTGTGCAAGGGTAAAATCGGAGCTAGAAGCCACGCAAATCCGTTATGCAGGGTTTGACTACCTCGAAAAAGCCGAGGCTTCCCTGATCGAAATAGAGGCACTTGAGGAAGAGAGAATTGAAAGAGTAACTAAGGTTAATTTAAACAAAACCATAGTAGAAAGCATTAAAAACTGTCAAAAAGAGCTTAAAAAGTACTCTGGTGTAGTTGATTGTAAGAAGGAAATCGATTCAATTGAGAGAGAATTAAAGGAATTAGATGAGAAAAAGGAGAAGTTAGAGGATTTAAAAGCAACCGCATCAACACTCACTGATATACAGACCGATATAATTTACCAAAAAATGAAGAGAGATTTAGATAAAGAAGAATTTGAAAAGTTAATGCCTGAACAATGTCCTTTATGTGGAAGGGGTGATTAATATGGAAACAACATTAAATTTACATCAAGGTTTCGGACAATGTGGAGAATCATTGGATTTCAAGGTTAATCTATTTCCTGCAGGAGAATGCTATATTAAAATAGATGTTCCGAGTAATACACATTCTTGTCGTATAAATAGCAGATGTAATAATTCAGACGATATAATGGATTGCCCTGTACAACCTGAGAAGATAGTGATCACAAAAACTCCTATTTTTGATGGTGATGTATTTGACCCTCACTTTAGCAATAGTAATGTGGTAGCTAGATTTAGTAATTTCAAAGATGCTATTATTTTTATTCAATCAAAGAGATTGGTTAATGGTCTAGAGTATACAGGAGTGATTGATGAAAGGTAATGTAAGTGCGATTCTTTCCGCAGATTGGCATATCAGAAGTGATAGACCAGTATGTAGAACAGATGATTATATGAAGGCACAAATGAACAAACTGCAATTCATATATAATCTATCCCTGCAACATCTATGTCCTATAATTGTAGCAGGTGATTTTGGGCATAGACCAGTATGGGGAGATAAGTTACTTAATTGGTTTATGGATTTTGATTTTTATAAAGCAAAGGTAGTGACAATAGCAGGACAACATGATCTCCCTAACCACAGATTAGATAAGTGGGAGGAAGCAGGATTGGGAGTGTTAAGTAAGTCAATGGCTAACTTTCGTGTCATGACTAATGATTTTAATTATGATGATAAAATCCAAATACATGAGTTCCCCTATGGGAAAAAGATTCAGGGATTTACAGAAAGTGCTAGGAAGATTAATGTAGCCCTAGTTCATCAAATGGTTATCAAGTCTCAGGATGAGAAGCTATGGTTTGATCAGAAAGCAGATCACGCTAAAAGATTATTAAGGAAGTTTCCTTGTTATGATTTAATAGTATCTGGTGATAATCATCAGTCATTTACAGTAGAACATGAAGGTAGGCTTCTTGTCAATGCAGGTTCATTAATGCGTATGAGTGCGAACCAAATTGATCATAAGCCCTCTGTATATCTTTGGTACGCAGAAGACAATACGGTGAAAAGAGTCTACCTTCCTATAGAAGAAGATGTTATTGATCGAAGTCATATTGATATAGCTAAGAAAAGGGATGGTAGAATTGATTCATTTGTGAATAGATTGAATGAAGCTTATGATATTGATTTCAATTTTGAGAAGAATTTAGAAGAGTTTTTCACTAAGAATAAAGTGAATGACAAAACAAAAGAAAAGATATGGGAGAGTCTTGAATGCCAATGATAGATAAGTTAACTACTATAAAGGAACGAATAGAACTCCAGAACACTAAGGTCATCAGACTTGAAGGACAAGAGGAAGCTTACTTTAAACATCTTAAAGATGAGTATGGTTGTGATTCTTTTGAAGAAGCAGATAAGATTATAAAAAAAGAAATAACAGCTATCAAGAAACTCGAAACTAAACTTGAAAAGAAAATTGATAAGTTGGATGGGATGCTAATAAATGAATAAAATATACAAATTGAGTAATGGAACTTATGTGTCTCTGGATACTATAGTGGCAATAGAGCCTCCCTATGACTTGTTTCTTATGTATAATAAAGAATGCAGTTTTAGGATCATAATGCAATTACTTGAAAAACCAATCGAAGTATTTTGGGAAGTGCCACTTGTAACAGGGCAGTATGATAATCAAAGCACTTATAATTTCCTTGCAAAAAAGGAAGCAGAGAAAACACTTAGTCTAGTGAACGAACAACATAGATTATTAGTTGAAGCGTGGACAAAATATAAACAAAGATGGTGGAAATGATTAAAGAACTTAGATCACAAATAGATCAGGAAAAAGGTAAGAGAGATGAAGTCAAAAGGACTCTTCTAGAACTGGATAATAATAGAAAGGTTCTTAAGAAATCTATTAGACGTTCAGAAGAAGCTCAAGCCATTATACAAAAGGTAGCTAAAGATACTCAGAGTCAGTTAGAGATTCATATTTCTGATATAGTCACTATGGCTCTAGAGACAATCTTTGACGATCCGTATGAATTCAAAATTGAATTTGTTGTGAAGAGAAATAAGACTGAGTGTGAGTTGTTATTTGAGAAAGACGGTGAGAAAATCAACCCCCTTACCGCAAGCGGAGGGGGTGTAATTGATACTGTTTCTTTTGCATTACGGATTGCTTTGTGGACTTTGCAAAACCCTAGAAGCAGGAACACAATTATATTAGACGAGCCATTCAAGTTTCTCTCTAAAGACCTTCTTCCTAGGGCATCAGAATTATTAAAAGAATTATCAAAGAAGCTTAACCTTCAATTCATCATTGTAACTCATCTAGATGAGTTAACAGATTGCGCAGATAAAACTTTTGATGTTAAGATTAAGAAAGGCGCATCTCATGTTAAAGAAAGTTAAAAAAGAAGCTTAAAACTGAAAGTCTACAGTGTCTTCGTCTAAATCTCCATGACCAGTTGTGGTATGATTTCCAGTAGCATCAAGAGCTGTCCACCCATCGGTTCCCTTGCTTCCAGAAACCACAGGCTCTGCTCCATGTATTAATAATTTTGTAGAACCATCAACTGTGTGTTGTTCAGTTGGAGCTGTTATTGTATCAGACAGCCCTACATTTGGTGCAGCACCAAAAGGATTGCCATGATAAATCCTTATCTCATCTTTATTGCCGTTGAAGAAATTGCTTGAGGCATTCCAGCATCCAATGTTAAGTTGTGTAGTGATTGAAGAAATAGTGCTTGGGTCATCAAGGAAGCTTACCTGTGTATCGTCTACATATATACCATACTCGTCAACAACTTTTATGAAAGCCAGATGATGCCAGTTTGTGTCTGTTATTTCGCCACCAAGAGGCATATCAATTACTTCAGTGGAGTCTATAACAGCCATCTTAAACCCACTGCCATGTACATGCTGGAAATTCCATGCCAAAGTACCGTTTCCTTGATTCATTATATACTCAGTGCCAGTATGTACGGCAAACTTTACAAACAGGTCAATGGTCATATTAGATGTGTCGGTAAATAAATCCCAATCAGAAGAATCTGGTGCAGATTTAAAATCGCCAGTACCATCAAAAATGTAAGAAGTGGCATCCGCAGATACACCTACAGCACCACCACTACCAAAACCGATCAAATGTGTACCCATCAATCTATAACAAACTCTTTTGTGCTGTTCAAATTGAGCAGGAGGGCTTAACCTTGCAGTAAAATCTGCTTCAAAATCTGCAAGATGATCGTTTAAATATAGCCCACATTTCTTTTTTGACCATGCCATGCTATACAGAATCCTCCCCTCTTAATATTAAACGAGCATTGATGACATCCCAATCAGTCTCAGGAAAATCATTTCTTTTTAATGGTGCAGGATTATTTGCAATCGCAGCCATTATCCTCTCAACCATATCAAACAACATTTCATTAGTTGCTTTTATCTTTCCAAGTGTGACAGTCTGTAGTTCATCAGGTGATAATGGTATAACGTCATACCCAAGTACTCTTTGCACTGTTGGAGAAACATCAATATCTAAATCTGATAAGTCTGGTTGAGTAATAGTCCTGACAGCTTTATGAGTCTCTCTGTCATAAACAGGCATGTCCTCTTTAACAATCTCAATCCATACATGAGGTTTATTCAATGGCATATTGATATTGTCAAACTCTTTAACTTTTAAGACCTTGCCAGTTGCCCTGTCAATCTTTGCATATCTCATATTATGTGTCCTCTCCTTGATCTGTATTAAATGTTACATGTGTTCCAATGAATAACATATCTTGAGTCATATCATCGTTCCCATCAGAAACATCACGGAATAATCTTAGATATACCATATCAAAATCAGCCGGAGTGCCACCAATAGTGACTGCGGTACTTTCCGCAGCTGTTAATTGTTCGTAAGCGGCTCCTTGTGCATCATCTGTAACAACTACTGGAGTTCCACCAGAAAACACTTGATCTATACTTTCATTATCACTTACCGCTATTCCCTGTAAAGCTATAGCAACCCCTGTTGATACTGCGCCAGAAGTAGTCCATTGTGGTTGGAATGTGAGTGTTCCTAAATTCCAAGACTTCGGAAACATAATTCCGACTTGAGCATGCTCGTCTGCACTTGCATCAAATGCAAGTGCTTGTACATCTGGATTACCAGCAGTAGTTTCAATATCTGCAATTGCAGCGCACCCATTTGATGTAGTTGGCCTCCACGCATTTGCTGGAATCCATATAGTATGTTTACCTATAGTAGAAGAGAATGAATTAAATATTAATCTCCAATCTCCTGCTGCATATTCATAAAATCCAAGAATCTGCCCGGCTTGAGTTAAAATATCCTTACCTTGTGGCAATACTAAATCAGTTGCATGATGTGTAACAGTTAATGCTCCATCGAATTGTAAATACTTAGTTGAGCCAATACCAAGTGCATTGATTGAAGTAAATGTAGTTGTACCTGTAACATCATTAAACAAACCATCTGCAAGTACTGGCAATGCAGTTGCACTCGCAATATCCGCACCAACTGCATAAAACCCTGTAGATATTTTCCATAATACTATCCATGCACTGTTACCTGTATTTCTTTGCTTCATCAAATCATTTGCAGTGTCAGCCCATGTTTGAAATGCAAACGTGGTAGAGGGTGCAGTTGCACCAGAACTGTGAGTGACTAATGCACCAATCTGAGAATTCATATCTGCTCTCACTGTAGCACCATCCGCATTGGCTATATTCATATCATCTTGTGACATTATCTACTCCTCCTAAATAATAATTCTTCCTCTTCTCTAATTTTTAAATTTTCCTCATACCATGTCAACCACTGTGAGCATTCACTAGGCATGATTTCTACTACTTCACTATCTATAACAGCTTTCATAAATAGGTACCATACCCTCTCCTTTGTCACTTGTGGTTTCTTTGGTTTTGCAAAACCATGCCCAAATGGGACAAATTGTTTCGTTTCCTCGTTATACCAATACCTGCCATCTGCAACTAGATCACAATTATCTGGAACAACTACATCATCATCCTCAACTTCTTCTTTGTCCTTGTATCCTATTAAGGATTTCTGTTTCCCTATTAATTCAAACACCGCCACTTTAGGCATCTTATAATTCCTCCGCTATAACTTGTAATTTACTTACTAAAATATTAAATGATGTATCTGTGGTTGTCAATTGGCATCTGAAATCGAAACCTCTCGCATTAAATTCTGCACTATCTAAATCATTCCATGCTGTCCACGATGCTGCTGACGTAGCAGGATCATCATCTGTCTGCCTTACCTGTACTTGTGCTGTTGCAGGAGCACCTCCATCACCATCCCAATCTTCTCTATCATCCACATTACCTGCCCATGAATCCATTAGATCAATCAGACCAGTAATTACTACAGTCAAATCAGTAGTTAGCCTTACAGCCTTAACAGTAGTTAAATCAAACCCTGCAGCAAAGTCGTATGTTCCTGAAGTCTCCATTCCTCCTTCACTATCCCAATCTGCTATTGTATCTACATCTGTCCAAGTATCCATTAAACCTGCTGCTGAAAGTTTAAGTATTCCATCAGGGGCAGCAGTATTTGTATGAATTCCTGAGAAAGCTGTTTCCTCCACTACATCAGATGCTGCAGAAGAGAATGCTTGAATTGTAGCTTGCTTAGTATCTACTTTAGCTACATCACTTGATCTCCCTCCCTTATCAAATACTTTTGCTAAGTAAGTTCCGGGTTTTAGGGGTAACTGTGCTATTAAATCTGACCCCTTTGCTGTTGTACCTATAGAAACTGATTCAGACCAAGAAGCATTCGCTTCATCTAGTTCATCTGAATGCCTGAATTGAACCGTTCCACCAAAAAGTACATCTAAATCTGTAGGAGTACTCCATCTAAGTAAAGCAGAGCCTCCAAAAGCTGATATAGTTAAGTTAGCTAAAGCTGATGGTGCAGATGTCTGTCCAATAATAAGGACACCATTTGCATAAGACCAATTTCCATTTACAATAAAGTTAGGACTTGTGGCTTGAAGTCTTACATCATAGGTCTCTCCCTCTAATACATCTCCTAATATAATCTCAGAAGCTGATTGGGAGATTATAGTGGCATCAGCCCACTCTCCAGAACTACTTGTTACTCTGATTTGAGCATTAATTGAAGCATCAAACACATTAGCTATTGGGACAAAACTGACTCCCAATCTAGAAAGTAAAGTATTACCTACTCCTATTTCTAATATACTCTCATCAGTTCTAGTTGATAAAATAGTTACATCAGGTAAAGGACTAGGAACGACTATCTTTGAATCAAAATCAGGTATAGTACTTGTGTCTGCTGTATAAACTGCTGCTGAATTAGGTACTATATTTAATCTAGCTGCTAATTCATTCTGTGGCTCTGCTGAAAGTAAAAGTCCTTCAATTGTCTCTGAACCTGAGATTCCAAAACTAAACATGTCTCCCACTATAGGTGCACTAGCTGCTGCTATAACACTATCAAAAGTAACACTTGTTTGATCACCTACATCAAGAACAACTGTCTTTACTATCTCTTGGTCAGATACAGTTCTTATAGACACACCATAAGCATTCCCTAACTCCATAGTAAGTATTTCATCACAGGTAAATCCTGTCATGTCTCCTGCACTATTTGATACAATAGTCTTAATTCTACCAGAAGCTATTCCCACTACTAGAACATCATGAGTAACCAAAACCATGTCACCCTTCTTAGCTGTAATCCATTCAAAGTCTGTGCTTAAAGACCATCTTTCAGGTCTCAATCTTATTTGTGCTAATGCGAACCTACCATTCTTCCATACATGATCAGTATTAGTTATGCCTATAGCATCCATCTGTTCAAACACTGTAGCATTTGCAGAAGTGTAGCCATCATCATAAACTATTCGTTCATCTGACAACCATTCTTTATCTCTATTAGCAAACCTCATTCTTAATGCGTGAGGAGCATCGGGAAAAAGTTTCTCTGCTTCAAATCCCCAAGAGTTTACTGGAGTGAAATGCTGTGTAGGTACAGTTTTAGCCTTATCAATAGCAACTCCCCACTTGCCATCTATCTGTGTAACTGAGCCTCTACCTGCAGAAACAATAGTTGTCAATGTATCAAATACACTAGCTTGGAAATCTCGTACCATATTGAACTCAAAACTGTTAGTATCACAGTGAGACCAGAATTCTTCTACACTATCTAAGTCAATTCTGCTTTCAGCTACAGCACTATCATTACCTACTCCTTCTAGAACATGTCTAAACAGGGAAGCAGGATTACTGGTTAATGCATCAGCCCAAGATGACCCTCCAAATTCTGGAGCGTAAGATTGTGTAGTGGCACTAAGATTACTTATGACTCCATTCAACTGATCTGTCGCTCTAATAGAAATAGCTGTAGTAGCTAGAGGGTGTGAAAAGTTTATTGGGTCTTCGTTAGTTATTGATCTCAAAGTTGTCCAAGTAGCTACATCAAATACTTTATCATCTGTTAGTAAATCTACAGATGTTCTTCTTACTCTTACATCATATTTTCCTCTAGTACCCGTAGACCATCTAAAACCATGCCTCACAGCTTGGAGTTTGTTATTAGTCAAAGTTATGTTAGAACCTGATATAGCTGAACTAGAAACTGTTTTGGCTGTGTAGGTTGGAGCACTCCATGAGTTAGCTCCTGAAACGCTATACTCTATCGCATGTGTTACAGTAATAGGTATTTTTGCTCCTTCTCCAGTGTATTGAGCTAAACCAGAAGCCCATACTAAATCCACACTGATCTCATCACAATTATCTTGAGTGGTTCTCGTAGTCCAACTATCTGTAGCTGTCAAAGTGATTGTGAAATCATCTTGTGACACTGTATCTGGGTAGATTGTATGAGCACTATCTCCTGACACTCCTTCATTTGTTTCTATTGTCACATCATCAAATTCTGTTATAAGTGTATGACCTATTTTGATATTTGATATATCTAATCTGCCGTATCCCCATATCACCATCATCTTGAGGTATTGGTCATTTCCTACTATCTCTGTATATGTTTGAGCACCTAAAGGAGGCACATTTTTATGCTTTCCTAACACCATTGGTATTGGTGCGAAAGGTCTTAAAGTATTACTCGCTCCCTCTATAAATAATGTAGGACTTTCTCTGAAAGAGTCTGTACTAGAAAGTGATCCCAGACTAGGAGAAGAAACACTAGGAGGAGGAGATAAGGCATTTATAGCCAACATACCTACTCCAGAAACAGCAGCGAATATTAAAGATGAAGATATATAAGTACCTGACCAACCGAATGCACCTACAAGTGAAAGAGAACTACCACCACTAGGAGCAGCCAATGCTGCTGCAACAACAAACACAGCTACTTGTGCTATAACTTTGATGGGGCTTTTACTACTGCTTCCACCGCCTCCTCCACCTCCACCGCCCATAGGTATGGTTCTAATAACTACAACACTGTTCTTTTCTGGGACTATATCCCAATCGTTTATGTATTCATCATTTATACATACATGTGCACATCTTCTCAAGAAAGGATCAGGTTGCACCATTTCAGTTATTTCTGAAATAGACATTCCCTCATTCACTATCTTGTCTATACCTGCTGCTTTAAAGGGATGCGGTACTGCTATGATTCTTAGTTTATTTTCTGCTTCTTCTGGAAGCATTAAATTATTCTCCGACATAACGATAAATTCCCTCTATTCTTCTAAAATTTTTAATTCTTTCATAAGTTGTACCTGTACCATGCTCTGTATGAAGCATCATTTTATCTGTTACTGCAAGTCCTACATGGCATGTCCTACCTGCTGCGTAATACATAATGCCATCTAAAGGTTGAATGTCATCTACTTCTTTCCAATACTTTTCTATTCCTTCTGCAAATAATCTTTGCAGTAAGATTCTGTCTTTCACACTGTACGCTATTTTATCATACTTAATCAATTCCACATTCTTTACTTCTTTGTATCCTTGATACAAAAGTCCATAACAGTCCCACCCACTCCAATCTCTTCCATGTGGTTTGAATGACACACTCACAGCTTTTTTTGCAAATTCTTCTATGTTCATAGTTTAAAATATTGAAGGAAAAAATGCAGGTGACATCTGACCTGCAGGATAAGGTTCTGCTTCCATGTTCTCACCAACTAACTCTCCACTTAAAGTGGTGAAGTCCCAATGTACATTTCTTAATGTTAGAGGAGCAAATGTTATTTCTAACGTGTCTGGTGCTGCTGCTCTTATTACAGAAATAGTTATTGTTGGAGGTGTAGTTATATTTCTAATATGTGTAGAAATTTCTCTAGAAACATTATCAATAGTCACAGTAGACCTCGGTGGAGCATTCTCCTTGCTATCAGGTAAAGTTATAGTAAATGGCATTGCTGTAAAGACAACACTATTGCTAGTAATATTCTCATTGTTATTAACCAGATTTATATCAGATATGTCAGCGTGAGATACAGTTAACAATATTAAGAATACATCTGATGTCTCTCTTAAAAATGCTTGTTGTTTTGTAGTGTCTGTAATAGCCATTTTATGGTAGTATCTCCAATTCTAATTTAGACTCCCATATTCTTGTAGCCGTAGTAGAGCCATCACAATTAGCCAACAGACTCCATGATGGAGGTGTTTTAAACCTACATGTGATAGCTGAGTCATCCACTGGATCAGTCCATGTAAATGTAGCCGAACCTTCTGCTGTAGTAGTGATGTAGAAAGTGTCAAAGGTAGCTCTCTGTGTCCCATTAAGTATCATCTTAATACTCAGGTTCCTTACTGCAGCCGTAAACTTTTTACGCACCTTTGGTGCTCCCTGATCCATAGATGACCTCGCTAATGCGTTCTGTCTAGAATCAGTTATGTCCATGAATCCTTGTTGTGGTAGTGATACAGGCCACGCTGCCATATGTTATCTCCCTGTTAGTTTAGTATTCATTCCTGCGAATGTATTTGTTAATTTACTGAAAGTCTTCGTTCCCGGTCTTATGTTCTGTGCAGTCATTTCATCAAGAATTACGTTAACACTCTTTCCACCTGCCCCATCATCTTTCTCTTCTGTCTTAGTTCCTTCTGGTGCTCCTATAACATTCACTGTCACGTTAGAACCACCTTGGAAATCTTTGAACCTATCGAGTGGTATTAATGCTTCTGCTCCTGCCTCACCAAAAGTTCCGAATGTAGGTTTCGTAGCTACACCGCCCTCTGCTGCTTGTATGCCTAGCCCTGCATTATTTAGTTTGAAATTTGAAGGCAGACTATTTGGTACTGATGGAAGACCTGCATCGGGAGAACTATTGCCAAATTTAGAAAAGATATCACCTATTAATCCTCCTCCTGAACCACCTCCTGCTGCACCAAACAAACCTCCCAAAATAGGCTGTACAAACTGTGTTTTAATAGCCATTTGTATGATCATTCTAGAGAATGATTCTAAGATATTTCCAAAGGTGACTTCTGCACCCATAACCATATCAGTCATAGTGTCAGTGAAATCATCGCCAAAATTCTTAGCTGCTGATGCCATAGTTTGAAAAGTCTGATCGTTCTTTAATCGGATTTGCTGCAAGCCCTTTGTTCTGAACTCATCAAAATCTTTTTGGCTGATCAGTTTCTTACGAACCAATATTTCAAACTCTTGTGCCTCTCTCTGAAACTGCACAATTGCAAAATCTGTAGAACTTTTTGTAACCTTATCATAGTCAGATTTAAATCTTTTTATTTCTGCACCAAAAGATACTAGGTCAGATTTTAAGTTCTCTGCTGCAGAGGAACCTGTGCCACCTTTAGGAATATCTTCTCTGCTAAGACCACCTCTGAGATCATTCATATTACCGCCAGAAGATATGAAAATCTCACTTTGTTTCTCTAATTCTCTCATACCCTCTCTGATTTTTTTTGCTTTCTCCATTTCCTTGATGAAAGCATCCAAGCCAGCAATAGCTATTCTGAACCCAGGGAGGAATAATACGTTGAGCACACCTGAATTTTTTAATGATATAAAGATCTTAGCAAATAGGGTTAAGGATGAAAGCAACTCTCCACCAAATGCCAGTTTCAAGTCATTCATATGCTCAACAAAAACTTTCATCTGTTCATTGAAGAGTTTTTGAGCCTCCATAGTTACTCTGTCAGTAATTCCTGCTTTACCCGCAATTTCAGCAGCATCTTCTTGTGCTTTAGCTTTTTGGTTCAGAATAGCTGTTGCTGCCCTCAATGCACGAACATTTTTGAAAATGATACTTAATTCTTCTGCACTGGCATCCTTAAATTTTAAAATGGATTCTATAAGCTTACCATTTTTTATAGCTGTTGAATTTAAGGTAACACCGAATTTTTCAAAGGCTAATCTTTGTGAGTCTATTGACTGTGTCTGTGTAAATGTTTTTATCAATGCAGCAAATTGCACAGCAGTCTTAGGAGCACTTTTCGCTACCCTGCTAATCATTGCGAAACCTTGTCCCAAGTCTTGCAATGAAACACCTGCTGATTTGGCCACACCAATTACCGTGCCAATGTTTTTCGCTAAATCCTCTAAAGTCAATCTACCACGTTTTTGTGTGGCGAATAGGAAATCAGTTGCCTCTGTAGCATCCTTTAACTCATTCCTGTAAAGTTGGAAAGTTGAGATGGTGGCAGATGTTGCAGTAGTTACGTCAGTAAAACCTCCGACTGCTAATTTAGCAGAAGCTCTTAAAACATCCATAGCTTCTGATGCAGGAATTGTGGCATCAATGATATCTTTCAAACCAGTAGCTAAATCTATTTTTGATCTCCCGAACTCCTTAGATAAATCTATGACACCACTTCTGAATTCCCCAAATACTAAATTTGAGTTCTCCATAAGTGAATTGATTTTTCCTAGTGACTCTTCAAAATTACCTGCTTCTTTTACAGCAGAACCAAATATTTTTCCTACTAAAAGAGCACTTACCGCACCAAAGGCAATTACTGCAGACCTAGCCGAAAGAATAGACTGCTTCATAGTTTTGAAACCAGACGTACTCTTTTTGGTAAATCCCTGCACCTGTCCTTGAGCCTTTTTAACTGCTTTTTCAAGTTTAAAAGTTTGCCCATCAATTACAACTGTTAATGTTCCTATATTAGCCATATGTTATTCTTCCTTTTTTATCATTGACCTCATCATGCCAACATGGTCTTCGGATGTTTGTTTCATTCTACTTCTCTTGCCCTCATATAATTCAGGCATAAAATCAAATGGTGTAAACTGTTCTTTTCCTTCTTTTAATTTCAAGTTGATCAGTAAGCTACAATACCTACCAATTCTACTCCACTCAGCTTCCTCACCAAATGGTTCTACTGCGTAGTAAATTTCCCAATCACTAAGTTGTTTCGAAGTCAGACCCTCCATTAAATAATCTGGATGTGGGAATCCTAAAGCCAAACAAAGTCTGAATTTAATAAGGTTGCTTGGCTTCTTTAGTTTTTTACTAGCTCTTCAACTTCTTCTTTTTTAAGTCCTGCAAGTCTTTGTCCTGCTTCGAATAATTTATCCATTGCAGAAGCTGATTTCTTTCCTAGATCAATCAAATCCATTTTATTAAACATAAGCTTTCCTTTTTCGTCAACTACTGTAGCTGCTACGAATTTAGCTCTTATGTTTTCAAGGTCTGCTTGATCACCACTTATCAACTGCTTCTCAAATTCATCTCTCTCTTTAGCTGTGATAGTTCTTACCTGTACGTCACCACCCCACTCTTCAACGTGGACTGTTTCAGTCTTTAAATCTTGTGCTTGCATTATTTGTTCTTTTGTTAAAAATCCCATTTTAAAACTCCTATGGTTAAGGTCAAAAAATTATTATGATGTTTCTGTAATCTGTCCGTCAATCTTAATTGTTACACTCATTGTGATTTTATCATCCAATGGTATACTCTTACTGATAGATGTCACCCATCCAGAGAAAGCAAACTCTGTGTTCCCTGTATCAGGCATCACTATTACATAAGCTTGAGCAGTTGTGTTGTTTTCAAAGTCAGTGTTAAGCGAATCAAATCCTGCTCTTGTGTAGTTCATATCTATAACTACTTCTCCACCATCCCTGAAACCACCAATAAACTCTCTGTAACCACCTGTTGAATCTAGAGTCGTTACGTCAATCGTGTCTCTTGTTCTATTCGGCCCTGATATAGAATTAACTTCTGCCAAAGCTACAGCGTTTCTTTTGAACACTGTTCCTACACCACTAATTGCACCACTTGCCATTTTGTTTTCCTCCTAAATTTTAAGCTGTTCTTATAATTCTAAACACATAAAAGATCACCTTTATGTTCCTTTTCCAATCTTCTCTTTTTCCAAAAATCACTAATTTTCATCATACTATGCTGTCCTCATTAACCTGAAGTTCATTGTCCACATCGGTCTGTTATTCTTATCAAATCCTAAAAACAATATATCCGATGTAGCTATGATGTGTACATACCTAGTAGAATTAACTGTAGTATTCTTTACTCCATGTAGAACATCGAATACAGTTTCTGCTAAAGTATATCCTGCTTGATAACCGAAGTCATCTCCTCTTACTCTTACTTGAATTGTTGGTTCTTTCAAGCTTCTGTTTGGGTCAGGCTCTCCACCACCTGTATCAAAAACAGTTACTACCTTGTCTGCTATGCCTCCACCATCAGGTTCTTGTCCTACAAATAGATCAGTTCCAAATGTAAGTCCTGTAGCTGCAGATGATGCTTCTAATAAATCTTTTATGTCTTGGCTAGGACTATTCATCTCTTCACACTCTCCTTCAATATCTTTAGTATTTCTCTTCTCGATTGTGCTACAGCAGTCTCTAAGAACTTTGGCTGCCCTATAACATGCACTTCATCCAAAGCTTCATGTTCTTTTAAAGCATAAAAAGCTGAATGTCCTACTACTGCAAATGGATTAGGTCTTCTGTTAGCTGTATGTTCTGCTACCACACTACCATGTTCTGAGGCAACTCTTTTTCCTTCTGGTTCTGAGGTGTTAAAGTTATTTGTAGATATAGATTGTGGAGCTATCTTATCACCTCCAAACACAACAAAGGCACTTTCCATTAAGTTACCTTTATCCATTGGTGTTAATGCTTTTGATCTGTCCATAACCAATCTACCTACTCTAAGCATTCCTACTCTAGATAGTTTCCCCTCTATCTTTTTTATAGCTCTTTTAAGATTGTTTATAACTAATTTTCCACCTATTACTTTTATTCCCATGTTTACCTCGTAGAAGTTGCCTCTGTCATAAAAGCTATCCTTTGAAACTTGTCTGCTCTTAATGACGGTATTTTAGTTCTTGCTTTCACTTCCAGAGCATTTGTCACATTCTTAGGATTGGTCTCATCTATGGCAGAAGCTATGTCAGTTAATGATCCTAAAAATAACCAATCATTAGGTTCTACATCCTGTCCTACATATGCAACGTGACTACTTTCTAATCTCTGACCTGTAGTAGTGGTGTACATCTTTTGCTTAATTTCCCACCTAGCAGATATCTCAACTGGTGCAGTAAACGTAGCACCGCCATAACCATCTCTAGCTGAGAAAGCCCAATAGACTAATGTTTGATTGTGTCCTCTTGTTATATGTGATGTCATTACGCATCCTCTGCTCTGCTAATTGCTAGAATTGGTTTAAATCTTCCTATCCTCTTACCTAAGTTTGACAGTGTTCCTGACGTATCCATAACCAGTGCTGTCTGCCCATATAGGGTAGAGTTTAGAAGTTTCTCATTTGAAGCACCGAAGAATGTTGCCTTAGTTTCTCCTACTTCGTGAACCTTCTCTTGCATCTCTAAACTACACTTGAAGAAATGTGCTGCTAACCATCTCTCTATTTCTTTTAGTAACGTAGTGTTTGTTACCTTTGCAGGTGTGGCTAACATAGTTGTTACAAGCGTATTAGCTGCTGTTATAAACGGTGTAAAACTGGATACTGTAGTATCAAGTATTGCTGCTACCTCTGCATCTGTCACACGTGCCATTTTATCCTAACCTTCCTTTATCAAAAGCTTCTGCTATAATCTTATCATTCACAACTACCTTTCCTTCATTCCACAGATTTGGAGAAACAAATTCTCTTACTTCTGCTTCTTTCCATTCTAAGTCCAACCACTCTATAACTGATTGCATCTCACTGAATTGACCGTCAATCATTTCTTGGGGCCAAACTTCAATCAAATTTAAATCAGCGTGAAGCATTTCATTAAATCTTTCTACATGTTGTAGAATCCATCCTTGCCATCCCTCTTCTTTATCAAAAGCTTTCATGAAACCAGTTCTCATGCAGGAGTTTACTATCTCTTTACTTCTTCTCCTGACTATAATCCACTTAGCATCAGGAAAAGCTGCATTCCATAAAGGCCACATTAAGCACATCTTTGCACCTTTGTAGAACCAAGTGTCATCCTCTCCTACACCTTGCTCCTTAAAAATCTTTTCTATCTTCTCTCTCCATTCCGCACCATCTAACTCTTTAAACAGATTTACATCTGGTAAAGGATGCTGTGCCATAGGATCAACTCCTAGAGTTTGTAAGAGAGGCTTTACTAAGTCATTCCTTATATCAGCATTTTCGAACATACCTTTTTTATTGTATATTGTAGCAGGACTTGTGTGGCCTCCATGTGCTCCACAGATGTTTACAACACCTGCTGTCATTGATGTCCCACTTCGTGCGCAGCCAGTTATAAGTATGGGTGATTTCATATTAAGACTCCTGTGATTAAGGTTTCTTTTTTCATGTTATTGTCCTTATGTTATCTTTTCTGTAAAAGTAAAAATCTTCTTTGTTCTCTTTGAAGTTCTTAACAGGCTTTGTATATTTGTAATCTGTTGCTCTATCAAAAGCTTTGTTAATACCTCCGCAAATGTTTTGTAAGTCACATTCTTTACAAGAACCATTTTTACATTCAACATTTGAGCTTGTGCGTTTTCCCCAATTATCAAAAGCCTGAACAGTTTTAGGTTCTATGTTGTAATCCCATTCGTAGGGATCGAATACCACATGTAAATCATTACAAATACATCTCCTATACTCTTCCGCTATTCTACACATAGGGTAATATCTGACGTTGACTCCTATACCATTATCTTCTAAAAGTTTGATAGCTTTGTTAAGCAATGGTTCTACCACATTTAAATCTGCTGCAACTTTCTTAGTCTCTAGATTCTTGTCTTGCCATTCATGGTGAGGATTCATATTAATAAAGTTCACAATTCTAGGCTTATGCTGAACAAGTTCTTTTGCTATCTCATAAATGTCATGTTGATTAAAATGGTTTATAACACAATTGAATCTGATAGGTATCTCATTCATATCCAGAACGTGTAGGAAATTCAATTGCTTCCTATAAGCACCTCTGCAATTGGTTGTAAAGTCATGAGTATCTTCTAAACCATGTCTTGAAACTAAGAACTCGTCTATTCCTGCACTTATTAATTTCTCTGCTTTATGGCTAGGAACTATTCCGTTAGTTATGATACAGGTCTTAACATTTTTAGAAAGAGCGTAGGCAACCACCTCACAAATGTGTTTATACATTGTGGGTTCTCCCCCTGTAACATCCATATAATCATTACCTCTAGCAATTCCACTATCAATGACTCCTTTCGCTTTATCTAAACTCCAATCATACTCTTTCCATTTATCATAAGTATGTAGGTAATAACAGAATTTACATTTTATATTACAGCTTCTAGATGAATCTAATACAAATCTCATTGTTGGTTTCATTATTTCACCCCACTTGCGTGAAGGTAATGCCCACGATACTCACCATTTACAGGTGGTGGGTTGTGTGGCTTAGTTTGTATTATCTGTATATTTTTAAATCCTGCTTGTTCAAACCACATTCTGA
>Ga0233413_10000466_pt1 | contig 19440 bp, 14 predicted proteins | sample Na_anoxic_6_MG_FD_189019 | JGI IMG/M metagenome (GOLD analysis project Ga0233413, IMG submission 189019) | Seawater microbial communities from Saanich Inlet, British Columbia, Canada - Na_anoxic_6_MG | ecosystem: Environmental > Aquatic > Marine > Inlet | place: Canada: British Columbia...
TCACTACCGGACAGCGTGTCCTCATTTGGCAGGCCGGCACTGCGCATCCAGCGTCGGGCAAAATCCGGTACCGGGAAAAACTCACCGAATGGTACAAGATGTCTCTTGTGATACTTATCGGTATATCGGCCAAGACCAATCAGCGAATTACGATATTGCTGTCGGTCACTATCAAACGTCAGGATGCCAAGATAAATCTGCTGATCACGGGCGCTCGCTTCAGCTGCAACCACATCAAGAAACTCCTGCACCTGGTATGCAAGTGCAGGCACGGCCACCTCTGGCCAGATGATGAGATCCGCGTCTTGCGCAAAAGTCAGACGACTATATAACTCAAGGGTCGGGCGAAGTTGCTCGGGCAGCCATTTGAGATCCTGAGAAATCGACCCCTGTACCATGCTGACGCGCACCTCATCACCAACCGGGCCACTCCACTGAATTTTTTGTATGGCAACGGTTGAACCTGAGAGCACTACGAGCAAACTGATAGCAGCAATGCGCGCAATTGACTCACCACGAATCAACGTCAATAAACCACCGGCCAGCATAACCGTGATGAATGATACGCCGTGTACGCCAACAATCGGTGCCCACGCCGCCAGCGGTCCATCGATCTGGCCATAGCCCAGAGTCAGCCACGGAAAACCAGTAAACAGGAAGCCGCGCAACCATTCAAAAAGGGTGAATAACGCCGGCCATATCAGACACCAGCGTAGCGCCGGCGCAACAACAGATACCGTAGCCGCAAATGCGCCAGCAAGCGCCGTGTAGGATGCCATCAGGCAAAACAAAGCCAGCATCAGCCCGGCCGTAACAATCACAGGTGCGCCACCAAACACATGGATGCTGGTATATAACCAGGTTGTGCCGACCGAAAATGCGGCAAACCCAAACCAGAACCCACGCCAGGCTGCCTCGGCCGGACGACAACCGTCACACAGGAAAATGAATGTCGCAAGTAGCGGGAAGGCCAGTAGATACCAATTGAATGGCGCAAAGGTTAGTGGCAGCAGTAACCCCACCAGACCGGTTGCCCAGCGTCCCCAACGGGTGAACGCAGCAGGCAGGCTCAAAATGTAGCCGTCGTCTCTGGGTCGGCTGGTACGCCCTGGCGAATCACGTCAAGGACGTGAACACGGCGGCGGTCCGCCTGAGCCACCTTGAACTCGAACCCGCCAAAGAGTACACGCTCCCCTCGACGCGGCATGGAACCCAGTTCATGAATAATCAGCCCACCGATGGTGTCATATTCTTCATCACTGAACTCAACGTCAAAATACTCGTTAAAGTCATCGATACGGGTCAGCGCAAGCACCTGATAGAGTGAATCGGCTTTCTGCTGAATTGGTTCAGCCTCGAGCGGATCATGTTCATCATCAATTTCACCGACAATTTCCTCAAGCACATCTTCAATCGTCAACAACCCTGCCGTACCACCATACTCATCAACAACAATGGCAATATGATTGCGACTAACACGAAATTCCTTGAGCAGCGTATTCAGGCGCTTGCTTTCCGGGATGAATGTCGGCTGTCGCAATAGCGGTTCAAGATTGAATACTTCATCCGGACTGGCAATGAAATGAGACAAAATATCTTTTGCCAGCAAGATACCAATGACTTCATCCCGGTCTTCACCAATAATGGGGAATCGTGAGTGTCCGGACTCGACGATAATTTGCAGCACTTTCTCCTTAGGTGCCCCACGTTCGATTACCACCATATGAGAGCGTGGAATCATGACCTCGCGTACCTGGGTCTCCGATACCTTGAACACACCTGTCAGCATCGTGACCTCATCGGTATTGATAACTTTATTCCAGCGGTCACTGCGCAATAGTGCCAACAGGCTATCGCGAGTCATTGGATTGCGCGCAAACAAACCACGCAGTCGCAACCACCAGCCCAACTGTTGACCTGCTCCGCTATTGTTATCGGTATTCATACGCTGTTGTTACTCGTTTGCTGCGCATCAACGTATGGATCTGTAATCCCCAGTCCACCCAGAATCCGGGTCTCAAGGCTTTCCATACGCCCGGCATCTGCCTCGCTTTCATGATCGTAGCCTATCAGGTGTAACGTACCATGCACGGCAAGATGCGCCAGATGTGCGACGGGGTGTTTGCCCTGCTCCTCAGCCTCACGACAGGCGATTGGCAAACAAATAACAAGATCACCGAGCTCCATGTCGAGCGCCTCTGCATCTGCTGCATTACAACTGGTATTCATTAATTCATCATTACTCAATTTATGCCCGGTCAATTCATCACCGGGCCCGGGAAATGCCAGTATATTTGTCGGCCCTGGTTTGTCACGATAGGACAGGTTCAACGCAGCACTCTCATCTTCAGTAACCAGACGCACCGTTACCACACCTGATGCATCCCGCCCGGCACCGCATAGCGCAGCATCGACCCATGTTTGCCAGTCCGCATCATCCGGCACAACAGATTCTTCCGCCGCAATTTGTACATCAACACGTAGCGGCACGGTGGCATGGATATTATTCATTGGTGCAATTTTCTCTGCTCACCGTCGGAGGATGAGACCGGCTCAAATTCTTCATAGGCCTCGACGATGCGTTGCACTAGATCATGGCGCACGACATCACGGGCATCAAAGTGCGTGAAGTTGACATCGGAAATACCGTCGAGCACCTGTAAAGCGTGGCGTAACCCAGACGTCTGGTTATGCGGCAAATCAATTTGTGTAATATCACCTGTTACCACGACACGAGAACCAAAGCCCATACGCGTCAAAAACATTTTCATTTGCTCAATGGTCGTATTCTGCGCCTCATCGAGAATGATAAAACTTTCATTCAACGTACGTCCGCGCATAAATGCGAGTGGCGCGACCTCAATAATATTGTGATCAATCAGCTTACCAACCCGGTCAAACCCAAGCATTTCGTATAGCGCATCGTACATTGGCCGCAGGTATGGATCGACCTTTTGCGCCAGGTCACCTGGCAGAAAGCCCAGTCGCTCACCGGCTTCGACTGCCGGGCGAACCAATACGATACGCCGTACATATTCCTTCTCAAGCGCCTCAACGGCACTGGCAACAGCAAGGTATGTTTTGCCCGTACCGGCCGGACCAATACCGAATGTCAGATCACGTTTCCTGATGCTGTCGATATAGTCTAATTGATGCTTGCCACGTGGACGAATCGAAACTCGCCGCGTCGTTATCTGCCCTGTTTCCGTCGCTAAAAGCGCACCGGCAGCATCACTGCTATTGGCGCTGTCATGATCATCACTGGTCATCGAAGACTCCCGTAGACACAGATGGATTCGTTTCGGGTCGAGCCGCTCGTGACCAGCCAGTGCATACAACTGTTCAAGCACACGTATTCCCTGCTGCGAAAACTGCTCAGACCCAATAACCTGAAAATGATTGCCCCGGTTGTGAATATGCACTCCAAGTCGTTCTTCAATCTGACGCAGATGCTCATCACATTGCCCGCATAGATTCGCCAAAACCTGGTTATCCAACGGCTCAAGCAGCACCTCAAATGTTGCCTCTGCCTCTGCCTCTGTGTCTGCCATAGTCAAGCGGCTTGCTCCGGTATATGCAGACGGCCTCGTAATGAATTAGGCAAAGCTGCAGAAATTTCGACTGAGACGAAACTTCCAATCAGATTGCTGTTGCCATCAAAATTAACCCAGCGATTATTTTCTGTCCTTCCGGCCAATTGCCGCGGGTCTTTCCGTGACGGTCGTTCGATAAGCACTTTTTGCACTGTGCCGACCATTTCCTGGCTGATTTCTCTGGCCCGTGCCGTAATCTGTGTCTGCAATCTCACCAACCGGGCATGTTTTTCTTCCCGTGATGTCGTATCCGGAAATGCCGCTGCCGGCGTACCTGGCCGGGCACTGTAAATAAAACTGAAAGACTGGTCGAAACCAATGTCGGTAACAAGACGCATTGTTGCTTCAAAGTCCTTGTCCGTTTCTCCCGGAAAGCCAACAATAATGTCAGTCGATATGCAGATATCCGGGCGTACATCACGCAATGCCCGAATTTTCTGTTTGTATTCAAGCGCTGTATGTCCACGCTTCATCAGTGACAAGATACGGTCACTCCCTGTCTGTACCGGCAGGTGTAAGTAGTTAGCAAGTTTCGGAATTTCAGCATAGGCACGTATGAGTCGGTCATCAAACTCAAGTGGGTGCGATGTCGTGAAGCGAATCCGCTGAATCGATTCAATGAGTGCAACGTAGTGCAACAATGTAGCCAGATCTGCAATCTGCCCATCATGTGTTTGGCCACGATAGGCGTTGACATTCTGCCCGAGCAGATTAACCTCTTTGACACCCTGCGCGGCGAGACGTACAACCTCAGCAACAACATCATCGAGGGGCCGACTAATCTCCTCACCACGTGTGTAAGGGACAACACAGAAACTGCAATACTTGCTGCAGCCCTCCATGATTGACACGAAGGCGGTCGGACCTTCTGCGCGCGGCTTGGGCAGATGATCAAATTTTTCGATCTCGGGAAAACTAACGTCGACGACTGGACGACGTTCGGCACGAACCTGCTCAAGCATCTGCGGCAGTCGATGCAATGTTTGTGGCCCAAACACGATATCCACAACTGGTGCACGCTTGGCCAGCGCAGCGCCTTCCTGGCTGGCAACGCAACCACCAACGCCGATAACCAGATCCGGGCGTTGCTCCTTAAGCTGTCGCCAACGCCCAAGCTCGGAAAATACCTTGTCCTGCGCCTTCTCACGAATCGAACACGTGTTGAGCAACAGGACATCCGCTTCTTCAGGATTGCCCGTCAATTCCAGCCCATGACTATCATTGAGCACATCCAGCATCTTGCTGGAATCATACTCATTCATCTGACAACCAAAAGTTTTAACGTACAGCTTGCCTGGCATACCCAGGGAAGGAATATCCCCCTCCAAAATCGTTATCAAACCCTAGCGTATGAAGCCCAGACTTTCCAGCTTCACGATAATGCGGTGTGCCGCAAGATCAGGGCTCAAATCGGCGGTATCAATGTAGACCTCTGGGTTTTCCGGCGCCTCGTATGGATCGGAAATACCGGTAAATTCCTTGATGATGCCAGCACGTGCTTTCGCATACAGCCCCTTGCGATCACGTTGTTCACAGACCTCGACCGAAGTTGCCACATGGACTTCGACAAAACCGCCGTAAGCCTCATTCATCTCGCGCACGATACGACGTGTCGATGTATAAGGTGCGATCGGCGCACAGATTGCGATTCCACCATTCTTGCAAACTTCCGATGCAACATATCCGATGCGCTGGATGTTCAGATCACGGTGCTCTTTAGAGAAGCCGAGCTCACTCGACAGGTTTTTACGCACATGGTCACCATCCAGCAATGTAACCGGACGATCACCCATTTCGAGCAACTTAACGAGTAGCGCGTTAGCAATTGTCGACTTACCGGATCCGGACAAACCGGTGAAGAAAATCGTAACACCCTGCTTGTGACGCGGCGGGTAAGACTTGCGTAATTCCTCAACAACCTTCGGGTATGAAAACCACTCCGGAATCTCAAGACCCTGCTGCAGGCGGCGACGAAATTCGGTACCGGAAATATTCAGTACGGTCTGATCATCGGTTGTTTCATCGATCGGCATGTATTCGGCACGCTCCTCAACAAAGACCATCAACTTGAACGGTACCATCGTGATACCCAGTTCCTCTGCATACTCTGTCATCATTTCCTGTGCATCGTATGGACCGTAGAAAGGCTTATCGTTCGAGTCGTTGCCAGGACCAGCATGGTCTCGACCAACAATTAAATGTGTGCAGCCATAGTTTTTACGAATCAGTGCATGCCACAGTGCCTCACGCGGACCAGCCATACGCATGGCAAGATTCAGCAGGCTCAGCGATGTGGTCTGTTCCGGGTACTGCTCAAGCAGGTGCTCGTAACAACGCACACGCGTGTAATGATCAATGTCACCAGGCTTGGTCATGCCAACAACCGGCTGAATCAACAGGTTTGCTTCAATTTCCTTTGCCGCACGGAACGTCAGTTCCTGATGAGCACGGTGCATAGGGTTACGCGTCTGGAATGCAACAACCTTGCGCCAGCCAAGCTTCTTGAACCGGGCCCGCATCTCAGCCGGCGTATCACGCCAGCCTTTGAAGTCATAATGCATCGGTGCTTCAACACCCTTCAGCTTGCCGCCAAGGTAAACCGGATGCGCGATATTCATCAAATAGTTCACAGCCGGATGCTTGACGTCTTCAGATCCAAATACGAGTTGCGCCTCGCTGGCCTTATCCGGTGTCCAGTTGTCGCTGACTTCGAGCGTCGCGATCAATACACCTTCCATGTCACGCAATGCGATCGTCTCACCAGACTCGAGTGAACCGGCAAACTCTTCAGTGACGTCCAGTGTGATCGGCATTGGCCACAAAATGCCATTCGGCAAATGCATATCATTAACAACGCCGTTGTATTCAGCCTCGGTCAGAAACCCTTCGAGTGGTGAGAATGCGCCGTTCAGCAATAATTCAATATCGCAGACTTGCCGATCAGTCAGATCCCACGACTTGTAGTCGCGACCACGCTGTTTCTCCTGCTCAGCATCTGTCTCACTTAAATATAAATCTTTTAATTCGCCACCGTGAGGCTCTTTATAGGCACCCATAATTTATTTCCTGATTTTCCTTAATAACGTATTTCTGTTGTTTCATGACAAAACTGGCGCACCGTTTTTGGTGCGCCAGCTTGCAATCTGTAGTGTTTGTATTTTGTTGTGCTCAGAACGGGATATCGTCATCGTATTCCGGTTCAGGCTGCGGAGCTGCAGCAGCGGGGCTCGACTTCGACCCCTGGAAACCACCCTGAGAGGATGCACCAGCACCAGCGTCTCCACGACCGCCAAGCATCTGCATCTCGCGAACCTTGATCTCAGTCGTGTAACGGTCGTGGCCTTCCTTGTCCTGCCACTTACGCGTCTGCAATTCACCTTCGACGTAAATCTGCGAACCCTTTTTCAGGTATTCACCGGCGATCTCGGCGAGTCGGTTAAAGAATACAAGCCGGTGCCATTCGGTCTTCTCAACCTGCTCACCTGTCTGTTTATCCTTCCACGCGGCCGTTGTCGCAAGACTGACATTCGTCACGGCGCCGCCGCTCGGCATATAGCGAGTCTCAGGATCCTGTCCGAGATTACCCACCAGAATGACTTTATTTACACCGCGCGCCATAACGAACCCCTACAACCTATTGATTTAATTAATTATTTTACTAATACCCGCCAGCATCATCCGACGAGGGGAGCATATTGTATGCCCACCACCTGAAAAACACACCCTCGAATCTTGCATAAGTGTACGCATTAAGCGGCTGATCGCCGTGATTGTAGCGATAGCTTATTTTAGCCGGGATTCAGAAACGCGGTATAGTTAGCGGTTCGCTCTCTCAGCCTAATAATAAAGACCATGAAGACCCTAATACCATGAAGACCATAAGTATCCGCGGCGCCCGCACCCACAACCTGCGGAATATCGATCTCGATCTGCCGCGAGACCAGTTAATTGTCATTACCGGCCTGTCCGGTTCAGGCAAGTCATCGCTGGCATTCGATACGATCTATGCAGAAGGCCAGCGACGTTATGTTGAATCGCTGTCCGCATATGCCCGTCAGTTCCTGTCGATGATGGAAAAACCTGATATCGACCATATCGAGGGCTTATCGCCAGCCATCTCGATTGAGCAGAAATCAACCTCACACAACCCACGTTCGACGGTCGGTACCGTGACCGAGATCTATGACTACCTGCGTCTGTTGTATGCCCGTGCCGGCAAACCGCGTTGTCCCGAGCATGGCGAGGACCTCGCGGCACAGACCATTAGCCAGATGGTCGATCAGGTCATGGCAATCAAACCCGGTACACGACTCATGATGCTTGCGCCCGTCATCCAGAACCGCAAGGGCGAACATGTACAACTGCTGACCGATTTGCAATCGCAAGGCTTCGTGCGGGCACGCATCAACGGCGAGGTATATGAACTTGATGATCCGCCGAAACTTGACCTGCGTCGCAAGCACACCATCGAGGTTGTCGTTGACCGCTTCAAAGTCCGCGAAGATCTCGCGCTACGCCTGGCCGAATCGTTCGAAACGACTCTGAAGCTTGCCGACGGCCTGGCAAAAATAGCCCCTATGGGCGATGCTCAAAGCGAAGAATTACTGTTCTCTGACCGCTTCGCCTGTCCGATCTGTAGCTACAGCATTGCGGAACTGGAGCCACGGTTGTTCTCTTTTAATAACCCGGTTGGCGCATGTCCGAAGTGCGATGGTCTCGGTGTGCGACAGTTTTTCGATGCCGACCGCGTCGTTAAACACCCGCAACTGAGCCTGGCCGGTGGTGCAATCCGTGGCTGGAACCGGCGTAACGCCTATTATTTTCAGCTGATTCAGTGTCTGGCCGGGCATTATGGTTTCGATGTAGAGACACCATTTGAGGAACTCGACGAACAAGTTCGCAGCGTACTGTTAACGGGTAGTGGTGATGATCAAATTGAATTTCACTACCGCAGTCCACGCGGCGCTCAGGTTACACGCACCCATCGTTTCGAGGGTATTCTGCCGAACCTGGAACGACGTTACCGCGAGACTGACTCAAGCATGGTCCGCGAAGAGCTGGCTAAATACCTGAGCATCCAGCCTTGTCCGGACTGCCACGGTACCCGGCTGAATACAGCCGCGCGAAATGTATTTATCAGTGACCACTCAATTCCGGAAATTACGTCGATGTCCGTCAGTCAGGCACTCGCATTCTTCGAGAACCTGAAACTATCCGGCTGGCGCGGTGAGGTCGCAGCAAAAATTTACAAGGAAATCCGTGATCGCCTGAAGTTTCTTGGCGATGTCGGCCTCGAGTATTTGAGCCTCGACCGTAGCGCCGAGACACTATCTGGTGGCGAGGCACAGCGTATCCGACTGGCGAGCCAGATTGGCTCGGGGCTCGTCGGGGTCATGTATATTCTCGACGAACCATCTATTGGCCTGCATCAGCGTGACAACCAACGCCTGCTGAATACGCTCATCCACTTGCGCGATCTTGGCAACACCGTAATCGTTGTCGAGCATGATCAAGAAGCCATCATGGCCAGCGATCATGTGGTCGATCTGGGGCCGGGCGCTGGCGTACACGGTGGCGCAATCGTCGCCCAAGGTACCCCGGCAGAAATACTGAATCATCCTGAATCACTGACCGGTCAATACCTGTCAGGTCGTGTCCAAATTGAATTGCCCCCAACCAGACGCCCTGTTGATCCACAACAGATGCTGACGATCAAAGGTGCACGTGGCAACAATTTGCGTGCTATCGACGTTGATATTCCGTTACGCGTCATGACATGCGTGACCGGTGTATCCGGTTCGGGAAAATCAACCCTGATCAACGACACCTTATATAAGGCCGCTGCTGAAGCCATTAATAAGAGCAGTCACGATCCGGCGCCACACGACGGATTGGCCGGACTCGAAAATGTTGATCGCATCATCGACATCAGCCAGAAACCAATCGGCAGGACACCTCGATCCAACCCGGCGACATATTCAGGTTTATTCACCGCCGTGCGGGATTTATTCGCTGGTACGCAAGAAGCCCGTTCACGTGGCATGAAACCGGGCCGCTTCAGTTTCAACGTTAAGGGTGGCCGCTGTGAACCATGCCAGGGTGATGGCCTCATCCGTGTCGAGATGCACTTTCTGCCGGATGTCTATGTGTCTTGTGACGTCTGTAAGGGCCAACGCTACAACCGCGAAACGCTCGAAATAAAGTATAAGGGGAAAAATATCCACGAAGTTCTCGACATGACTGTCGAGGATGCCCTCGAGTTCTTCCGCAATGTGCCGGTTATCGCACGCAAGTTACAGACACTGCTCGACGTCGGGCTGTCATACATTACGCTCGGACAGAATGCGACAACCCTGTCGGGAGGTGAGGCACAACGCGTCAAGCTGGCAAAAGAACTGTCAAAGCGAGCGACCGGCAATACTCTTTATATACTCGATGAGCCAACCACCGGCCTGCATTTTCACGATATCGCACATTTGATTGTAGTACTGCAGCAGCTACGTGATCAGGGCAACACGATTGTCGTTATCGAACACAATCTCGACGTCATCAAAACGGCTGACTGGATTCTCGACCTCGGGCCCGAAGGCGGTGATGGTGGTGGCCTGCTCATTGCTGAAGGCACACCGGAAACGGTGGCAGAAAACCCGAACTCATTCACCGGACAATATCTGCGGCCGGTACTCGAACAGCAGACACAATCATCCAAGCGATGTGCGAGTTGAGCTTCTTGTTACACTCCCACAAATAATACAATTTATCTGCTAAATTAATATTCTTTTCAACCTGCATTGCTAACCAAGTGAGTCTCAACCTGTCAAATTTCAACTCTTTTCGTGGCCTGATAATTCTTAGCTGCATAATGCTGAACGCCTGCGGTGGCGATCAGGTATCCAACAAGCCCGGCGGCATGGGCCGCGGTGGCCCCGTTGCAGTAATCGCATCACCGGTGGTGGCACAGGTATTCACTGACGAATTCACCGCACTGGGTACAGCCTGGTCAAATGAATCTATCGAAGTCACGTCCCGTATCTCCAGCGTAATTACACGCATCACATTCGAGGAAGGCCGTGAAGTCGCCACGGGTGACCTGCTGGTGGAACTGGACAACCGTGATCTCAAGGCCAGCCAGATGAAGGCAAAAGCGACCCTGAAAAAAATAAGCAGCCAGTATGAGCGACGCAAATCACTCGGTACGACAAAAGTTGTTTCACAAGATGAGCTTGATGAACTGGCGGCAAATCTGCAAATTGCCACAGCTGAATTACGCATTGCCGAAGCTCGACTGCGCGACTCCTTTATTCGTGCACCATTTGCCGGCTCTGTCGGTCTACGCCGCATCAGTATCGGTGACCTGGTCGGTCCGGACACAATTATTACGACTCTGGATGACGTTGCCACACTGAAATTACAGTTTGCGGTACCCGAGGTGTTTCTCGGCACACTGAGTGAAGGCATGTCGATCAAGGCAACGAGTTCTGTATATCCTGACCGTCACTTTACCGGAGAGATCCGGACAATCGATTCACGTGTTGATCCGGCTACCCGCTCCATTGCGGTTGTGGCTCGATTACCAAATACAGACAGGCTGCTTCGCCCGGGTATGTTTCTGACTGTAGTTTTGCAGCGGGAACGCAACGGTGTGCTGATGATTCCGGAAGAATCACTGGTGCCAAGTCAGGGCCGTCAATTTGTATTCGTGATCAAAGACGACAAGGCGCTGAAGAAGGAAGTGCAACTCGGCACGCGCGCACCTGGCCTTGCTGAAATTCGACAAGGTCTTGAGGCGGGTGAAATGGTGGTGACTGAAGGTACACAAAAGTTACGTGATGGTGTGCCGGTACAAATCGTGTCCGGCAGCTGAAGGTAACATCCGATGCTGATATCCGAAATCTCGGTACGCCGTCCGGTCTTCGCCGCTGTAATCAGCCTGGTGTTGGTTATTCTCGGACTGCTGGCACTGGACCGCCTGGCAGTAAGGGAGTTCCCAAATGTTGATCCGGTGGTCGTAACCATTGACACACGTTATCGCGGTGCATCGGCAGAGGTGATTGAACGACGCATCACGCAAGTCATCGAAGATGAAATTGCCGGTATTGCAGGCGTGGAAAAACTTACCTCCAGCAGCAAGGATGAGCTCTCACGGATCGGTGTGGAGTTTGCGCTGGACCGCGACCCTGACGGCGCATCAAGTGATGTACGTGAACGCATCAGCCGGATTATGGGTCGCCTGCCCCCGGAAGCCGATGCGCCACGCATTATCAAACAGGATTCCAGCATGGATTCCACGATGTATATCGATGTATCCAGCCAGAGTCGTTCTCTTATGGATATTACCGATTTCATTGAGCGTAACCTGGTAAATCAATTGTCGGTCATCGAAGGCGTCGCCACGATCCGCGTTAACGGCGCGCAAATACCGGCCATGCGCATCTGGCTAAATCGGGAAGCACTGGCAGCCCGCAATCTGACTGTACAAGACGTAGAAGACACCTTACGGCGGGAAAATGTAGAGTTTCCAGCCGGAAGAATTGAGTCGTCCGAGCGTGAGTTTTCTCTGCGCACCACCACCGGCCTGAAGCAGCCGGAAGATTTCGCAAACCTGGTCCTGACGCGTGATCGAAACTTCATTGTGCGTCTTGGCGATGTTGCAGATGTACGCATCGAACCGGAAAGCACCCGCGGCGTTGCCCGGTCAAATGGCACGCCGGGTATCAGCCTCGGGATCGTGCCCCAATCCAAGGCAAATATTCTGGCGGTAAACAAAGCAGTGATCGCCGAACTCGAAAGATTAAAGAGCTCAATCCCAAAAGATATCCAGATCGGTGTGAACGTAGATTTTTCAGTATTCGTCAGTGCCTCCATGAAAGAGGTACTCAAGGCACTCGGCATTGCATTGCTGATGGTACTGGTGGTGATCTATGCCTTCCTCGGGTCCATACGGGCGACACTGATCCCGGCGGTGACCATTCCAATTTCAATAATTGCCACGTTTACAGTCATGGCCGCGCTCGGTTATTCGATTAACACACTGACCTTGCTAGGTATGGTGCTGGCAATTGGTCTCGTCGTGGATGATGCGATCGTGGTATTGGAGAACATCGTCCGGCGAATGGAGCAGGGCCAGCCGGCACTGTTGGCCGCGATTGATGGCAGTCGGGAAATTGGTTTTGCGGTAATTGCGACCACTGCCGTGCTCATCGCGGTATTCGTACCCATATCTTTCATGCCGGGTAAAGTCGGCGCACTGTTTGGTGAATTCGGAATTTCACTGGCCACAGCAATTCTGTTTTCCAGCCTGATCGCACTGACCCTGGTGCCGATGCTTGCATCAAAACTATTTACCTCACGGATGACACGTCGCAAAGGCGCTGCCAAAGCGGACCAACTTTTTAATTGGCTAACGGAACGATATCGTCGCTTACTGGAATTGATCGTGCGCCGACCATGGATTGCGCTCATCCTGATTTTACTGATCGCCGGCAGCAGCGCCGCAATGTTTCGTACCTTACCTACCGAATACGCACCGGCCGAAGACCGCGGTGTTATTTTTGTCTGGCTGCTCGGGCCGGAAGGGGCATCACCCGACTACATGGAACGACAGGTGCGAGTGCTGGAAGTTGCCGCTGCACCACTGGTGGATGAAGGTTACGCACAACGAATAGTGGTCAGAGCCGGTATGGGTAGCGGTGGCGGTGACGTTAATTCAAATTTTGCATACATACCGTTGCTGCCATGGAACGATCGGGATAAACCTGCGATGGAACTTGCAGCCGAACTTCGATCACGCATTAATCAGATTCCCGGTGTATTCGGCATGGTCATGCTGCCACCGAGTTTGGCGATTCGTGGTAGCGGACAGCCATTGTCAGTCGTACTCGGCGGTACCGACTACGGCCAACTATCCGAATGGACCGAGCGTGTCATTAATCGTGTCCGGGAGAATCCGAATATCCTCGGGCTGCGTTCCGACTACATGGAACGTAAACCAAAAATTGAGGTAGCGATAAACCGTGACCGTGCTTCAGACCTGGGTGTATCACTGTCGACAATCGGCCGAACACTGGAAAGCATGCTCGGCTCACGCATCGTCACAACCTATGTGGAACGAGGCGAAGAATACAATGTTCTGCTGCAAGCCAGGCCAAAAGATCGCGCCACCCCCTCTGACCTGCAAAACATTTATGTCCGCTCAGAGCGCAGCGGCAAACTGATACCCCTGACCAGCCTGATCGAACTTACTGAGATTTCCGGACCCGTCGAACTCAAACGCTTCGACCGCCTTCGCTCCATAACCCTGAACGGATCATTGGCACCTGGATATTCTCTTGGGCCGGCCATTCAATACATGGAACAGATTATCCGTGAGGAAATTCCGGAAGGCGTACGTATTAACTATGACGGAGAGTCTCGCGAATTCCGCGAGGCTGGCGGGTCAGTCTACTTCACTTTCCTGCTCGCCCTGGTCGTGTCATTCCTGGTACTCGCAGCCCAGTTTGAAAGCTTCCGTCATCCATTGATCACATTACTAACGGTACCGCTGGCATTATTCGGTGGCTTGATTGGCCTGCACCTGTTTGATTCCAGCATTAATGTATACAGCCAGATAGGTGGAATTATTCTGATCGGCCTGGCAGCTAAGAATGGAATCCTGATTGTCGAATTCGCCAATCAGTTACGTGATCGGGGCGTGGAATTTCAGACAGCCATTGTAGAGGCTTCTGCCATTCGGCTGCGCCCGGTAATTATGACCAGTTTGTGCACGGCCGGTGGCGCAATACCGCTGCTGATGGCCTTCGGCGCTGGCGCGGAAGCCCGGCGCACAATTGGCGCAGTGGTGTTCTTCGGCGTGACAATATCAGTATTTCTGACCTTGTTTCTGATTCCGGCGATGTACACGATGCTAGCACGCAATACACATTCGCCGGAGCATGTCAGTCGGATGATCGAAAAGCTGCGGGAGGACTGAGCCCTCGTCTTTAACGGCTCGCTCTTAACTGTTTCCGAGCCGCCTGATCCCCACTGCATCACGAATCTTTGCAATAAACGGTACGGCAATTTCCCGGGCACGAACAGCGCCTTTACCCAGTATGCTCTCAATATGGTCCGGATCTGCAATCAACCGATCATATTCTGCACGCGCATCGGTTAGATGTGCATTTAAGTATTCAAATAACTCCTGCTTGAGTTCGCCCCAGCCGATACCTTCAGCAAAACGCCCTCTCATCGCCTCAACTTCCGCTTCGGTCGCAAACGCCTGATATATTTCAAATAAAGCACAATTTTCAGTGTCTTTGGGCTCACCGGGTTCGAGTGAATTGGTTTTGATCTTCATGATCAGTTTGCGAAATTTTTTCTCCGGCACAAACAACGGAATTGTATTGTTATAGCTCTTGCTCATCTTGCGCCCGTCAAGACCGGAAAGCACAGCTGTGTTGTTGTCGATAATTGCTTCTGGCAGAACAAACAGTTCAGTGAAGTTGTGGTTGAAGCGTTGTGCAATATCGCGTGCCATCTCAACATGCTGCTTTTGATCTTTGCCAACCGGTACACAATCTGCATTGAACAGCAGAATATCAGCCGCCATCAGTACCGGATAACTGAACAGCGCCATTGTGATGCCCTTGTCCGGATCTCGTGAACCACTGTCTTCATTAGCTGCAACGGCGGCCTTGTATGCATGGGCACGATTCATCAAACCCTTTGCTGTAACCGCATTCAATATCCACATCAATTCCGGTATTTCGGGAATATCCGATTGTCGATAAAATATGGCCCGATCAGTATCCAGACCCAATGCCAGCCATGTGGCGGCAATTTCCAGGCTGGATTGGTGAATTGATTCCGGTGAATGGTTTTTGACCAGTGCGTGATAGTCGGCGAGGAAATAGAATGCATTTGCATCTTTGTTGCCGCTCGCCGCGATTGCAGGCCGGATTGCGCCTGCATAATTGCCAAGATGCGGTGTACCAGTCGTGGTAACGCCAGTCAACACAGTTTGCCGGGCGACTTTGGAGGGGGTTTCGTTGCTCATTGGCAAATTATAGAGTAGTCACATGCTAACAACAGCCAATGAAAAACTTATAGCGCTGTACCCGGCACATCTGGCGATCATCAAATCACGTTTTGATGCGGCGCTGGCTGTAGCAGGCTACGACTCCGTGGTCATCGGTGCTGGTCCCCAGATCATCCGCTTTCTCGATGATCAGAGTTATCCTTTCAAGCCCAACCCGCATATTCTGCAATGGCTGCCACTGCTACAGCACCCAGAATCAGCACTTTTGTATCAACCGGGGGAGAGGCCAGAATTACTCATTCACCAGTCTAATGATTTCTGGCATGCACCACCTGAATTACCGGGCGCGCCATGGGAAGAATATTTTGATCTAACACCCTTACCACGGCTCGAAGACATCGATGCTGCGCAAAAACAACTCCACGGCCGGGTTGCCTATATCGGTGACCCGAAGCAATGGCGCCACAATCCACCTGTAGTCGATCAAAATCCGGAAACTCTGCTGACACACCTGCATTTTTACCGGCCGTTACGCACCGACTACGAAATTGAATGCATACGTATCGCAAATACTCAGGCTGTACCTGCGCACCGGGCTGCCGAACAAGCCTTTGGTGATGGAGCCTCTGAATACGAGATCCTGATGGCATTTCTTGCTGCGTGCAGGTCTACTGAAAATGAACTCCCTTACCCGGCTATCGTCGCGAAAAATTCCCATGCTGCGGTGCTGCATTATCAACATTACAACTGCGAGCCTGGACATCACAACAGTCTGTTGATTGATGCAGGCTGTAGTTGCAATGGGTATGCCAGCGACATCACGCGCACCTATGGTAATGCCCTTAGCAAGAGTGAAGGTTCTGATGAATTTATCAACCTCATTGCCGGTATGGACGAGTTGCAACGTCAACTAGTCACACAAGTCAGTTCCGGTACACCATTTGTAAATCTGCATGCCGCTGCACATCTGGCCATTGGCACTCTATTGCAACAATCGGGCATTGTCAGTACATCAATCTCAGACCCGGTTGATGCCGGTATCACAGCTGCATTTTTCCCACACGGGCTTGGCCATTTCCTGGGCCTGCAAGTTCATGAAGTCGGTAGTTCAATTGCTGATCCGGCAGGTACCGAAATTGAGCGTCCCGAGCATTATCCAAACCTGCGACTCATCCGCACCCTTGAACCAAACCAGGTCCTGACTATCGAACCGGGCCTCTATTTCATTGACTCATTATTAAATAAACTGAAGAGCAAACCAGCCGGTCGCGCAATCGATTGGGGGAAAATAACTTATCTCAAAAAGTTTGGCGGTATCCGAATTGAAGACAATATTCTCGTCACCGCTGATGGGCATGAAAACCTGACTCGCCAAGCCTTTAAATCATGTTGAACAGTCAATCTGATTTGACTGCCCGCAGATAGCCCCGATTAAATCTCAGGAATCACTGTCTTCAACAAATTGAACCTGTGCACCAAATATCCCTGTAGCTGCAATATCACGTACCCGCCAATCATCCAGGCCATCACGCTCCGGCCCATCAAATACTGCCTCTCCAAGCCGTTCGATTTCAGCCTGTAATGAATTAGTCCCCAGAGACATGAGAAAGAAACCTTCACCGTGCTGCTCCAGGTATATAGCCGGCACGGTACCTGCACGTATCGGCTGCACCAGCACTATCCACGACTGACCAAGATCAAAACGGGCCGTATTCACACCACGTGCATCGAGTCGATCCAGTGATGTCACTTGCTGATTGAGAACTCGTTCCCAGACAGGAACTGCTGCAGCCAGATCTCGCACGATAAAATTAATATGGTGGATGTGTTGAGTCATTTCACACTCTCCGGGGCGCTATTGCGCAAGAAAGCTTCAAGTTGCGCCCTGCCATCAGCAATAATTGGCCCACCATGGCTCAGCAATACATGCTCGAAATAATATTCTTCCAAAAGGTGCGTGTAAGCGGCTATCAGACCAACTCTTACCGCAATCGGATCTTCACCTAGCAGCGAATCGGGCACAAACTGCAGTGGACCATCTATTTTTTTGCGTACGCAGCCATCAGCAAGTACAACACAACCGCCTTCCCGGTTGATAAATAGCGCTCCTTCATCCGGACAGATTGAACCAATTTCAACTGCCCGAATACTCCCGGGCAATACATCACCAAAATTAAATGCCTCCACCAGTTCACCATTGGTGAATTCGTGCAATCCTTGTTCCACACACCAAACCTTACAAGAATATTTTTCTTCAAACTCAGCGCAATGCCGATAATGATGACGTATTGACAATAAAATATTCTCAGGAGGATGATCCGCAAACCATTCCAGCCCTTCATCTGGAATCAATGGATCAATCAGTACACGCTCTGGCAGTAAATAGTATGAACTCACTGCCATACCAATTTTTGGATGTGCCTGAGTCCAGTGAAATATCCCGGGTAGTATTTCTTCTATCACTCAACCCTTCTCCCTGCAAAATACCGGTTTACTGGATGCACGAGAATAGCAGTAACAATTGTATGTAATATTTTTCTATTCAACTACTTGCTTTGATTGTGCGCAATCGTCATTTGGCCCAATCCAAAAATAAGGATTGTGTGCTACTTCCCACAGATGACCATCCACATCTTTGAAGTAACCACTATATCCACCCCAAAATACTTTCTGAGGTTTTTTCACCAGGGTTGCGCCAGCTTCAAGCGCCTGATTGATTACTATATTTACTTCTGCCTCTGAATGAACATTGTGAGCAAGTGTAAAAGATTCAAAGCCATTGCCTGCAGAAGGTACGGTGGCATCTGCCGCTAATGCATCACGGCCGTACAAACCTAACCAGGTTCCATTCAGAGTGAAAAAAGCTACTTCCGGAGATGATTCCATACGTGGGAACCCTAGCCCCTCTTCATAGAATCTTATTGATGCAGCCAAATCGCGAACACCAAGAGTAATCATACTGATACATGGATTCACTTTAGAGGTCTCCCGGTAATTACGAGATCTGCAATTAGTGCCTTTTGGGTATTACTTAAATAAGTACTCATCTATATTCTGTTTATGCAGCAGACTCATACCATACAAAAGAATTATTACTATTTTTTTAAATAACGCCATCCAATACAAATAATTATGGCTGGAATAGCTGAAAGTACGAGCGCAGTAATAATTGTATTCCAGATACCAAGGTCATCCATAATTTGCTCTCTTTCGAAATAACGGAAAGCAAAAAACACCGGCACGAATACAACTGCCAGAGTAAGAAAATACTGATTTCCAAAGGTTGATTTACTCATTAGTTTTCAAATACGTTTATATACCTGCAATAACCACTACTGGAGAGCTTATTATAATTACTCTAGCTTCCAGATTATTTTCGTTATATCCAATAGAGGAAGTCATAATATCAGCCCTGTATATATTCAAAATCGAATAAGTATCTCAGAAATCGTTTATTAGCCTGCATTTAAACTGGCCATAAGCACACTTATTAAAACATACACCCACATCAGCATCAGCATCAGCACGACCCAGCTAATAAAATAAACCCGCATTCTGTGCATTACTTTATTTCTTCCTATATGAATATATGCATGCGCTACACGCAGAAGCACATATACCCAAGCCAGCAACTGGAATAATTGGGCCGATTGCAACGTAATCATTGCCACAAGGCAGACTATGTAGAATAAAGTTGGCGCTTCAAATATATTGGCAAAATGTCGTGATAACAATATCGCTTTATCAGGCTCTTTGCCGCCCTGATAGGTTTTGTAGTATGAAATACTAATATCGCCACTAACTACAGATTGAACGCGAGTTCGAAACATG
>Ga0233413_10000470_pt1 | contig 19370 bp, 8 predicted proteins | sample Na_anoxic_6_MG_FD_189019 | JGI IMG/M metagenome (GOLD analysis project Ga0233413, IMG submission 189019) | Seawater microbial communities from Saanich Inlet, British Columbia, Canada - Na_anoxic_6_MG | ecosystem: Environmental > Aquatic > Marine > Inlet | place: Canada: British Columbia...
ATGGAACTTTTAAAGTTAATAATATTTTAAAAGATAATACAATTATTAATATAGCAGAAGAAGGTGGATTTATATATAAAACAATAGAAGATACAGAAGCATTAACAATTAAAGGGGATAATGTAAATTCATTAACAATATCTAATTATGTGTCAAATACAGCGGGTGGTGCTATTCGTATAAATAATACATTAACATCAGTTCAAGCAAAAACACTAATAGATTTTGAACAAATAACTATAACAAAATGTTCTTCATACATTTCAGGTGGAGGAATTGCAATGTCTGCAACTGATGGAACATTTAAAGGAGTTAATATAACAGATTGTAATTCATTACAATATGGAGGTGGTATTGCTATTATAGGAAATACAGATACTCCAATACAATCAACTCCAACCAATTCATTAGAACTTGATGGGAATGGATTAATATTTTCTGGAAATACTGCGATAAATGGAAGTCAAATATCTGTTTATGATGCTAATTTAACAATTAAAGGATATACATTTGATGGATTAACATATTTAGATATGATTAAAGATAAAAAAACAAATGATAATACTTTCATTAATAATACTTTCATTAATAATACTTTCATTAATAATGGAGGTGCTATATATGCTGAATCATCTAATCTAACATTAGATACTTGTATTTTTAATAATTTTTATTGTTATGGTGATGGAGGTGTTATATATTATGAAACAGGAACAAATGATGATATTGATAAAGCTGCGTATAATATAAAAATAGATGGGTGTAAGTTTAATGGAAAAGTGCCTACAACATTTACAGATACAGATACATTAAAAAGAGGTGGGTGTATTTATATAGATAGTTCTACAAAATCAACTGTGCCGCCAACATCTCCTACTGGAACATTAGAATTAAGTATTAATAACACATCAATAAATGATTATACTATTACTAATTGTTCTGGTGGGGCAATATTTATAAATAATAATAAAAGTGTAAGAAAATTTACTTTTACTGCTGCTACAAATACAACAATGAATGGAAATACTGTTACTGGTGATATAAGTAAAAATCTTACTGGAAATACATTAACAACAGATTTAAATATACTTGAAGGGTTTGGTGGAGGAATATTTATGAATGGTGTTGAAGATATATCTCTAACAGATTTTACAGCAACAAACAATAGTTCTACTTTAAAATTTCCAATAATAGGTGATTTTGATTATACTTACGGATGTAGTAGTGTTAGTACTAATATAAAAGACGATAAAGGACAACAAACAGATAATGCTCCAACAATTGATCCGAATGATGCAAACACATTAAATATAAGCGACCCAACTAAATTAACTTCATGGAATGATATATCAATACCAACAGGTGGATTTATATTTATGATGAACGGATTATCTTTATTTGATGATAATTTTAAATGCGATAGTTCAACAATAAATTCTAATACACCTGACAATATTTTCCCATCTTATGTTGATGCTGGTGCAACCCTAATTTCTTACTCGGATATTACAAAGACATTCAATAAATTAGGTAGTGGTTTTAAAGGTGATATAAATATGTGGAGTTTAATGAATGGTGAAAAAGGAGAAAATACTGTTTATTCAGGGAAGGGTGGTATAAAATCTGGTGAAGGTGGTATTGGTGGTATTGGCGGTATTGTTGAGTCATTAGTACAAATAACAATACAGTCTGGTCAAAATATATATATTAGTGATGATACTGTTAATGGAAAAGGAGGAAAAGGAGGTATAATATTGTATCCTGGTAAAAAAAAACAGATAGTTTCATCAGATAATGCTAATGCTACTTTTGATGTATCCTCATAAATCTTTTTTCTAAAAATCTTATGAAACAATTTATTATATGATAATAAATTATTATAAATCTTTTTTCTAAAAATCTTATGAAACAATTTATTACTATATAATAAATTATTATAAATCTTTTTTCTAAAAATCTTATGAAACAATTTATTACTATATAATAAATTATTATAAATCTTTTTTCTAAAAATCTTATGTAAGATTTTATTATATGACACTTATTCAAGTTGGTTCTGGAACAACATCAATTAATGTAGTAAAAAATACAAACAATAATATAACAGAGTTTAAGTTAAATAGTATAACTATCACGGATGATACAATTACATTTAATGCTAAAATTATATTTAATGAGACAACTCCTACCCCAGCACAAAAATATTATTTTAAAATTAATACAACACAATCTCCCCCTCCTATATCATATTCAGTTGACAGTAATAATTCTGTTGATTTTACAATTGGTTCAGCAACAACACCGTCTTATACTAACGATATTTTATCAAAACAACTTACATTAAATATTTTAGATGATGACACCAAAACCCCAAATAAATATAATACATATATAATCAATATTCCATTATATGAATCATTTAAAAAGATTATTAATTTTGATGAAGTTAATTTAACTTATTTTTCTGATACAAAGTATAGTATTTCTGAATCAGATATTCCAACACTATATAATATGAAAAACGGTGATGAACCATATTTATATTCATATGATGGACATATAAGAGTGAATAATAAAGATTTTTATAAAGGTGGTAAAACTGATAGTGTGTGGTCTATTGCATCACCACAACCATTTTATTATGATAACCCAATATTCGATTCAGATAAATGGGTTTTTAATAATAAAACAATAACTTTTACAATGAACAGTAATCCAGTTAATGATATTATTTCACATGAAGCAACTATTAATAATTTACCGATTGAAAACTATACTTCCGCCCAAGGTCTGCATACTATTATATTAAAATCAACAAAAACAAATTATAGTTATCTTATTAATAAAATTAAAAATATTATAGATGGTTCTATAATATCTTCTACACCATTTTATGATACAAATACAAATAGTAATTATTATAATTATAATTTAAGTCCTGATTATCTTACATTACGAGATATTGAGATATCAGGACTAGAATTTAATTCAAATATTGTTATAAATATAACAAATATAAATGCAATTATGGGTGAAAATAGATCTGATATATCAACTAATATATCTCTTACTGGAAATTCAGTTAAAATTTCTGAACTTAATTTTAATTTAACTAATATTATTGCAAATGAAGTAGAATGTAATTTTATAATAACATATTCTATTACTATAAATAGTATAGACTTTAAAGATATAATATCTAAACCTATACAAATTAATAATGGAGATAAAATAAAAAATCTATTACCAGATAATTTTGATACAGATGGATATGGATTTCCATCATCTACAATTACATTAGATAATTCAACCATAGATAATTTTAAACCACTCATTCAGAATGATAGTATATTTACAGCAACCCCTCCAAATTTATTTTCTAGTATTAATTTTGAATATAATAAAAAAACTGCTACTGTTACCAATAATCCACCTAATTCAAATTACACATTAAATTTTAATACACCAATAATAAATACTGTACATATTACTCAAAATATAAAATTTAATAAAAATTTAAAAGATGGACTTACAACACCATCTAGTATACCTATACAATTTAAATCGCAAGATATTGATTTTTTAGACCAATTTGTAGATAATATAAAAATAATATTAAATTCTGCAAAAATTACATCACCATCAATAGTTGAGGATGGTAATAAGTATTATAATTATAATTTAAGTAAAGACTATATTACATTAAGAAAGATTAATATAACTTATAATAAATCATTACCATCTAATAGTAATGTAACAATAACAAATATAAATGCCAGTATTGGAACAGGAACAGGAACAGGAACAATTAATGTAGATGGAACTCCAAAATCTTTTCCAAATATTACTAATACTGTTATTATAAATGAACTTAATTTTAATAAAACAAACATAGGAACATATGATAATAAATTAACATTTAATATTACATATTCTATTAATGGAACAACAAAAATAATAACAACAATAATTAATAATAAAGAAAAAATAGGAATATTAAGTACAAAATTACCATCCGATTTTTTTACAAATTTTCCAACAAGTGAAATATCATTATCAACATCAACTTTATCAAAATTAGTACCACAAATAGAAACAGATACTATATTTAAAACACCATCTAACATAATTAACAAAAACAATATTATATTTTTATATGGAGGAACTAGATATCCATATAGTCCTATACCAAGTGCTAGTCCATATACAATCAACTTTAATTCAGATATTCCGATTATTTATGATAAAGGTTTAACTCAAACAATCAATTTTAGTTCAATTGGTGGACATCAAATAATTAATGGAACATCAGATAGTATAACATTTATTTCTAAAATAACAAATTTATTAGAACAATATATAAAAGAATCAATAAATACTCCTAATTTAGTCAACAATGAAAATACATCAATCCAATCAAAAATATTTAAGGGAGATATTTATTTTGATATACCTAATTTAACACCACTAACTACATCACTTCTACACAAGTATTTATATAATATATATTTAAAAACAGATTCTGGTGAAAAATCAAATATATATACAGGAATAAAAGGAGTTCCACCACCCCAAAGTGTACCAGTAACGGAATATAATTATGGAACTGATACATCAATGTATATATATGTTGGTTATGTGATGTCAGATGGAACAATTTTATATACAACCAAGTCAAACTCTATTGAAATCCGACCTACACAAATAATTGAAGCACCAACGGTTGTCTCAGTAATGAATAATAGTCCTGACTATAAAAATATAACTGGTGAAATAAAATTTACTATTCCTACTCCACCATCGGGAACATATAATCTATATTATACATCATCCGCCACAAAACAACCTTCACATACACAATATACAAGTAGTTCCACACCACTTATAAAACTTGCGTCAATAACTCCACCTATAATAATTAATTCAACATCCACGCCATCTTCATTATCGTATAATGATGGTGATATTTATTTTTATTTAATTAGTGGTGTTAGTGGTGTTAGTGGTGATACTATATATGGATATTACTCAAATCCTATTATGATCCCAAAGATAAGTATTAAAAATCCACAACAAATAAATTATTCTAATTTTTGGCCTTATTCGTTTGATATGAATACAGATGGAAAACCTGTAAATCTTAATTATGTTTCATGTGGTCCTATTGAGATTGATTATTCAAATGAAGCTACAACAGGTAATAATATTTATAATGGGGAAGGATTTATTATATATAGAGGAGGAACTCCTAATAAAACTACATTATTCTATAATAGATTACAAACAATGAATGATGGAGATAGTATTTGGATAAAAAAGAATGATCCAGACCATAATTTAATTGATGAAAAAAAATTAATATATAGTTTATCTTCTGTCAGTACAGAAGATACAACAACTCAAAATTCAGACCCATTTTCTCAGAATTTTGATTATAGTATATTTAAACCAGTTCAATTTCCTTTAAGATATGATTATGATAATGGTTCACCATTATATTATATTGGGGATGACAATACATATAATAATTTTGATATAGATTATTTAAGTTTTCCATTAGCAGGTGTTTGTACTGATGGAGTTAAATTAGTATGTACTAATATAAATAGTCCGCTAAAATTTACTGGTTTAAGAGTATATCACCCCAGTTTAATAAAATTAAGTCCAACTATATTTTCTGACAATAAAGATTTTTATAATTGGTATATAAATATTAGGAAAAGTGATTCTCAACCTCCATCAGCACCTAATTATTTAGCAATTTCATCAAAATTTAATGGCAGTACAACTTATGAACAAGATAATACAATATCAGTTTGTAGCGGGAATACTACCAAATCAAATCAATCATATATAGGGTCAGGCTTAGGAAATAATGAATTATATATACAATTTGCGAATGATAGAAAAAATTATACTATACTTGATTTAAATAAAAATAAACTTGATTTAAATAGTGGGGCGAGTATGACTATTCAACTAACAAATTCAATAGCAGCATTTAATAACAATTATTTAAGTGTTATACCTGGAACAGGTGATCCAACGGATAATTGTTTACTAAATAAACCACCATTCACAGAATGGGATTATATAGATTTCTTATCTAAGACAACCACTATTAAACCACAATGGACTTTTATAAATAGAACACCAAGTTCTGAAACAACAAGCACTGAAACAAGTTTATATACAAATACAAGAATGAATGTCTCCTCATGGGGATATAGTAGAACAAGCACTGGTCCTGACTCAATCACTATTACATTAGGAACAGATAGAATTATTAGTTCTGGTTCAACTCAATTTAATTTATCATTTAGAGACCACGCAACAACAACCAATGTAGATTTAACACCTAACTTTATAATAGATGATGCTATTAAGGCAGATTATAAAAAATCTACTTTTACAAATTATTTAAATCATTCATTCGGAAGTAATCTTGAAGTTAATTATATAAATTCAAGTACTAATACATCTGATAATAGTCCAGTTATATCAACAAGCATATCAATTACTGCGACTAGTACAACCAATATAAATATGAGTTATAATAAATTATATATGGTGGGTATTCCCACTATTAGATCAGTTTTATATAAAAAACTCGGAACAACAAGTGACCCAACGAAAGATACAAAAATCGGTGATTTATCATTTACTAATTTATTTCAATCACTTGTTCAATTATTTATCGGACGAGAAAAATCTCCTATTTTTACAATAAATTCTGCTAAATTAGATACTACACTCAATTATATTCCTGAGACTAATGATATTTTAATAAATAACAAACTTGATATTATACACAGTCCGTCTAAATATTATATTCGCCAAGAACCATTAATATCAAACTCATCAACATTACCACAAAAATCTCAATTTGAATCGGATACTAACTTAAATAAATCAATAACATATATAAAAGGATTAGAAGAGACAGCGATTGAGAGTATTAGCGGGTCAGGTGGTAATATGAAATGTATATATATTGGTAAAAATAAGTCTGATTTAACAGTTATAGATAATGTTATTGCTATTGCCGGTGGAGGTGGTGGAGGTGGTGTTTATTCTCAAAAAGATACAATAGATGATTTAGACCCAATTATGAACAGTTTATCAGCATTTAATGGTCGAGATGGACTTGGATTAAATTATAAAGAAGGTTTAAATGATAATATTAAATATAAAGCAGATTTAAATAATATGAATGGTGGGAGTATTGGATGTTATGCGTCCACTACATCATACCAGATTAATACATCTTGTTTAGGTGGGTCAGTTCATACATTTAAAAATGAAAAGAAAAACGCTAAAACGAATAATTGGTATTATAATAATTATGGTGGAAGAAATAATGGGTTTTATCCTCAAATTCATGACACAACAACAGATATTATTTCAGTTAAAATAAATGGTTATTCGTATATAGATGCACCTATATATGCTATAAAATATAATAAGACAAGTTATTTTGTTGATTCTGGTGGATTAAAAAAAACGGCTGCAAATGAATTTGGAAATGGTGGTTCTGCCGATAATAGTAATCTATTAACTTTCGATGTAAATCAATGGGGTGCGGAAAATGGATCTGTAAATTTTAATGATTCAAATAAATATTTTTGGAATAAAAAATCAACACCAACATATTCACGTGGTGGAGGAGGAGGTGGGGGATTTGGCGGGGGGAGTGCAGGTGGATATTTTTATTTTGAAACATTCAATGAAAGAAATAAATCATATCAAACATTATCTAATATTCCACCAGGAGGAGGAGGAGGAGGAAATAGTTTTTATAATAAAGATAAATATGGTGGAAATGCTTATGGATTTGAAAAAGGAACAACTACTTTACTTAATAAAGATGAAAATGAAGCAATGCCATCTCTATTATCACAATTGCTTAATTTATCACGCCCAGATCTAGTAAAAAATTATAAATCTATATCTTCATATTCAAATGGAGACAATCAAGAATCATATATATATTTATACAATAGTTAAAAAATATTATAATTAAGATTTTATATTAATAAAATCTATTCTAAATATTTATGTTGAATTTGTTTAATTGCTTCATCCATTGTAATACAAGTTTTACAAATTTGTTCTACTTGACATCCACTCATCTTATTATTTGGTAAAATAATAACAGGTGGAACAGTTTTATCATAATAATATTCAAGTTGCTCTTTAATTAATCCAGAAGATTGATATGAAAGTTCAACTTTAATATCAAAACGACGAAGTACAGCAGGATCAATATTATCAATATGATTTGTTGTAGCAAAATAAATAACATCTGTTAATTCTTGAATACCATCAAAAATTTTTAGGAAATCTTCTACACAAAAATTAGATGATTTATTATTTTGAATAGGACCTTGTTTAACTGTTTTTTCAAATAGTTTTAACATTTCATCTTTCTCCATTTCACCAACTTTGCCCATATCAAACATTTGTGGTTGTTTTGTCTTATCTTCTGTGGAAGATGTCTTTTTGCGATTTTTCACACAATCTGCTCTATCAAATTCTTCAAGAACAAGAATATTATTTCTAAGGTCATCTCCAAGGAAAATATCAAGTGCCTGTTCATTTGATTGAATTGCTGTTAAATCAATATCATAAATATGACATAGTTTATATATACGAACATAATCAATAATCGCCTTAACAACTGATGTTTTACCTGTTCCCGGAGGACCATACAGTAAAATACCTAGTTTATGAGGAGTTCCAAATTTAGTATAAATTTCTGGTTTAGTAAAATAAGTATCAACACTATTAATAATCGTTTTTTTTACTTCATGATTAATAAAAATATTAGTTTTAATCCTCTTATTTGTTGAAAATGTAGTAGAACTGAATCTCGTATTATTTTCAGAAGGAATAAGACGAAAAATTAGTGCTTCTTTATTTGTTTGAATGTCAATGTATTTGTTATATTCATCTTTAATATAAGAAATATATTTATCCATATGTTCATGAGGACCAAAAGATTGTAGTTCATATGAATATGTAGTTGTATCTTTTACTTTTTTTGTTGTCGAACTTGATTCTTCACTGTCAGACACCGATAAATTTCTTAATTTCATTATGTGTTTTTCAAAAATAAATTCAATACAACTAAATTCATTATGATCTGGAACATAAATGTATGATTCATCGCCACATTCTGTATCATATATATTAGTAGAACCTTTCAATATAATAAAATTCTTAATTCCATATTTTTTCTTATTTTGAAATAAGTCATGAAAAAGTGCTTGATTAATTGTATTTTGTTCAATTTGCCCTTGCGTGTATGCTGTTGGTTTTACATATATAACTGTAAATATAAAAGACGTTGGTTCAATATCAGTATATTTATCATATATATATTTAGCATATTTTCTATATCTCCATAGCGTCGTATATCCCATATACATAAATCCTAAAATAATTAACGTATATGATTCCGAGTTAGATTGAAGCATTGAGAACATCTTCATTTGAAGAAATCCTGTAAGCATTCCGCCGTTTCCTTCTGTGTTAAACATTGGCGTTGGTGGAGTATGATATAACATATTTTAAATTAAATATAAAAATCAAATTTAAAATCGACGAATTATTTTGTTATGATTGTATTGTAAAAAAATAAAGATGTCTCTTCCTGACCCAGACACGGTCGCGGGATTTCCAGGGTTTGATGACCCAGTTACTGCCAATGACCCAGACCCAGACTTTGGTGATCCATGCGGAGATTGCTACGACAATCTCTTAGTTCAGTCAGAATCGCACAACAACAACAACGACCAACATTGCATTCCTAACTAATTTAATATTAACTCTTATAAATTTTTATATCATTGTATATGAATCGCCGATTCACATATGATCTGTAAATAGACGAGGTGTATCTACATATGATCTGTAAATAGACGAGGTGTATCTACATATGATCTGTAAATAGACGAGGTGTAATTGCCATTGACATTAACTCCTGGATAAGTAATTTACTTGCGTATGGAATCTGAACTTGTGAGAATCCTGTTGAATGGTCGCAATAATTACATTTATAAATGTTTTTCTGAGAATTAGCAATTGCAATAAATCCACAATTTTGACATACATATGTTAAATATTTATCTGAATTATCAAACATGCGTTCTTTTAAGAATTGAACTGTTCCGTGTGCAAGCATACAATCCCGTTCCATCTCACCAATACGAAGACCGCCATCTCTTGACCTACCTTCGGCAGGTTGTCTTGTTAGAAGTTGATAAGGTCCAGTTGAACGACTATGGACCTTATCTTCTACAAGATGTTTAAGTCTGTAATAGAATGTAGGACCAATAAAGATATATGCCTTCATCTGTTCTCCTGTTTTACCATTATACATTACTTCTGTTCCTGATGAATGAAGACCACATTTTTTAGTTAGAATTTCACCAATTTTATATGGGTCTGTTCCTGAAAATGGCGTAGCATCACATTCAATTCCTAATTGAACTGCTGTTTTACCTAACACACACTCAATAAGTTGGGCAACAGTCATTCGAGATGGAATAGCATGAGGACTAATAATGATGTCTGGGACAATTCCTTCTTTTGTAAATGGCATATCATGCTGTTTATAAGTAATTCCAATAGTACCTTTTTGCCCGTGCTTTGAAGCAAATTTATCTCCATGAACTGGTTTTCTGTTTGAACGAACACGAACTTTACAAAATCTATATCCATCACCATTTTTATTATCATATACCCAATCAACAACACCAGTCTCATTTTGTCTCATTGTTGTACTTGCATCACTATATTTAGGACCATTATCTACATTTTTAAGTGGAATTACTTTACCAATAATAACATCATTTGCATTAACTTTGGAATTTTCTTTAATAAAACCATCTTCTCCAATATTTTCATATGACCCAAATTTCATCTTTTCTGTTTTGAGTTCTCCATTAGGATAATAGCGGTCTGGCTTACAGAACCTCTCTTCTTCTAATGTAGACTGATTTTTCTTTTCTTCATCTTTATGTGTTCTATAAAAACTTGATGTAAATAAACCACGGTCAAGGGCACTTTGATTAATAATAAGCGAGTCCTCTTGATTGTATCCTGTATAACAAGCAATCGCAGCGATTACATTTTGACCAGCAGGGAGGATATGAGTATTTACATATTTACTTGCTCGCGTGCTTACTAACTCTTTTTGAGGATAGTGAAGAATATGTCCTAGTGTGTCCATTCTTTTTCTGAAATTAGTAGCATAAATTCCGATTGCTTGCTTACCCATAGCACCCTGGAAAAGATTACGAGGAGATTGATTATGGTCTGGAAATGGAATATTAGATGCGAGAACGCCAAGCATCATAGATGGGTGAATTTCACAATGGGTGAATTTATAATATGAACTATTACCTTTTTTATTTGAAATAATATCTCCTTTTGTCATTGCAAACATTGATGTATCCGCCTCTTGTTGGTCTACATATTCAATTACAGCAGAATCTGCTTTTTTAACTACTTTTTCAGAACAATCTGTTAAATCATCTGTTGTTAGTTGAGAATGAAGTAGATTATCCCATTTTAGTTTATCCTCTTTCATCATATCCGCCATCTTATCTGTAATAAGATATTTATTGTCTTCAATAATATACATTGGACGTGTAATACGACCACCGTCAGATTGAATTAGAAGTTCATTTAAATCAATATACCATGAGAACGATGTATAAATATTAATAATCCCATTTCTACGAAGATTTTTAAGTTGTTCTAATAGTTTACTAGGTTCTTTATGAATACCTTGCCAGTCACCATTAATAAATACTTTTACATACCTACTAACATCTAATGGGCGAATTGTTTCTAATGAACACATACCAAGTTCTTCAAGACAACATACAATTGGTTCTGTTTTTGATGGAATTGTAATATGTGCCATTAGAGACATGTTTTTAACTACCCCAATATTTTGACCTTCTGGTGTTTCTGCGGGACAGATAATACCAAATTGTGAATTAACAAGCTTTCTTGGAGCAGTTGCTTTCATTCCTCTCTGCATTGGTGAGACAACTCTGCGAAGAGAAGATAGCGTACCAAGATATGTTAATCTTTGTAGAACCTGTGCAATACCTTTCTTCTCCTGATTTTTAATACCCCAATTACCAGTTGCGAGAGCATATTTCATTCCTGTTTCAATTGTTGTTGGTTTAATCTTCTTAGAAAGAGTTGAACCAAGAATTTCAAAATTTTCTACACGACCACTTCTAAAATCTTTTTCAATTGAACTTTTCATTTCCTTCACCATCTTAGCGAAGTTATTTCTGAATAATTGTGCCAATAGGTCTCCTGTTGTTTCAACCCTTTTATTAATAAATGAATCACGGTCATCATCCTGAGATTTTCCAAGAACATTTTGAAGTAGTTTATTCACCATCAGTCCAAGATAATATGCCTTTTTCTTTTCACTTATTCCGACATGAACAAATAGATTTTTCATAAGATTACTGTATGTAAATGCAATTTTGTCTTCATCTGATTCTCCTCCTTTGTAATATTGGTATGATGTTGTATATTTAGAAATATATTCAATTGCGATTTTTTTACTTTGAATTGGAGAGGCTTCTTCAATTGATGCCCGTAGTAGTTCAAGCATCTCTTTATTTCCTTCATTATCAATATCATAAATAATATGTTCTACAATATCTTTATCTGGTAGAACACCAAGAGCACGGAATAGAACAAATAGAGGAATTTCTTGACGAACATTTCTGACTTGAACTTTAATAGTACGACCATTGAAGTTGTCTTCCTTATCACGAAGTTTTACCTGAACTAGTGAAATATTATAAGGTTTATCCTCTGCAACACAACTTACTTCTGCTACGTGTGAATATTTTGATATTGTTTTTCTTGGAGGGAATACAAATATTTTATTCTCTGCTTTTCTTTCTTGACAAATAACTACCTTCTCACTGCCATTGATAATAAAATAACCACCAAGGTCATACTCGCACTCTCCCATCTCTGTTTTTGTTTTTGCGGATTGGTCGTTTAAAATACAATATTGAGAATTTAACATAATTGGAATTTTACCAATATTAAATCTCTTTAATTTTGGAAGATATATAGTATCAACTTTCTTTCCATCTACTTTTGTGATTACTTTCTGGTCAATATCAACATAAATGCCACCTGAATATGAAAGATTACGAATACGTGCATCATATGGATACATTGGTTTTGTTGTTCCGTCATTTTCATTAATTACCGGTTTACTGATATAAACATTGTTGAAATTAATATGATATTCGTTTAATTTTTTCTCACCATGACTATCATAAATTATTATTGGATTATTTTCACGGATGATGTTTGGGAGTTCAATATTAATGAAATGATTATAAGATTCTGTATGATGTTTTACAAGAACTTCTTTATTTGAGAAGTATGAGTCTAAGACATTCCATGTCTTGTCTTCCCAATTATATTGTTTGTTTTGATTAGCCATAATATTATATACATTATTAATATTGTTCTTAAATTTGTTTTTTCAATTTTTATATAATTTATTATTAAATTTTATAGTTAATTAACATTTTTTATGTAATTTAATTATTTTTTTCTCCACCTCTATAATCATCTATCCATATTATACCATTTTTGTAAATTATTATTTATTATACGAATATTACATAAAGTTATTTAATATAAATAATAATATTATATTACATTATATGAAGGTTTTATATGATACTTATAACTGGCCGTATGTTAAAGTAAAATTTACAAATAAAGGATGTTCTGATAAAGATTTTAAAGAACATTTAGATAATTTTAGAAATTTATATAAATTATGTGATGAAAAAAAAAGTAAAATGTGTGTTATATTTGATTTAAGAGATATTCCTATTAATGGTATGAGATATGTACAACAACAAGTAGTTTTTAATAAAGAGATAAAACCATTGTCTACAAAACATCTTGAATATTCTTTGTTTTTAACAAGTACAATCGGAAAACATCTATTAGATATGGTATTTTCTATTGAACCACCTGTTTCTCCATATACAATATTTAATAATGAAAAAACGCTATTTACTTTTATTAAAAATTATGATTGTAGTAAAATGTATAATAGTGATATGTGTGAAAATAATGGTGATATGGTTAGTGAAAATAATGGTGATATGGTTAGTGAAAATAATTGTGATATGGTTAGTGAAAATAATAATATTTGTAAATAATAATATTTGTAAATAATAATATTTGTAAATAATAATTATAATCCACTAATTTTATTAAATTTTATTTTCTTTGTATAAACGGTTGATATTACTTCTTCAATTCTGGAGACTAATATAACATTTATTTTATTCTTTATTTTGTCAGATTGTAAATCTTGTTTATTATCTTCATCAGAGTCGCAACTAAATTCATCACTTGAAATAATTGTATCAATTTTTTGTTTCAAATATTTATTATAGTCATCTTCATTATCTTTTGGAATAAAAATTGTATCTACTCCTGCTTTTATTCCCCCGTCTATCTTTGATGAAATTCCACCAACAGCAGATATACTTCCATTTAAATCTATTTCTCCGGTGATGGCAATATTATTTTTAATTGGAGCATTACATATTTGAGATATAATTGCTACTGTTATAGCACAACCAGCACTTGGTCCATCTTTTGGTGTTGCTCCTTCTGGACAATGAATATGTAATCCCCATACACCATTTGTATCCCAATCTTTCTTAACTTGTTTTTTTATTGTATTTGGTATTAAATTCCATGCAAGAGTTTTTGCACATCTCATACTTTCTTTCATTACATCTCCTTGCATTCCTGTTAATTCAAGTGATAATGATTGTGATGAATGATTTTTAAGAACTTCTATTATAGTTATTCCACCTAACCCAACTGATGTAGCGTATAATCCATTTACTAAACCTATATATGGTTTAGTAAAAATCTTTTTAACTTTAATTAATTGTTTCTCAGCGAATACTTGTTTAATAAAGTCTGTTTTAATTCTATATGGTAGTTTAATTTTATTACATTCCATAATTAACATTAAATTGATCTCTCTTCCGAGAATAACTAAATGTTCGTTTAATTTTCTAACACCTGCTTCATATGTAAAATTCTCTATTAAAAATTCTATATCTTTATTTTTTATAATAATATCTCCATCATTTAGACCAATCATTTTTAATATGTCTGGTAATAAATATTTTTTTGTAATTTTAATCTTTTCATTTTTACTTAATGCCTTCACATTTATTTCGTGAATTCTATCTCGGAGAATTTTATCAACATTATTAGCATCATTATATGAAAATACAAATATTGCTTTTGATAAATCAAAAGGAATTCCTGCGAAATAACGATCATTAAATTCCATATTTTGAGTTGGGTCTGTTAAGTGTGTTAATATAGATAATATCTCTTTACCACTTTCAGTTTTACTTACTTTGTCTAATTCATCTATATATATAATTGGATTCATACATTTTGTATTAATAATTATATCAACTATCTTCCCCCATGTTGAACCAAGATATGTATAATGATGACCTTCTAATAGAGGCCCATTACTTGTTCCACCTAACGGCAAGAAAGCAAATGGTCTTTCGTTGCCATCCGCATCTATTAAACATTTTGATAATCCATTCTTACATATCGATGTTTTTCCTATTCCAGGAGGACCACAAAATCCAATACATGCACCTGTCATAGAACCATTCATCCATTGCCCTATTAAACGAGATATTTGTTTTTTAGCATCTCGATGACCATGAATACAATTATCAAGTATATCATTTACATTTTTTAAATAACCTATCTTTTCTATTTTATATTTAATCCATTTGTCGATTAAATTATATATCTCTAAATACACTTTTTCTAAATCCTCATATTCTAAATCACTATCAAATGATTTTTTAGGTGATTCTGGCGGAGTATCAGATGGTATATCATTTGATATTCCTGATAATAATCCAATAGAAGATTTTATATGCTCTAATTGGTCTTCCATAATTTGAATTGTATTTTCACTTATATTATCTCCATCTATTAATATTTGTTTTAAATTTTGTATTTGTTTTATCTTATTAATACTTTCTTTAATTATTGACATATTAGGTATTTTATTTTTCATCATATTCTTTAAATTATTCGCAGACTGTATTAAATGTTCTTCACCGTCTGTATCACTATCAGATATATAATCTGTTTCATCCGTTTCAGGAACAGAAGAATATATTGTTTGTGATGTAGTTCCTTCATTTACAGGGTCTAAGTCATCGGTAATATCTAAATCATCTATCACTTGTACATCACTTGTTAATTCTAAATTTAATATTTTAATTTCATCCATTTTAAATTTACGAAGATGTATGCCAGCATGTATAGATAATTTATTTAGAATATAAAAACTCTTTTTTATAAAGATTGTGATTGTTTGGTCTGTTTTAAATTCAGACTCTTTATAAAAAGTTGTATAAGATTGTAAAATATCTTTAATTTCTGTATCTTGTATATTTTCTAGAACTTGATTTACATAATTTATTTTTGATTGTAATAAAATAGAATAATCATCTATAAATGATAATATTGCTTCTTGTTTATATGTTTGGAATGGTATTTTTAGTAAAGCATCTATATATTGGTTCGCTTTTGCTGAACTTTCTTTTCCTCCATTTAAATCTTTTAATTTATCATAACCTTTCTTTTTTACAGCATCATTTGTTTTTAATAATGCTATTCTTTGTTCATATGATATATCATTTTCAGTGAAATTCTGTAATTTTCGTTGTTTATCTTCCGCTTGTTTAATAGCATCTTTAAATAATTTTTGAACACTCCAATGCATGCTTTTATATATTATCTCCGCCATAGGTTCATCTTGATATATATGTGTTTGATTAGAAATCATATCATATATAACATGTGCTAAAAATTGGTCTTCTTCATTTGATATTAAAAATAATGTTAATATATGGCGTTGTTTTTCAGCAGAACATTTTACAAATTCTTTTATTAAAACAGACAAAGTTTTTGATTTGTATTTTTTAAGTTCTTCATATGATTTATATATTATATTCAATATTTCAGATGGATTTGAAACAACAAAGTCTCTCAATGAAAGTTGTTGAATATATTTTTCTTTAAAATCGTTTGGTATATCTAATGTTTCTAATTCTTTAATAATATTATTATTCTTTTCTTTTAACTCTCCTTCAAGTCGAATAATATTAAGAGGGTCTTTTCTAAAACAACCTTTAATTGTAAAAATTATTTTTGATACTTCTATTATAATAGTTGCTCCTGCTATTTTTTCCATAAAAGTAACTGTATTAGTTTGAATATGTTTTGATGTTTTTTTTATATTTATAAGAATATGGTTGTCTTTTATTGTCTTCTTTTTTAATTCTCTATATTGTATTGATGTCGTTATAAAAAATTTATTATAGAATTTGAGAATATTTGTATGTTTCTTTTCTGTTGATAATACATCCTTTTCTGTAATTAAATTAATAATATCAGTTATATTTGATGAACCAATTAATTCTATTAAATTAATTAATCTATTATGTAATATTTCAATAAATATATCTATTTGTGATAATTTATATTTACTCATCCATATTATCTTAAATTTACATTTAATAAAATTATAAAATACAAGTATATTATCTAGCTCCTCCATATTTGTATTATATGTGTTTTTTGTAAATATTCCTTTTTCATATGTTCCTTGAATATGAGACATTGTTGCATATGATAATTCATAATATTTACGAAGATTTTGAGAAATCACTGCCTTTTTCTCTCTGACCGTTTTATTGTAATCCTGCAATATAACGGCCAGTTTAATTGCTGGATAATCAGTGAATATATTCATATATATTATTATAATAGAAATTAATGTTATTATTATAAATTTTTCATTATTTTTATTATAATTTTTAACAAAAAGAGTTTAATGTTTTAGATATTAGTATATATATATACACTTAATTTATAATGAATACTATTTCTGATAATGGAGGGAATGTTCCACCTCCAAATAAAAGAAAAACGGATGGTGAAGAAGCACCAATTAGAAAAAGAAGATACACAAGAAAAACAACACCTGTTAAAAATGATTCTAAAAATATTTCAAGTATTATCATTCGTTTTCCTCAAAATACTATTAATGGAGGAGGTGGCAATGGAAATAAAGATATTAATTTAGATGATTTTGAAATTCCAAAACCAATTGATAATACATCCAAATATTTTGACGGAGTATGTGATGATGATTTAATTCCTATTAATAAAGAAATTAATTCTATTGATGATTTAATTGAACTTGGGAAAACATATGATAAAGATGATAAAAAGAAATATACACTTGATATGGTTGTTTTAAATAAATTGGTAGAACCATTAGAGAATTTAAAAAAAATGATTGGAATGAAAAGTGTTAAAGAAACAATTGTTAATCTTATTTTATATAATATTCAGAATTTTGAAAAACGCAATAGTTCAATGCTTCATACTATTATTGAAGGAAGTCCAGGAACAGGTAAAACTGAGGTTGCCAAGATTATTGCTGATATATATTTAAAAATGGGTATTTTAAAGAATGATAAATTTAAATCTGTTAAACGGAATGATTTAGTCGGACAATATTTAGGACATACAGCAAATAAAACACAGGAAGTTATTAATAGTATTAAAGGTGGTGTTTTATTTATTGATGAAGCATATTCACTAGGTAATCCAGAAGGGCGTGATTCATATTCTAAGGAATGTATTGATATTATTAATCAAAATCTTTCAGAAGGTAAATGTGATTTCGTTTGTATAATTGCTGGTTATCCAGATGCTTTGAAGAATTCTTTTTTTAGTTATAATCAAGGATTAGAGCGTAGATTTCCATATAGATTTAAAATAGATGATTATGATGAAAAAGAATTATGTGATATTTTTATTAAAATTGTTAAAGAAAATAAATGGAAATTTATGGAAAAATTTAAACCTTCTGTTGATTTTTTTAAGAAAAATAAGAAATATTTTAAATATTTTGGTGGTGATTTAGAGAATTATTTTAATTCTTGTCGTATTTCACATGCAAGAAGAGCAATGACAATTCATCCTAAATATAAGAAATGTTTAACACAAGGAGATCTTGATAAAGGATTAGTATTCTTTACCAATAATGATGAAATTAAGAAGAGGAATGATGGTGAAGGATTTTCAGCAGAGTTTATGTATATGTAAGAGGGGTTCCGCCCCCTCACACAAGGTAGATGTTCTAAAAGAACATCCAACGACGGGGATGAGGGGGATGAGAAATAATATATAGTTAAATTATATTTTAT
>Ga0233413_10000471_pt1 | contig 19342 bp, 20 predicted proteins | sample Na_anoxic_6_MG_FD_189019 | JGI IMG/M metagenome (GOLD analysis project Ga0233413, IMG submission 189019) | Seawater microbial communities from Saanich Inlet, British Columbia, Canada - Na_anoxic_6_MG | ecosystem: Environmental > Aquatic > Marine > Inlet | place: Canada: British Columbia...
CAAAGCCATATCTGGAGCCTGGTTTGTTAGTGCGGTTTCTTCTGGCATGGTGAGTCCTTTCGGTTGGGTTAAACTATTTCTTTACTCTCAACGACTTTGGTGGCCTTCTTGAGACCGATCCTGTACTGGGTAGTTTCTTCAATGGCCTTGGCATCCTTGAGGGCAGACAGAACCATCAACTTGGCTGCCTTCTTCTTTCCACGGGGGGCTGAGGCGGAAACCGTGTCCATCATGAGAGTCTTGCTAAGTTTGCAGCAAGCGTCTAGCTGGTCTGTGTCCATGTACTTCAGGAGGACAGGTCGGGCAACAGTCAAGTCAAACGCTTGCCTGGTAGCCTCAGTAATAACGAGGTTGACACCTTCATCACCTTCAAGTGACATGGTCTCCATAGCCTCACACCGGGCCTTGATGTTGTCTTTAGCTTCGGCCATGAGTCCTTGCACGGCACCGATCTTTTGATACAGAGATACGCACTGAGCGTCCGAGACGCTGTCAAGTACGCCGGCGGGATCATCGTCAAAGATGGCCAGCATGTTCTGCATGAAAGTGATCTTCTCGCGACAACCCAATGTCCTGGGGCAGTAGTGACAGTTGCCGCCTGGGTTGTACGTCTTACCATCCCAATTGATAACGGTGTGGAGGAAATCAGCGTGGTAGTCGTCCAGGTTATCACGGGTCAGCGGCTGGCTGATCTCGCAGGTGCCATCCCGCAAGAAAACAATCACATACTCGAACTTGTCAATATGCGGATACTTGTTGGCCGCGTGCCAGCAATAGCGTTTCATCTGGGGGCCGTAATCTTTATAGGGGATCCGCGTCGTCTTCCAGTCTACGACAAAAATGGTGTCTGCTGTGATGATGAGGATATCGGTATGACCCGAATAGGTGTCACCGTCTATCTCTACAGAGAAACCCTCGTCTCCAGGACGTTCAACGATTACCTCTGCGTCCGATCCTACAGCCCACTCAAGCCAGAATATGCGACCAACTGCGGCTAGGATCTTGCAGTCCCTGGCGTCTTTGGGGTTGAGGTTGTATCGCTGAATGTATACGTCTAGCTCCTGCGTGTCGTCAACTAGCCAGTCGGCCAGGATCTCATGTGTAGCCGTGCCGACTGTGCCGGCATCGTCGTTGCGGTTTACTAAGATCTCGTCGTCTGCAGGGTGTGCGGCAGCAGGGCAGGCGAGGTATAGTGGGTTGCTTGATGCACGAAATATCATAATTGTCCTTTCAATAAGAGCCCCCAGTGTTTTTACACCCGGGGACTTCGGAGGAGATGATGCAAATTAAAATGTGGCACAAGGTTAATTATCTAGATTAAAGAAAAGCTGCTCCACTTTTATCAGTGTGCCACATAACGCCCCCGTCAGAATCGAACTGACACGTTGTACACCGCAAACCCTTGGGGGCATAAATCGCAGTCGGGCCTTGTGTCGATTCTCCACTCTGCGTATTCCCGGCAGCTATAGTGGCATGCCTGTCCGATTGCGATTGTATTCAGTTGTGTTTTCAAAGAGTTGGGGATCCGTCCCCGGGTGTCATCCTGACAAAGATCATCCCTGATCCTTCATTGATCCCCGGACAATTACATTGAGTGTATAGCTGTCCGATTCTCTTGGGGTGAGTTTGCGACCCTGTAAATATTCCCAAATGTCTTTATCGTCTTCAGTCAAGGTGAGTACAACTGCTTTTGGCATTTCTTTTTGTGGTTTATTGTCGTCCATGTCAATCCTTTATGTTGTGTATTTGATTAGTGTTAATAATACAGAGAGTCTGTGAGAGTGCAAGAGAATAATAGAGAGTTTGGGAAAGTTTTAGAATCTCAATGGTGCGAGAGAAGATAAATCTCTTGACTATAACGAGATAAAGAGTATTAACTTTTTTACATGGCCACAAAAAGATCAAAGGCAGAACGGGTTATGCGGGCTGATGATGAAAGCCCTGCGGACGTTCGCAAGCGCATTCAGATGATTCTACGTGGACCGTCATTAGGGGTGCCCCTGTGGGTGCCAAGGCGTGTTATGCCGTGTTCTCTGTGTCTGAAACTTGTGAATTATAGGAAATTTCATACCCGCACGCGGAATCGGCGGGTTGAGCCTGTTTGTGATGATTGCCGAGGCATAAAAATCGATAAGGAGCTTTGGAATGGCCCCAGAAGTGGATAATTCATCCTTGGAATCGCCTTATCCCCAGATCGTTAAACAACTGGATCCGGATGATGCCCGGGCCTTGGCCATGCACGTTGATGTGGGCATGATTGTCCAGGAATTCAAGAAAATCAATTACGATCTACAGCGGAAAATAAAGGAGCTGGGGGATATCCTGGACACTGGTACCCCTCCCCAAAAGATGGCGGCCATGGATCGCCTCGACAATATCCGCGAGGCGGCAGTTTCAAAGCGGGGGATACTGCAGATGCCATCAGGGTCAGTGACCGGGTCCGACGAACCTCTCGGGCTGCCGAATACAAGAACCGTTGAAATCACTGAGAAATCTGTCAAGATGACGATGGATAGTACTGCTGGTTTAACCGTAATAGAACCTGAGAAGCAACCACTAAAGGAGCAAGACAATGTCGAAGAGCAAGAACCAGACCAAGACGACGCCTTCTATGCAGATACCCGTGGAGACAAAGACGTCTTCCGAGGGCCAACCGTCGCAATCGAATCCGATCCCGAGTGATCCTCCGGTGGATCCCGTAATAGAGGTAGAGGCAGAGTCATGCCCGGACCCTACTGCCCAAGATGTGGAAACCAGCGATCCGCAAACAACAACTGCCGAGACTGTTCCCAGCACCTCGACAGACCCCTCCTTAGCCCAGCCGTCCGAGTCGGACCCATCGACTGGTCAAGGCCAATCCGATACCGCGGCCCCAGATACTTCAGTTGAGCCTGAGACCCCGGCACCTATCGACACCCGGTACGCCAAGTTCACAAGGCGAGTAAGTGAACTGTCGGAAGCGAACCTAAGTAGCCAATGTAGAAACATGGTTCAAGCGGGCGTATTCCTAAAGGTGACCACCTGGGCGACTTCACGCAAGAACATGGTGTACAAAAAAGCCCTGGCACAATGCAAAGAAGAGTCGTTCCAGAATGAGATATGGGACGTTTTGAAATTTCAAGAGGGTCAGGCGTCCGCATCTGATAAACGGCAAGTACAGATTCTCATGTCTATGGCTCTGCTTGAAGTTATGACAACGGAGTATTTAGACTGTAGATAATGAATGTCCGAGAAGGAAATAAACACTTCCCATTGCCGGCCGATTATGGGGAGTTAAGCGCAGAGGGGCAAAGGCAAGCCCGTGTGGCTGTATGTCAAGATGTGTCCAGCACCTTGGCATACATCACGGGTCACATGTTCTTCAGGAATCATTACCTGGCCCCACAGGGAGCAACGTTCTATCAGGAGGGTGGTCTACTTCCTACTGCCAAGGGTCACCTGTTGATGTTGCAGGACTTTTGCAATTTCCCAATCTCGGTAGAAGCATTCCCCAGAGGCCAGGGCAAGTCTACCATCTTCTCAAAAGAATTACCGCTACGCGAGATTGTGTGTTTCCCTGGGCGGCAGGTAGTTTGCTGTATGGCGTCTGATAAACTGGTCGCAGACAAAGCAGCGCCGGTGATGATTCAGTTGGAAGAGAACGGCTTGCTTATCGATGACTTCGGCAAGATGGTGCCGAAAAAAGGTCGTAACCGAATCTTCAACAAGCATTACATGGGACTACTGAATAATTCAGTCCTGGAAGAACTTACTATCGGCAGTAAGCAACGTGGTACTCGTACCTCTCGATACATCCTGGATGACTGCGAGTATGATCCGGATTCAAACAAGCAAGAGCGGTATACGGAGCTGAGGGAAGCGGTTGAAAAGTTCATCACCCGTAAAGTGTTCTACATGATCAATCCGAAGTTTTTCAAGTTCTTCTGGATTGGGACAATGATTGGGGCACGGTCCCATTTGTATCACGTATGTCACTCGAAAGAAAAGAAGTACCGCGGTTGGGCTCGTCGGATCCAGAGCGGGGCAAGACTCGATGAGAATACCGGGAAGGTTCTATCAAGCTCTTGGCCTGAGCGATATTCGGTTAAATTCTTACAGAGCTTGAAGGGACTTGATAGTGAGGCATTCATGACTGAGGTTATGAACTGTCCTTCGGAAGAAAAGGCCCGACTACTTCAGCTTAGTGAAGTGGCGAATGAGTATACCGTTGACAAAGTCCCCCCTAATCTTGACAACCGGTTTGCCGCACATCTACCAGATCCTGAAGCGATCATGACGTATCACTACTTCACGGGATATGACGCAGGGATGAAACCGAAGTGGCAGATTGATCATGTCAATCAGCGAGAACACTTTAATAACATGACGAAGATCGCAACGCTTGACTATGCCCCCACGTTAAAATCTACGAGTGACTTGAAGGCGATTGCCATTACTGGGATAGACGCTCGCAATACATGGTGGCGTTTAGATCTATGGGCAGGCCGTATGCCCGATGATAAGTTCTGGGATTTCTTCATTATGTTTTGTGCTGCATGGGATGTATCTATCATAGCACCTGAAACAGTGGCCACGCAAAGGTTCCTCATTGAGACGATAAGTAGGCGTGTATACGAGGGAGACGCCGAGGGATTGATACCCAGCGATTGGTACCCCATCATTCATCCAGTCACATACCCGGCCGGCCTGGACGAAAAGGGACATCGTATCAAGACCGCATTCCAGTATCGTATAACTCGTGGTCTATTCAAGGTGCCCGGGTCTTATCAAACTAAATGGCCCTTCAACGAGGAACGTAATCAGTTCAAATATTTCACCATCGATCTGTCGGAGTTGAAGCGTGACGACATCATAGACGCCGGGGCAATGGTGCAATATGTTCCACACAACAAGGGGTCGGCTGAACCAACCAAGGGCGTCAATGCTTTACGGGATATGTGTGAGAGCATCAAAAAGGGAAAGCCATATATTGAGGGCGAAGAGGTCTTGGTGGGTATGCCTTTGAGCGAGGTCAGGTCGGAATACTTAGCAGTATTACTAAAGCGGCAAAGTGATTTTGACCGAAGTGAACGTGAAAGGGATGATAATGTGTGGGAGTCACCAGTGGTTGTTGGATAATAATATTTAAGAATGGAGTCTTAAACATGACGATTGAAATTGGAATACTATTGCTTGTCTTCGCCGTTTGGGCTGTGGCGCCCACCTATATCGCGGTGATTATTTCGTATCGTTTGAGTGGGCGTATGCTTGCGGCGCTTGAGCGGTTGCAGAGAACACAATCTATGGTGATCAGTGAATTGATTGCGTTGAGAACAAGGACTGACACTGGAGATACAGCTCTCGCCAATCAGCAATTGATACACTCTAACGCGCACGACACTCGCATGAATGATATGCCTTGGACCCCTCCAATGGATGGTAATGAGGAAGTGATAATCCCTCAAGGGCCGCACATATCACCTGAGATCATGTTTGGGGATGACGATACGCAACCACCTTTTCCGGGAGAAGAAGCATGATCAGACGTGAATTACATGACGACCTAGGGCTAGGTATATTATGAAGCGTATAGAACTAACACAAGGGCAATGTGCTATCGTGGATGACGATGATTATACATCGCTATGTGGGTATAAATGGCATGCTGACTATAACCCTGGTGTTAAGTCGTATTACGCTATGCGGACAGTAAGGCAAAGGTGTGGTAAAAAGATACGTATACGGATGCATCGGGAGGTGCTAAAATTACCAAGGCATAATGAAGGGGGAATACAGGGTGACCATATCAACCACAACACCCTAGATAATCGGAAATGTAATTTGAGATCCGTTACTAACCAACAGAATAGCTTCAATAGGAATGACCCAAAAGGGTATAGTTATCATAAACAAAGCGGGAAGTTTCATGCACGTATCATGGTTAACGGTAAAACAAAAAGCTTAGGATACTATGAAACTACTGACAATGCACGTAAAGCATATTTGCACGCCAAAAACATCTATCATGTGTTGTATTAATAACGGGGCCAGACTCTTTTCTAGAAAAGAGGCCTGTTATGAGCACAAATTCAATATTTCCCGCCGACGTAACGGATGCGGAATCAACGTACAAACATTTGATTGACCGTGGCTTGTCCATACGAGCGCCACACCAATGCCAGTGGTATTACACCAATGCATATTGCCAGGGCATGAGAAATTTTCGGCTTAACTATACCAAGGGAATAGTTAAAGCCTCGTATACTGATGCGCAGGGGCGGACGTTCTTTACGTATGAGGAGTTGCTGGCTAAGTATGCAATGCAGAAAGGCCGGTTACTCGGGCTCAATCTATCCCCCCGTGTTATCCGGCGCAATGACTCCCTGAACGGCCAACGGGAAGCTGCTACCGTCCAGGCTGTTCTCGATGATATGTTTCCAGCCACCAAGATCGAGAAACTGAAGAAAGCGATTCTACAACCGTTTCTCTTTTACGGTACGCTGGGATTAACTCTTTGGGAGGACAAAGAGGACGCGAAAAACCAGGAAATACAACTGATCCCCCCATGGCAGATTACACCCATACCAACGGGTGTCACACATCCATCGGCTGCGCGTGGTGTTATCATACGCAAGAAGGTGGCCATTGAAGATATACGGCGTGACTTCAGGAACATGAAAACTCGCAGTAAAGCGATAAACACCGCGGAGAAAGATACAGTGCCCCGGGGGGAGGATGGAGATAACGAGAGGGGCTATGGTATGTATGCTGACATTGATGCGTTTATGGATATGTACCAGACGAACACCAAGTCCGGGAAAACGGATGGGGCTGATAGAGGGAAGACTGACAAGGTTGAAGTGGCGTGGCTTGGCCAGGTATATCTGTGGGATGAACGCGACTTCATGACAGAGCGACTTATCTTTGTGGGTACCAAATTGTATGCCCGCGACCCCTACTGGAAATCACGTACCAACAAGTTTGTGACTACGGTTCACGATATGGATGTCGGCGGGTTCTGGAGCCGGTCCTGGATGGAGTTGCAGATCCCGATTAACTCCGAACAAGAAGGGGCGATCGGAAAGACCTTCCAGAACGTCAAGACTCTGGACAATTACGGCATTACGATGATCCCCATGAGTTACGGGATCGATCGTCGGGCCATGAATACCCCCAAACCGGGTGGGCCTAAATACCAGCCCTATGACCATGATGGACTGAATGGTGGAGCCCAAAACATACAGCAGATTCGACCGTTCACCTCGGGGACGTTCGCTACGCAGGCCCTGGCCATGGGTAACGTTATCAGCGATCGCATGGGTAAGCAACCGCCTATGTTAAGTGGAGATGCCCCGGGACGGGTTGATTCAGCAAGTGCATTGGGTACGCTTATGGAGGCAGGAAATACGCCAATGGCACCGGCGTCCATTGCCCTCGCTCACGGCTTTAGTGAGATCTACACCGCGGCTACACGTAGGGCACGCAAAACGTACAATCCTGCAGACACGATCGCTGTAACTCTGTTAGACGATTCGATGGTTGGCGTGGTCTATGATGCACGCACGGGGACGGTCGCCTTGTCGGATAGCGGGGTGCCACTTCCGGAGAAAGTTGAAATCACCGTGCGGAGCATGGCACCTGTGTCAAAAGAGCAGCAGAAACTGGAACTCGATAAGATGCTCAATCTGCAATTGATCGATGCGACAGACTACCGGATATTGAGCCGACTGAAGAACCTGGAATTGCCGGTTGGGAATAACATGGAGTGGGAGTCTTATGTAAAGGCCCGGACAGAAAATGCATTACTCTACCACGATGGTGAGACTGTGCCGGAGGGTTCAGAAGAGGTGATTGGGGTGCTGTTCAGCCGGGAAGCGGACATGCATGTTCTCCATCTGAGGATACATAGGGAATTAGTGTCCTCAGTCAAGTTCTCAATGGCATCTCTGCCAGTCAGGAAGCGTATCTTGGCCCACATTGAGTTGCATGAGACCGATGGTTTGGGGCAGGTACCGGAGGGGATGATGCCGATCGAGGACGAGGCGGTCGCTAGCCTTCAGGCCCAACAGCAGCAGGAACAATTAGGGGGTCAGGCCCCGGGTGGGTTCTAATAAAAGTAAATTATTCCTTTGACAAAGGGCTGATGAGTATACATGGTGTGTATATTAACTATGCAAGCAAGGTACACTAGATGACAGAAAAATGGAAACATATTGATTCTGACGGCGAATATGAAGTAAGTAACTATGGGCGACTAAGGAAGGTGATTAGTGGGTCATATGCCAGTGGTGGATACAAAAAATACCAGATTACACAGGACGGAATAAAATCTAGGAAGTTTGGGCATAGATTAGTGGCTCAATACTTTTTGAATAGTGGTATTGAATTGGAAAGAGATGAAATCGTTGATCACATCAATGGTGTGAGGGACGACAATAGAGTAGAAAATCTGAGAATAGTAAACTACGATATCAATTCAGAGAATATTAAGCCTGTGCGAGATGCAATAAAGAGGGACCTTATTAAAAAAGTGAGAGAATATCTCCCTGATGATTTTGATATCGATAGTATTTAGATGTACATTGAATTCAGACTTCTTTGTTTAAGGGCCAAAAATGGACATTGATTTCAATAATCTGACTGACGATATGAAGGCTGAGATAACGGCCAACATGGGAAATATTGAGAAAGCGACTGGCCTTATTTCCTTTGATCCAGAGAAACCGCTTCCCAGATCTGCGCAGGAACAACTCAAGATCACCCCTAAGGTTGATGGGAAAGAGGTTGAACTGACTGTATGGGATGCTGCCCAGAACACGTCATTGGCCCGTTCCGCTGCCAAAAGCCAGCGAGATAACGCCAAAAACGCGAAAGTTGTTGCGGCCCTTGAGTCCTTCCGGGGCATAACCTCTAAAGCGGATATCCCCACTGACGATACCTTGGACTTGGTTGCTGAGTACATCGGCACCACAAAAGAGGCCATCCTAAGCAGCTTTGATGTTCATGCATCTGAAGGTGATGACGATAAACAGGGGGACAAGAAAGTGGATAATACTGACGCGACGGCCGATGCCAAGGCATTCAACGAAGCGGTGGCTGCCGAGGTCGCCAAACAACTGAAGCCATACGAAAACCGCATGTTCTCCAGTGAGTACCACAAAGGGTACAATGACGATCGTGTATCAGTCGCGTCAAGGAAACTATTGGACGAAAAGCTTAATGAGGCCATAGAAGCCGATCCAAAGCTTACCCAGCTCCGAAAGGACGCTGGCAAAGATAAACAGAAACTAGGAGTTTTGACAGAGTTGACAAAGCTCTATAAAAGCACTGCGACCGCCAAAGCAACGGGACGCATCGATACTATTGTCAGTCAAGGGAAAGGCGATATTGAGGAAGAAATTCCAGGTATCGTATCGGATTCGGTCGCATTGATCGATCCAACCGAACTCTTGACAATGATCAATCCCCAATCGATTAACTTCGGAGGGACTGAATCTACACAGGCAATTGAGATCCTATCCACAGACGCTGATCAAGAAACCCCAGATTTTGGAACCCCTGCATATGATTTACATATCGCAAAGCTAATGGGGGCAAAAATAGCTGAAGCATCTGCTGTTTAACCAAAGTCTTATATACCTGCAGTGTGCCCTATTAACTTGAAATTGAAAGGCACATCATGGCTGATCAACTATCCCATCTTAACACAACTATTGCGGATCTCACCCCAACGATATTCCGGGATGCAGGTCCGATGCACTTCCCCATCATGGAGTTTGCAGAAACCACCAAGGACCGAATTGCGATGTCTGACGGTAACCAGAACGACCTGGGCCGTCTTTATGCCGTAAAGCATGGTTGGAAACTTGGTGGTGCAGGTACTATCCGACCCATCAATCCTAATGGCGGCCCGACACTGGACACTGGCTATGAGGCCCGTCACTTTGACAATTACGCCGACTCGGACGGCAACACACCGTTTCCGTCTGCAGGTGGCACTCCGACGCCCGGCGATTTCGTGCGAACACTGTATCTGAGCGCGTGTGCTGGTAACTTTGCCATGCCCATGCACCTGAACTTCACGGACGCGATGAATGCCCAGCACCTGAAACAAGCGGTGAGGATCATCGTTGGAGCTGCCGAGAAGACGAAACGACAGGACGCACAGAGCTATTATGCGTACCGGGCAACATCAACGACAAGCTCCGCAAACAAGGTAACAGTTCTGAGCCGAATCGAGAGCCTTGCTGCAGGCACCCACGCTACCCGAGCGGGTGGAACCTTGGTGATGCTGGACGTTGTCATTGATCCTAAGTACGGCACCCTGGCCAACTTTGTCGAAGGCGATGAGGTTGACGTAGTTGACCATGCGGGTGGCACGGCCGACGCTCCAGGCACGATAGACACAGGCACCGCTTTAGATGGTAGCGAGCGGAAAAACGTTGCATCTGGGACCACATATGTACAACTGACCGTCGTGAAGCGTGACGAAGCAACTAACACGATCACCCTGGCGGCCATTCGTAGAAACAGCGAAGTTGCAAGCCCATCATCGGCCGACGCGACCCTGGCATATGACAACACTCACGGATGGACTGTAGATCAGAGTGCTCCGCCTACACAATATGACTGGATCGTTCCGCGTGGTTGTTCGCTATACGATTCGGCTGCGACCAGACCCTGGCTGACCCATGGCGTCTTTGACTGGCTTGCCTCAAGCGGTACGATTATGGGCGGAGCAAGTGATGCACCTGGCCTGGACCTGGACGAGTTCCCGATGTTCAAGTCAATTCTCTATAGTGCCGGTGGATCTCCGCTTGACGAGAACCTGCTTAACCGCGTGAGTATTGCAAGCGCCCGTCGTTTCCATCGTGTAAATATCAATGACTGGCAGACCACACCTGAGGTTTTACTGCGTTTCAAAGAAGAGATTGAAACGAATACGGTCAGCCGGTTTGAGCGAACGAATATGCCTTTTAAGGTACAGGGGGGTTGGACAGTTGCAAATTACGTCACCCCACAAGGCACGTATCGCTGGTGGACCTCGCCGTACATGCACAGTGGTAAAATGATTGGTCAACAGATTGACAAGGCGAATCTGAAGCTCTACTCGACCAGTTTGGTTGGAAGCGAAAAGAGCGGCTTTGCCCCGGATATCCAGTTCGTTGGTCAGATGCTTGGCTATCCGACCGCGAAGGTACCGGAAACCGCACTCAATGGCACGCCGAAGACGATCTCGGGCATGCCCTGGATCCGGTTTGCCCTTCTGTGCCCGATCATGCCGAATGGTTGGCTGATTGATGGATTGGCCGAAGTCGATACGATCGACTTCGCATTCTAAGGAAGTCTGGCCCTGGGCCGTTCGGTTTATCCGGCGGCCCCTGGCCTTCGTTTATATGAATAACTCTCATTAAGGAGTGTAATTATGAGACGTTCTATTTTGTTCGCTACCCTGGTTATGATTCTTTTTATGGGCGTAGCGGAAGCAAAGACAGTTCATGAGTTGCTGAACCGGAACAACCGGGCGAACGCGGCTTATGATATGTCTATTATCCCTGAGTTGCTGAAGTCAAATGCTAATGTGTACTTCGTTGATAACGAAAACACTGCGGCATATGATCAAGTAAGCAGTCATGGGGAAAGACCGGAGTATCCCTTCAAAACCTACGAGTTTGCGGTAAACCAATGCGATGCCGGCGAGAACAACATCATCGTTATCCTGCCCTACTCACAAGAGAATGTGACCGCCGCAAGCGTGGATGTTGATATTACCGGGATCACCACTATCGGCATTGGCTACGGCCCGGCCCGGCCGAAGTTTATCTCGACGGCCACCGGGAGTACGTTCGTTGTTGGCAGGACCGGGGACGGTGCCACCTTCAAGAACATTACGTTTGAGGCCGGTATCAGCGCGGTGGTTGTTGGTGTCCAGATTGAGGACGGTGCCGACAATATCTCGTTTGTTGACTGCGAGTGGCTTGATGCTTCTACGTCTACATATGAGTTTAATACCGCGGTAGATGTCGTTACTGAGGTGAACGACTTGTCTTTTGAAAGGTGTCAGTGGACATCCGTGACGGCTGGTGCGACTGCAGCCATTGATATTGGTGACGGTGCTGTCGCAGGTCTTACCGTTAAGGATTGTGTCGTATACGGCGACTATGCAACGGCTGGATTCTTCTCGGATACTGCATTGACTGACGTTGTGATTGACAATGTGTTATTCTACAACGCCAACGCCGATGAGTTTGGCATTGAGTTTCAAGGCACGTCGAATCTCGGGTTTATGTCGAACTGTGCGTTTCTGACCAGTGGTAACTATTGGGATCTCGGTGGTCTTATGCCAGCGGGCAATACAAGCGCTACCATTGCTGATATTACCGTCGATCCCGTGACAGGCACTCTTGATGCGATCCTTGTGGATACAGGTACAACGTTGCCGGCCTCGCTAGTTCTCATTGACAATGACACGTATTGGAATGAGAGGACTGTTGTTGTCACTGATGTGAATGTTGCCGATGGGTCAGTAGAAGATGTACTGACTATCGCAGGTGGGCCTATCTTGGTGACGTCTCTGTCATTCGTTTTGACGGAAGCGGCCAGTAACAATTCCGTGACTATGGCCTTTGAGTCGGACCCAACTACTGGCGCTGGTGATCTGAATATCGCTTCTGCTGTAGACATCGACAACACTGCGGTTGGTGGCTGGGTCTACGCTGAAGGTGACGGTAGTGCTGCGGTGATCTCTGCGATTGGTGGTAACGTGGCACAGGGTTGCACAGTACCATGCGTTGTGCCTATTGGTGGGCTCGACATCATAATGGGATCTGCAAATCTGACTACCGGCATTGGCAATCTATACATCTCGTATATACCGAAATCGACGGGAGTAACGGTAGCTGAATAACCATATTTAAGGACCAGACTATGTCTTGTGGTGTTTTCAACGACGACAAAATGAAGCTTATCCCTAATCCGGCGTGCTTGCAATATTTTAAAAGCAAGGCGCCGGATGAAAATATGCGCACGAACTTGTTTGTTTACCAACACATGGAATCAAAGAACTTCATGCTTGGGTCTTGGGTCGGTGGTGACATCTTTATGCCGATCCTTGAGTTAGGCAAAGAGCCACTACTCAATGATGATGTCGTTGCCGCATACACAAGGTATTGTCACCCTGAATCTGCACAAGACTTGGTTGATGGTTTGCGAGAAGCAAAATCAAATCAGAGGCGACTAGATGAAGACTTCCAATACAACAACCGCACAAACAGAGCGCGTCAAGTGCGTGACGAACTGGGTATCCGGGTACGTGACGAAGATGGTTGCGCTTTCCTTGATCCTCGCCTGTACGCATAGCCCAGCGATCGCACAGATATCGATCTTCCCGTATACCACCGATTACATGCGCGGGCTTCTTGACGATGCCAACTCAACTGAAGCAAGGGCAACACTTGAAGCCAGAATCGGAGTAGACGTGCAAGCCTGGGACGATGACCTCGACGACATAGCGGCTATTAGCCATTCAGGTATTCGCGATTTTATCATGATTAGCAACGGTAATGATTGGGTGACTGAGAATATAGGTGTTCGCAACGTTACGAATGCGGCCTTTGGTGCCACACCCGGTAACGATTCTGATGACGATGCTACAGCAATTCAGGCCGCAGTCGAATCTCTTGCAGCGTCAGGTGGGATTGTCTACATTCCAACCGGCGTTTATCACCTAAAGTCTACTGTAACAATAGCCCAACATCGAATACATATTGTTGGTAATGGCTATGGTGCGACGGAAATTGCCTTTGTCCCAGGCGCGAACGACGTATGTTTCCAGTTTGAAAAAGCTGCTGGATCTTCTATTGATCAATGCTCAATAAGTGGCATAACTTTTTGGTCGGATGATACAAGTTATTTAAAGACGGCTATTCACCTGGTAGACTGTTCATATTTTGCTTTGCGATCATGCGGAACGATGTTCCCACACTGGAAAGGTACGGACTCGATATTTCTCGACATCAACGGTCGGGATCATTTGACTGTGACAGACATGTTAGCGTCTTCTGATTTCCCAATTGTTATAGGTACTATCGATTCGCCTCATACACCTTCCGGTATTTCTATCGATCATTCTAATTTCAATGACTTGTATTTGGTAGGAAACGGCAATCCTCTAGTAACCATAGAGACAGGTGTGTTGCTATCTCAAGTCAGCTTCACAGGTCGACAGTCTTGGGTTGCAGGCACGCATGGTCTTTATTGGGTAGACACCACGTCCGCAGGAGTGTCAAACGGCCTACGTATATCTAATGTAAGGTCTGAGGGTGTTGAAGCCAATACCAACAATCTGGTCTACATCGATCACAATACAAGCCTTCAAGGGTTCCAGTGGATGGGTGGTCAATCTGGAGGCATGAAGGGGTTTTACTTCCGGAATGTCGAGAATGTTTTTATAGACTCTTTTTACTATACTGGCACATATGAAGTATTGAATGTTGACTCAACAGTTAAACGTATCTCACTTGCTAACTGTTTCTGGCAAGCGACTAGTACCGCAAGCATGGGTGGCCAGAGGATGATTTACGGGACGCCGCTTAATCCCAATACGGGGGCACTACCTCCCACAGCAATCTATGATGAAGTAGCGAATACAATAGATTACACGTTACAAGAGGCTGATCTGCAATTTGCACAAACAAACCCTTATATTCTAGGCGGAGCCGGTGCTGATACCACTTTAATGGGAATCTCATCTGGTGCGGCAACTAATAGTGGATCGAATTCCATATGGTATGGTGCCAACCACGCAACACTAGCAAATGACTGGGCACTGAGGGCAGGCAACACCACTGCTATCGGTTATGACTATTCAGCGGGGTCTTTCACATTTGACGGGGTATCACAAGGTGGTGGGTTTGTCTTTAATAACGCAGGTGTTGATACTGATTTTACCATTAAATCTAACACTGTTGACGACGCATTTGTTCTCGATGCCGGAGCAGATACGTTAGACATCAATGTCCCGACTCAGATCGGTAACGACACGAACAATGTCACTATCGACTCGGAGGGCATTGTGTACCAAGGCATCGACACTCCCGACCTCTCCGGAAACTCCTACACGATCGACGCTGACGACTTCACGGTCCTAATAGACGACGATGATGCCCAGGTCACCGGAACGGTAGTGGTGGCTCTCCCGGCTGCTGCGACAAATGAAGGACGAATTCTAAACATCAAAAAGATAGGATCGAGCGAGACAGTACAACTAGACGGAAACTCTTCAGAAGAAATAGACGAAGCAACGACATACGACATGTTAATTCAATACGACTCAGTAACCATCCAGAGCGATGGTGCTAATTGGTGGAATTTATAATGAAAGCGAAATATTTTGCATTAGGTGTTTTCGCATGTGCTGTATCTGTTCTTTGTGGGGCTGCTTATCATGCCGAGGTGGCGAAGATTGACTCCCTGGCCACGGATGGTTTATTGGGGACGAACAACTCTCTAGCCTATCGAGTCCACGAGATCGAAAAACACTTTCACTCAAACGAAACTTGGGGTCAACTAGACTCAAATCCAGATGGGACGGATCAGGTTGCTGATTTTAATGATATTGATAATCCATATGTTAGCACTACTGGTAATAGTGCTTATGGATCTTGGATACAAGTACTGGGGCCTGATGATATCCCTGCGAGGGGCAGTAATGTCAAATTTGATTTACATAGAATTGTGATTGAAAATGTGTCAGCAGATGCAAATAAACAGATACATAAAATACAGATATCAGTTGGTGCGTCTGGGGATGCAGGTGTTTCTGCTGGCGACTGGACAGAAGTGATAGACGTGCCGGAAAAAGATGGGAAATCTGGCCCAATAGAAGTACAGATGGGCAGAGCTAGTGATGGAGACAGTGTGTGGCTACGACACAAGGTTGACGGCCAGGATGCCGAGACCATGAATTTCTTTATCGGTTTACATGAATACGCGGGGTGACGTTATGACAAAGAAACTACTTCTACTTGCGGGGATGTGTCTGTTTGCCAGCTTGCTGATGGGGGCGGTTGAGGCTGCAAAGAAATGTCCGGTGTGCAAAGAGCCAATAACCAAAAAGGACTATTGTTTAATCCAGAACAATGTACAGGTGCACCGTCGCCATGCTTTGGAAGACGATAAAAGAGAGCAGCGTAAACAGAGTGATGCGCTGATTAAAGAACTGCAAAAGGTGATGTCAAAGAAATGAGGATTGCATGGCTGACACAAAACAAGCAATACAAATTGGTACAATACTGGCTGTGTTTACAGTCATCGGTTTCTTATGGAAACTATCCGATAGATGGGAGAGCAAAGGGGCAGATGCAACTGCAATTCAAATGAGGGTTGATTCTCTTGAGAAGGCATTGAGTGAGCGAGTCGTCGTTGATGCTAGGCAAGACGCATCTATTCATACATGTGAAGCTAACTACGGTGATTTAAAGGTTGACGTTGCTGTCTTGGTGGCGAAGCTAGAAGCTTTAACTTCTAGTCTCAAGAATATCACTAGTGTTCTCGAAAAAAGTTTGAAGATACAATAACGAAAGGAATGATCATGCGAAATATGTTGATGGTTGTATTGTTGGTGTGTGTGTTCGGCTGTACGGCAAATGCTTTTGACGGAGCGTTCAGTCTGCTCGGAACAAGTAATGACAGCTACGTTGCCAGTTTTGGCAAAGTCGTCAAGTACAAGTATGAGGTTGGTGTCCATGTAATGATATCGGACACATCCAATCCGGACGACGCTTACGACATGAGTGTTGGGCCCTACATAGCAGGTGACATTCCCGTGCCACAGATTATCCAGTTGGCAGATTACAAAGTGTATGGCGGCATCTCAGGTCTCTGGAATCTAAAGCAAAAAGAACCAGTGGGCCGGTTTTTCATTGCCGGGTTGCTGTATCCAGATCGAGATATATCGCCCGTCCTTGGTGTTGAGTACAAACAGTTTGAGGGTGATATGCTGGTCAAGAAACGTGACGATGGGTTGCTGTGGTTCGGTGGTTTGCGGATCCGGTTTTAAGAGGGTTGTCCGATGAGTTTTCTACGGCATAGTTGTAAGAGCACGTTCGACGGACCAGCCAGATACGTTAAGCCTGGCAAGGAGAGTCCCATACTTAATACCAGTTGCTCTCGACCATTGTGCAACAGTTTTCGTAACCCCATTAAATTCAACGTGATGGTTACTGCGGGCGTTATTTGCCTGTTCTGTATATGTACTCCATTTGCAGTTCCATTTGCAATAGGGTCCACTGTTGTCGATACGGTCCAGAGTCAAGGTGTCTTTGTATCCCGGAAACATATCATCGTAGAACGATTGGAAAGACGTGCACCATTCTGGGCAGACGGTGATACCACGCCCTCCATATCGTTCGAAGTTAATGGCCTTTGGGTCTGTACACCTTTGGTTCATAGCGTTCCATATTCTCCATATTCGAGTACCGCTCATTCCGTGGATAGTGTACGTAAACGTTCCTGTGTTTCTCGAATGTTGACATCCACAACTAGTGGTATGCCCTGCTCTCAAATGGCCAGAGTCGACCGTGGTGTTAGATCCACATTTACACACGCAGTCCCAACGCATTCTGCCCCACTTATCTCTATCCTCGGCAGCATTGAGGACAGTAAGATGTCCATATGTGTGACCAGTCAAGTCAATTATTCGCTTGCTTCCTTGAGGTGTTTGGTTTACGGTGCTGTTCGACATGACGATTCCTTTCAATCGTTTTGTTATTTCCAACTTGCCCGACCACGAATCGGGCAGTTGTCTGCGCACAACATACACAATAAAAGCGGCATATTCCAGATAATTCCCGCAGAACAAGGAGGTGTCCCATTTCTTCAGAGCTAAGATTAGACGGCTATACCCTTAGTCGGACCGTAAAGGGCGGGGCGGTCAACCGTGCGGGCGAATACCTTTATGTCGCAGGCCTGGTGTTTGAGACCTTTGGCACTGCCGGCCGGACGCTGACTGACTACCAAGTAGCTATGCCTGAGACTGCCGTGGGGGCAAGTGGGTCCTATCGCGGCAACTTCCCAGCGGTAGCAGCGGGGTCATACAAGCGTCTATACTGGGACACTGCAATCTCTTCACAGGCGATCGCCCGGGACGCTGGGTATGAGTTCGAGTGGGACGGTACCGGTGAGGTGATCGAAGGTGGCGTAGGCGACTATGAGGTCACGGTAACGATCCGGACGACAGGTGGAACGCCGGTACCCGGGTGTAGGGTGTGGTTGTCTACTGACAATGACAGGGAGAACTTGAGTGCGGGCCCCCAGACGACGAATGATGCCGGGTTGGTCACCTTTAACTGCGACTATGCCACTAAGTATTACGTCCACTGCCACCTGAGTGGGTACCAGTTTGCCTCGGCCAACTTCACTCCGTCCGCTGGTAGCGTGGCCTTTGTCAAGGACATTGCCACATCCGTGGTTGCATCTGGATCCGCTTCCAACTATGCCGGCTCGATGCTTGTCAGAATGATTAACCTGGTGCGCAAGCTCACAGTAGAGCCCAAGGTTAATCCGCTGTATGACGATGACTATCTGATCAGTCGGGCCGAGAACGTCTATAGCCTGGCGCTTGGCGAGAAGAAACGACAAGAACAGGATCCCATCGTGGCCACCGTTGAAGTGACCGTCATTAATAGTGTCAACACATATATTCTCCCCTCTACGCTTGGTCCCATATCGGCGGTGTATTATCGGTCACAGACTCAGGACTACGGTTTCAAGTGGTTCTACAACAGGTATGGCAGCCAAGACATGTGGGGCAAGGGCATATGGGTCGAGGGGAACATGCTCAGGCTCCAGGCAGGTCACAACTTCATAGACACTCCGATACAGGTTGAATGCGAGCCCAATGGTAGTGCCCGTCTCCACTGCGGTACCTGCACGCTGAATGCAGACGGTGATGAAGCGACGTTCGGGGCGGTGCCGTATCTGGGAACACTTGACCGATCCTTGAATGCCTATGCCGGGAGCATGTTTAGGCTGTTCTTGGTGACCGGGTCCACGGTTACAGGGAATGTTATCCAGGAAGTTCCCATCAGTTCATACGATGTCGAGACACGGGTAGCCGCATTGGCCAAAGCCCTGGATCCCATACCCACGTCGGATGATGGATCGTTCTTCTACGAGATCGCCCCTCAGATCCCCATAAGCCTTGACTCCGTTCTGGCGATGCGGATCGCATGGGAGATTAATGCCATCACTCAGCCGAAGAAAGCGCCTGGGTGTTTGGCTATGTATAACTCGAATCTACGAGAGATCCGTATCAATGCCTATTCGGCCCAGAAGCAGAGCGAGGGCCAGCCGGAAACAGGTA
>Ga0233413_10000473_pt1 | contig 19306 bp, 26 predicted proteins | sample Na_anoxic_6_MG_FD_189019 | JGI IMG/M metagenome (GOLD analysis project Ga0233413, IMG submission 189019) | Seawater microbial communities from Saanich Inlet, British Columbia, Canada - Na_anoxic_6_MG | ecosystem: Environmental > Aquatic > Marine > Inlet | place: Canada: British Columbia...
AAAGCTTATACAGGTGCAACCGAAGGACAAAATGCCAAGCAGTTTGCGGAGTCGGTAGCTCTAGCTGCGGAGTCAGTCGGTGGTACATACGATCCATCTCAAAGAGCAATCGTGGTAGATGAAAGTGCGATCCCTTTTTATGGAGAAAAAACCATTCCACTTTCGGACCCTATGTTTGAGCCTTACTTTGCAACGGCCAAGGGTCGGACTATGACTGGAAGGGGCTTCGATGTACTCCGTACCTCTGACTCGCCCCCTGTACCACAAGAGGAATACAGACCAGATGCACCAGTAAGTTTACCAGAAACTCAGGGTTCTTCTGCAGGTATTGGAAGTTCCTTATCTAGTATGTCTGCTGTGGATCGTCCAGATACAGCAACCTCAATCCTGCAAAGTATAGAATCTCCAATGTTTGTTGAGCCTAGTCTTAATGCTTCCGATGTTGCTTCAGGTGCAGTATCAAGGTTGTCAGACTTTTTTAAACGCAAGCGACTGGAAAACGAGGCGGTGCGTAAGTCAACATACGGTTTTTAAACCTGTACCCTAAATAAATTATATGGCAGTAAGTATAGTACGAGGTCCCGACGGTCGGCAGCACGAAGTGCAGCACCCTGAAGGGATTGCCCCTTCTCAAATTGTAAAGTACGCCCAGCAACAAATAGCATCTGTATCCAATGCAGAGGACTCATTCGTTGTAGATGTAGGTAAGGGCTTGTTCGCAGGTGGATCTCAGGCGGCTGTTAGTTCAGCCGCTGGTGTTACTCAATGGATGGGGCAGTCATTTGGTAGCGATAGCTTATTGCAGGCCGCAGAGGATATGCGGCAGTACAGCCAAGGCATAGCTGAGGACATTGGGTTAGATGAAGACTTCCGTCAGTCATTCTTTGGGCAGGTAGTACAGGGCTTAGGTCAAGTGCCAGTCACTATTGGAGCAGGTGCAGCAGGTCTAGCTGTAGCTGGACCAGCAGGTATGATTGGAGCAGCTGCAATTACCACAGGTGGCCAGATGTCATCGGAATTCCTTACTGATATGGAGCAGACCCTTGGTAAGGGTTACACTCAATTTAACCAAGAGGAGAAAGCTAATGCCCTAACTGGTATGCTTGCGCAGACTGCACTGGGTACTGCACTTGAGACAGCTGCAGTAGGTAAAGCATTGAAGCCATTGCTCCGTAAGCTTGAGACTACAGGTGTATCATCCAAGGTACTCAAGAAGGCAATAGCCAAAGACAAGAGTGCAGCACGTGAGACACTTGAGGCCGCAGGTGCAGAGGGTTTAACTGAAGCAACACAAGGGCAGTCGCAAGATACTCTAGCTTCCCTGCTGTATGATGATGACCGTGAGCTAATCACGATGGATACACTTAAACGCCGTGCAATGGAGTTCGGTGTAGGTGCAGTCGTCGGTGGTACAGTCAGCGGAGGTGCTCAGGTTATCGGGACTCCAGGTAAAACATCGACAACCAAAGAAGATTTAAATAAACCAGTAAGTGAACGTGCAGGACTTGAGGTACCCAGGACCGTTGAAGTTCAATACAAAGAACTTGATGGAGCTGTTCGTATAGTACCTATAGCTGTAAGTAAAGATGAAGACCCTATAGCTGCAGCTGAAGAGGCCCTTCGTGGCCGCTATGACGAGAAGTACGGCATTACGGTAACGGAGTTCGCTGAACCCCAGCCAATGGAGATAGTCCAGCCAGAGTCGGAACCTAGCATTACTACAGAAGAAGTACCAGTGCAGCCTGAGGCTGCTGTAGAGCCAGTCCCTGTAGAGCCAGTCCCTGCAGAGCCTGAGCTTCCCTTAATTGATCCATCAAAAATAAATAGGCCCCCAGTAGTTGAGCAGGATCCAATGCCTACTTTGACTCAAGGGGAATTTGATATGAGGTCACAGGGTCCTACTAAAGTTGAGCCGCAGGTTTTACCTGCTGCACAGCAGGCACCAGTAGAGACACCAGTAAAGACACCAGTAAAGACACCAGTGGCACGTGGCTTTAGCCTTCCCAAGAATTTAAAGAAGGGCAAACCTGGTTATCGACAAACTCAAGGTATAACATTTTCCTCTGACTTAGAGCGTGCAGCATACAGCGCAACAACTTCAACCAGTAGCGAAACAGGTAAGCGCAAGCGCAACAGCTACCGCAAGATATTGCAGGATTCTGGTTACTCTAGTGCAGAGATAAACCAAATGGGCCGTGAAGTTCGGTCGCAGATGCGTGACCAATATGACGGTCCAGGTTCTGAGTTATCTGTTTCCCTAGGTCCAGACGTAGTAGCTGAGGCTTCTGCAACTTATATACCCAAGCGATTTGTAGGAGATCAAGCAGACAAGGCTCCTCCCTTCTTCCAGAGTTTTTCTCCTGAGCAATACGACGAGGGTAGATTTGTAAATCTTGAAACTAAGCAAGACCTTAGCGATCAAACTTTTGAAGGTGGTAGTATCCGTATCGAAGGTGGTCGTCCAATGCTAGAGACTAGCGACAACTCAAGTCAGACTATACTAAACAGCAAGGCATCCGAAGAAGGTCCCCTAGTACGCACTAATCTGTTTAAGCAAAAAGCTGGGTGGAAGTGGACTCAAGCACCTGAAGGTGCTCCGAGCACTATCGTATCTGTCGAACAAGGAACCAAGCATTATTACACTTTAGACTTCAGCAGTTCAAAGCCTTTGACTCTAAAGACATACCCAGATAAGAAGAGCGAACCTAGAGGTCGTCCTACAACCAGAGGCAAGGTCAAGATGGGCAATCCAGTTGGAGAAATTAGTATACGTGGAAAGAAGCATACAGTCTACGATCAAGTCACCGTAGGCGAAGACGTAGTAGCTGAGGCGGCACCTTCAATGACAGTAGCGGGAAGTGTTAAGTTAACGCAAAAGGAAATACAATTCTTTGATAGTTTATTAGGTAATAAAGCTAACCGTGAAGAACTTCTTGAGGAAGTTCCATCCTTGCGAGTAGTTAACGGAAGTCTTTCGGTAGATCCTTCCGATGTTAATAATCTCAATAACTTCGTGAGCGATGTAGCTATCAGCGATGGTCTAAGTACTGTCCCTCCACGACTTAAAACTTCTAAATTTTACCAACCATTTTTCACACCAGAAAGTCAAGACGTAGTAGCTGAGTCGGGCACTGAACTTACGGAACAAGACATTAAAGATGGCAAAGAAGGCGAGCAAGGGGTAGTCGTCGATACTCCCGTTACTGGTGATATTGTTGCGGATGCTGCTCAGTTAAAGCCAAGTAGACCAGTGAGCGTGCCAAACGCTCCAGTAATCTCCAGGTCTTTACTGCGTGGTAAGAGTGGATTCATATACTTCTCGGATCGAACACGGGTAGGGACATACGCTGGACTGGACCCTGATAGCGGAATCAGTATTCCGCTTCAAGGCGGAATGGGCTATGCATTTATTCCTCAAAACGTACAGGCAAAAGCTGGCTGGGCGTTTACTTCAGATAACATCTTTACTCGTTTTCGTGATAAGGTAAATTCAACTGACGGCATCGGGTATGTCGCCTTGTATACTAAAGAAAACTTACGGGCTAACGGTACGTTTTTGTTGGCTTACATAGCAGAGGTTAAGTATTCACTCGATTCTGGAAAACTAAAAAAGTCTGACTTTCAAAGTGAAATCAACGGACTCCGTGAGAGGTTCCTAGCTAAGAAAGTAAAAGATAAAGACTTCATCTCGAGAGACGTAGATTGGTATTCTCTTTGGAATAAAAAGTGGAAAACCCCAGAGGACCTTCAAGCTGCACTGGATGCAGCAGGGTTTGAGACTAGGGCAGCTGCATTTTCAGCGAAGAAAGCCACAACTAAAAACGCAAAGCCAGGAGATTTATCTGGAGGTCAGCTAGCGTCTAAGCGTTCCGTCAAGAAAGGAATGCCCGACGTAATTAAGATGATTGATCTTTTTGTTGAACCTGACTTAGCCGACAGGAAGCGTGGTGAAATCATAGGTGCTGTTCAGTTTGAAAAGGATCAGGACTCTGCTGTGGTTGCTAGTGATATTGGCTCGGACGAGCACTTAAGTTATCCGCTAGTAATTAAAGGCCGTGGAATAGGAGTTTTTGATAGCACTGTAAACGTACTAGATGTAATTAAAACCCAGAAAGAAAAGAACCAAGCACTGCGTAGTGCAGAGACTAGCTTTCCTACATCTAGTGAAGTGGGTGACGCTGAAGTAACAGCTCAGGCGGCACAGCCTGAAGTAGAGGACCGTGGTCCTCAGGATAAATTTGATAACGGAGGCCAGGTAATGGACTTCGTAGAGAGTACCTTCGATGCAATAGCTGATAAGATCGGCATAGATATTCGTCCAGCAATGAACGTCGGTTACACTGCACGTTACAATGCTACACAGCAAGTCATCGAGTATAACCCGATGGCATTGCTTAATCGCAGCAAGAGCGGAGTCAAGGCAGCTATGCGTGAAGAGATCATTCACGCTGCTATGCATCGGGTCCTAATGCAGAAGGCCACCAAAGGCGGCAAGAAGGTAGACTCTGGCAAGGTATGGGTAAACTTCTTTGATGCATTTGCTAAGACCCTTACAGCTCAAGAGCGTGTAGACATCGGCGATGTATACCAGTCTCTCACTTCATATAGCGCACTAGGTGCAGAGTACAGCCGTGCAGTAATACAGAACTTATTATACGGAGAGTTCTCCGAGCAGTACGTTATGCAAAGCAAAGGCGGTCCAGCTTGGAATCGCATCGTTGATTTGCTACGTTCAGTACAGGCTTATATGGCTAAGGTCCTTGGACCTATGCGTAAGACTGACCCAGAGGCTGCACAAGTTATAGTTGATTCAGTAGAGCTGCTGAAGGCAGCTGACCCTGAGGCACGTCCTAAGAACCAACAGATAGTAGCCGAGGCCTACGATACAGTAGATAACAACACAGCCAAAGAGAATACCGAAGCTGGAGAAAGCGTAGACAAGAAAGCATCGGAGCGCATCCGTGAAGAACGCAAATGGTGGAGTGAAAGTTCATTCCGAAAGACGGCATCGAAGTACTTTACCCCTATTATTACTCGATTGAATCGTATCAACCCTATGTTCGGTCGACTACTGCAGAACTTGGATACTGCAATCCGTGAGCGTTCATTCGGATACAGAAAGCAGACAGAAGCATTCTTCAATAAGCTTGATTCGGTCAAGGGTGCAGAGTTCCAAGAACTCAAACAGCTATTGTTCTTCAGCCCTACTCCAGATGAGGCAATCCTGCCAAGTAACAAAGCTAAGATTCAGCGCAGGGATGCGCTACTGCACAAGCACGGGTTACTGAATATGTACCGACTTGACGTGCAGCCAATCTTGGAGGAGATATACACGGAGTATACCGAGCTTGGTATGCCTCGTATTGGTTACCTTGAGGATTACTTTCCTCGTGTGATCAAAGATCTTGAGGGCCTAATTAAATCCTACGGTCATAAGACTAAGCGTACCTTCGAGATGCTAGTCCGAGAAGAGAACCTGAAACGCACAGAAAATAAAGATGCAGACGGCAATGCTGATCCGCTCCCAGAGATGGGCGATACCGAACGTGCAAGGTTCTTCCAGGACTTCCTGCAGAATAAGTTCCGTGTAGATATCAATGGCGTAAAACTTCCAGGGAATGTTAAGGTACGTGAACTACAAGAGATCCCATTAGACAAGCTGAAGTTCTACGACAACCCAGGGGTTGCCTTTGGTAAGTACACTAGCAACATGTCTCGTGCTATTGAAAGCTTCAAGGTTGTAGGTGATACCCGCAAGGGTAGGTTGCAGGGTACCTTAGGGACCCTCACCGAGAAACTATTTAGCGAGGGTCAAATCGATCAGGCTGATGCAGATGAGGTCAAGACATTGACCGAACTAATTACCGCTGAGTTCGCCGTTGAAAATGAAATACTGAAGAGTATGGGTACGCTTACCTATATGGCTACGCTTATCAATCCTGGCCCTGTACTTGTACAGATTATGGATTTGTATAAGGTTGCACTATACCGTGGCTTAGGTGGAGTAGTTTCAGGTACATACCGTACCGTCACGGGCAACCGTAGGTTTGATATTGAGAAAGACTTTAGCATAGCTAAGACTCAGCTGTCTGCTGAGTTTGAAGATCCTAGTGTATTACAGAAGGCGTTGGACTTCGGCCTTAGCCGACTGGTCCCGTTCCGTCAGATGGATACAGCTATGAAGCACGCTAGTATCGAGGCGGCATACGATGACTTCGTGAAGAAAGCTAAGGCACCAGTAGGTTCCAAGAAGTACGAGCAACTTCTGAGTGAACTGACAATTACAATGGGCCGAGAGGATGCATTAAAGACCATCTCTGATTTAAAACTAGACAAGTCTATGGACAGTGCACTGGTAAAAGAGGCACTGCTATCTGAGCTGTTGCAACGTCAGCCGCTGACTTACCTGCAGGTACCCGAGGGCTACCAGACTGATCCGAGCAAGCGTCTGTTCTACAAGCTTAGTACCTTTATGCTACTGGACTTGAACTACAACAGGCAGGAGTTTATGAATGACCTCGTCGGGCCAGGCAAGACACTGCAGCAACGTACCGTTGCGCTACGTAGGCTCGCATATATGGCTACCCTGCTGACGATGTTCGGCCTTCCATCTGATATGCTGGACGACTGGATTTCAGGAAAGGATACCTACATCCCCGAGCACGTAATGAATAATATGCTAGGTATGTTTGGACTATCTAAGTATACAACTACCCGTGCACTAGAAAAGGGAACGGTCGAGAGCGTCATCCAACGCTTCACTCCTCCTGCGATTAACATTATGATCAAGGGTGAGTCTTCACTCAGGTCCTGGGTCAAGGGAGACACCGAGCTATTCGAGATGAAGGCTTGGCAGAATGCTCCACTGTCAGACGTTTGGTACTATCGGACAGGTGCAGGTAAAGAATCCCAAAGGAAGTACAGGAAGCAGCAGAGGAAAGAAGGAATTACTCCTACGATACCAAGGTCCTAAAACAAGTTTGGCCTCTCCCGATTAAAGGAGAGGCCAATTTGTAGGAGACTTAAACTATGAAAAAAAGTCCCCTTGTGCGAGTAAGCACACACGTAACATAACACAAACCTCAGAATTACTAACTAAGGTAACTATAACTATGTGATTGTAGCACAGGATTGCAAGGGATATCAGGTTTTACTTACGATATGTATCTCATTTGTGGGTATATCGTAGAAGTATTCACCCTTTGCGATCATACGGTTGGGTACCTCTATTAGTTTGTCGTCGGTAAGTTGCTCACCGAGTATGCGTATAGCGTGGCTGTACTCTTTGTTCCATATGTAGAAACGTACAGGCATCTCCAGCTTAGCGAACTTCTTCTTTCGTTGCGGAAGGTGCACGCTAGGCCAAGGGAACCTTGGACCTTTCCATACGAGCTTGCACTCGCACTCTATGTAGCACAGGTCTTCGATGATTAGATCAGCGCAGTACTTGTCGGGATTGTTTATAGCCGTGTATCCCTTGCGGGATAGGTATTGCTTGGTGGCTTCCCTGGCTGGGCCGTCCGTCAAGTCAAACATATCTAGGTCGAATTTTTTGTGCTTCATAGTTTACTTGTTTGGTTTGGTTAATGATTCAGGTGTGCCTTTCTTTACACCTGTGCTGTCCTCATAGTAATCAAAGTCACCATTGGCATCACGCTCCCACCTCTGCCAGAAGCCATTACTGCCTTCGTGGTAAGTTGGCCGCCCCTTGACATCTCGCTCGTACCTCCCCCAGTAACCATCACAGTCCTCGAAGTAGGTCACTTTGCCATTGGCATCAAACTCCCACTTCCCCCAGTTGCCATTGCTGTCCTCGTAGTAAGTCTCATTGCCATTGGCATCAAACTCCCACTTCACCCAGTTGTCATCGCTGTCCTCGCAGTAAGTCACTTTGCCATTGGCGTCTTCAATTATAATAGGGAAGCCGAATGCAATCCCTAGTTCTGTTAGTGTTTTGCTTAGTGGTTTCATAGATGTGTTATTGCTTATGTTTGATGATAAAATCTCGGTAGGCTCGTAGGGCTCGTTTAAATTCTGTAGTTGGCGGTGTTGGTGCGGCTTTCAATATATCAGCAAATAGAATTGTCTCCTCCCTGTCTATGGTGATGTAGGCTTTAGGTGTTTCGCTTAGTTTTTTCATCTTGTTTCGTTTTAGGTGATGCCCGTTGCCGCTTTGGTCAGTCATAAAGACTTCGCCGTTCTCGGTGTGGCACTGTGCTGATGTGTTGTGGTTCTTCATAAGCTCAGTCATCTGCTTGCCGTCAAGCCATACAGCCGCAGGTTCCTGCAGGTCGCAGATTTCTTTCCAGCGTTCGGGAGTGTATTGCTGGCAGTCAGTAATGGCCGTCTTGTGTATTGCTTTAAGTTCATTCAGCTCTCGCTCAAGCTTTCTGGCAAGCATAGCAAGTTCTGCCACGTTGTGTCGAACCTCATCTGTTCTCGGTGTATCCACCTCGAATGAGGGCAGTGGTTTTAATGTGTTTTTCATAGTCTTTATTGGTGTGTTCTCAGATGTAATTAAATGAGGACACTTTGTTGGTTATATTATCCCTTATCGTTGTAGTCTAGCTACGGCTGTATGGAATAATCGAAGCAGTGCTTAGTGTTCTCAGTTGTTGATAAGTGATGACGTTTTGTTACTGTGAGTTTATATTGTCACAATTCATTAGGTCAACTTGTGACAGCAACTCATTGTATTTTTCTTCTAGTTCATCCAGTGCTTCTTCAAGCATTGAATCTAGGTTATCGTACGGCTCGGCGGTGCATCGTGCCTGCCAGTATTCCAGCTTAATCTTCTTGGATAACTTCATCGATTGGTATGCCTGCGTCTAGGCAGGCTTCATTGAGGCTCCTGTGATATACAATGCAGTCCTTAGCGTTGGAACTTATACGCTCGTGCACTCGGTCCAGTCCCTTGGAGACACTGGTACGGTGCCTGTTAACGCAGCGTGCAATCTCTTCGTGAGTGTACCCCTGTAGGTGCATCATATACGATGCTGCATCCCTGGCGTAGGATGCTCGTTGAGTGCGGGATTTACCCCGAATGACATTAGATGTAGTGCAGAATTTTTCTGCGGCGATTTCGATTAGTGTTATTTTATTTAGCATTACTTTATTATTCCTACGCAGTGATATAGTTTGAAGATTCCACGAACGTCACGTTCGCCTTCTCGATTTTTAGCAACTGAGTATTGCAACTCAGTGTATGGTCCGACTGAATCGAACTTCTTAGCGGACTCAACATCCCCTCCTTCTGGCCACATAAGTACGACTGCGTCTGCGTCATTCTCAATGTCACCAGAATCCTTAAGATCATAAAGAGACAGGCCGCTTTCACGCTTGGCACCCTCTCGGTTGACCTGCGCTAGTAGTAGTATACCGATGCCTAGCTCTACTGCTATCTGTTTAATCTTGTGAGAGATGTTTGAGATACCCTCGGTCTTACCTACGCTCTTGCCAAATGGGATTAACTGCAGGTAATCAATAACCACTAGCTTTACTCCGTGCGTACGAACCAGCAGTCTGATCTGACTTCTCAAATCATCTGCACCCTTGACGCTATGCACAGTATAGATTGGCAGTCCATCAAGCAACTCGGTTGCTGCGTGCACGGACTTAAGCTTTGCAGGTGTAGCTACGTTCTCTTCGACTTGACGAAGGTTGACCCCACTTAGGGTCTGCAGCATACGTCTAGCAATCTGCTTCTGAGGCATCTCAAAAGAAAAGATAGCAGAAGGTACCGAATCAATCTTGCTTGCACGCAGTGCAATGTTAATAGCCACGGCGGACTTACCACAAGAGGTAGGTGCAGCGACAATGCAGACTTCACCTGCACCGATGCCGCCCATACCGAGCTTCTCATCTAGGTGCTTGATGTGAGTCTTGACTACGTCCTTGACGTATGTGCCCTCTTGCATCTGCTTGAACTCTTCCTTGAGCAGTTCAACCGAGTTGGATATCTTTTCTACCCCTGACTCGCTTCCGTTGACTAGACTCAGCTCGCTGTCTATCTGGCCTTGAATCTCAGAGGAGTCCAGTTGCTCAGAAGCGGCACGTTCAGCGGCCATCTTATAGGCACGGTGCATCTTACGTAGGTTGCTCTTCTCCTTTACGATGCTTGCGTAGTTGCGGACTGATGCAGTCGTCTCAGCCCCGTCAGCCAGTGCCATTACACCTACTACACCTCCGACTTCGTCGATGCAGTTGTTGACCTTGAGGCGTTCAACTAAATTGATTTCATCAATTGGTTCTCCCGATCCTGCTAGGTCTGCGATAGCTTGGTATGCTAGTTGGTGCCGCAATGCATAGAAGTCATCGGCCTGTACTAGGCTAGAGATACTGTCGTATGCGTCTGAGTTATCCCCCAGTAAACAGCAGGCAATCAAGGCCTGCTCTGCTGATAAATTATTTGGTAGTTCTGTGTCTGCTTCTATTAAGTTCGTCATAGTTTTTCATAGTTTAAAAATCCTAAAGCCAACTGGAGGGTAGGACTCCAGCTGACGGTTAGGGTGTAGTTATGGTTGGCGTTCTCGAGATTGTCTCTCGAGCATACCTAAGGCAACCAGTGAGTAGCCAATTAGATCCCTGAAGATATCAGCTTTCTGGTCACCCTTGGTGCTTACGGATAGTTTGCCGTCCCTGCAGTAGGCCTTCGCCCTCTGGAACTTGTCAGCCATCCGTACGCATAGACCAGTGAGGGGTTCTACACCGAACTCCGAGCTTTCATCGAAGTTCGCAAAGGGGTTGACGTTATCTTGTCCACCCGTGTAGTCACTGTTCTTTTTAGCAGTGAAGCTGAGTATTTCATCAACTTCTTTACGGCGGAATTCCTCCCACCATTTTTTATCGAACTCCATATATTAGAAGTCGATAGGGTCATCATTAGTAGGTGCAACTCCAGATGATACTACTGGTGCCGCCTCCTTGGGGTCGAATGATACCGACAGAAATGGCAGTCCATTCTTGCTGGTCTTCTTCCACGCCTTGAACCAGTACTCCTTGCCTTCAATTTCGCAAGAGCCATTCAAGTCAGGGTGAGTCTCCTTCTCCTTACGGTTGTTAGGGAAGAGGGCACCGCTGTTGTTGTTGTCGTATTGCTTATCCATTATATTAACCCATCCAGGGTTTGTGTTTTCTTTTTGTAGGAAGGTTCGCCCTTCCCGTGAGTGTTTGTTGCATCGGGATCTTTGGTATCGTCGATGCAAAGAAGTCCGTTAAGAGCGTACTTGCGTGCATAGGATGAAGCCGAGCCAGTGATCTGTGCTTGATCCATTCCCTTCTTTGTAACTGCGTGCTCGGCAAAGCCATCAGCAGTAAATGGTGTGCCACCATCGTGATGCAGTACAGCTGTAGCCTTAACGAAGATGCGTCCTTCAAGTGCCACCAGTGCATCAGTCAATATGAGTGACGCTCCGTGCTTCTTTAGTAGTGGCTTAACCGCAGTGAGGATGTCCTCGGCTGATCGGTATGAGTAGTTGCCAAAGTTATTCCTTTGACCCTTAGGAGCTTTCAGCTCTGACTGTATTTCTTGTAGTATGTTCATATGTTTTATTGGTTATGTGCTATTAGTTAAGTGCACTGCTTAAGAAGTGCAGTGCGAAAGCATACTGTGCGATCCTTTGAGTTCTTGCAACAATTAATCTCATCTTGTTCGCATTTTAATTGTATTAAAGTGTCTATCTGCTCGGCTTTTGATAGCCTGTCAAAGCGGTTGCACTTCTGCCGAAGCCCTACTGGGTGCAGTATGTCGGTCCGAGCTTCCTCAAGGTATGTAGCCAAGGCACGTAGTGCCTCTGATAAAGTAAGGTCTGAATTGTTTTGCCCGAATCTTTTCCAAGAGTTTTCAATCTTGCCAGCCCAGGCATTGCTCTGCCTGTGAAGCACGCCTCTGATCAGTCCAGTATCGTGGCAGTGATCTACTACTGAATCATTCAAACTGCACTTGAAGATCGGGCACACCTTCGGCTTGTTGTCCTGCCTCCACTGCTTGAGTTTGCTGCTTGGTAGGTATTTCATATTTACTTTTCTATGATCTTAACTGTTAAATTTAATATGTCTTCCATCTTTACAATAGATAGCAGGTCATTCCTCCCGCTTCTTTGGTATCCCTTGTATAAAGCTTCAGACCCTCGGCTAACCCTGTCGTCAAGGTTGCACTTACTGATTGCCATTTCGTAAAGTGATTGCCTCCGAACTAAAACAAAATCTTTCATTCTCTCAAAGGCAATTAAATCTACATCGGATGTTAGCCATCCTTTTTTCCCTGCGGTATTGTTAAATTCAAGCCAGACTAATTCGTCTTGCTCAGAGTTGTCCCCTCTGTTGACCCTCTTTCGAGCCTTAACGTCTATCGTACCTCGATCAGTGACATAATCAAAGTGCTTGTATTGCTCTTCGAGGGTTGCCCGCCTGTATTTTATACCACGTCTGTCTAGTATATCCTTAAAGGAAGTCTCTACTTTTTGACCTCTGCTCCAACTAGGGCTGTCTATAAAGTCAAGCGTCTTCATACTCGGTAGGTATTTCATTTACGCTTAGGATTTGTACTTGTGCTTTGTGCTTTGTCCGAGTCCAGCCCTGCTTGTCTGGCTTTTTCGGTGAGAAGTATTTGAGTGCCTGCTCCTTGGTATGTGCATGCTTGATGCACTTACCTATGTAACCTTCTGGCATACTAGCATTCTTATACCTTATTTCAAAGATCATAGGTCGGTATAGATCAGGGTAAACTTACCGTAACCCAGTAATGATACGACGTTGAACTCGACCCACTCGACAGCCTCGTCGTAGGTCATCTCATCCCGTGTAACGAACACGTCCACTAGGAGTTCATAACTGTAACAGAGTTCTCCCGATTCGGTTATACCTATAACGGCTGAGTCACAGCCGTCGAGTTGTATGGCATCATTCCGAAGGTAGTGCCCCTTCTCCGTCCAGTCTATAGGGTAGAGGTCTTTCATTTCTGCATCCTCTTATTCCAATAAAGTTTAGCCATGAGCTTGGCGTTAGCAATCCCCTTCTTTACGTCGTCTGTACTCCACACGTGATGCCAGTGCTTCTTGGTGTCGCAGTCAATGACTACTGACCTGCATTCTGGGGTGTATTCCAACTTGTATTCCTTTTGTATAATGAAAGCTTCGATAGCTAACTGCTCGCAGTCCTTGTCGTATACCTTAGCTTTACCCTTGGTATTGGTGCGGCACTTGTAGTCCGCCAGAAAAAGCTTACCGTCGTAGTCATACCCAATGAAGTCTACGCTTCCTGCTATCTTGATCAGTCGGTCGGCGACGATGCACTCAGTAGCCAGTGGCTTTACCTGCGCCTCTTCGATCCACTCAAGGAAGGGCAGTGCCCATTCATTGTAAGGGCACTCGCCCAGTTCATGGCCGTGAATCTTAGCCTGTATCAAGTCTTCGATACGCTTATGCACGGCTGTGCCAAATTCAGATGATGGTATCAGTGATCCATCGGTCGGGTGCTTTCGCACCCCATAGCATAGGCGTTCAACCTCTCGCCAATGCACGTGAGGGTTGCTCCTGCCTAGTTCAACCATCTTGGATGGTTTGTATATGCTATCTAGGAATTCATCTTTGCAGATGCCCAGTACAGTAGTAACGCTCGGATAAATAGCACGGACTTTTCGAGCCTGTGCTACGGTGGTGATATCTTCCCGAAGGAAAGCATCTAGTGTATCAGTGCAGTCATAGAAGTGAGCCATCCTAATATTGAATGACTCACTCTATGCACTGTCAACCCTTATAGTTCCTGTTCATCCATATCCATCAAGAAGTTGATGGCATCAACAAGGGAGCTAGTGTTTATCGTGTGCGAGATTCTATTCTCCCACGAGTACAGCTCGATGCTAGTAGTCTTTCCATCTACATCAGTATTGTACTGTATGTCAATTTGCTTATCTTCGATGAAGTTAAGGATGTCATCGGGTGTCCGACTCGGCAGTGCCCTAGGATGCACGAAGTACTGATCGCCTTCGTCAAGGTCAACGACTAGGCAGTCGTCAAACCTGTTGAGTTCATTGAGGCGTTGAACGTAAGTGTCCTGCCCTAGTTTGTTTGCTACCCCTTGAGGGTAAGTGTATAGCTTTATTGTTTCCATGATTTAGTTTAGTTTAGTTCAGTTACGATTATGGTAATTAGTAGCAGTATGCTACCACCTAGCAAACAGCCAAGCAGTATGCAGGCTGAGTTAAAGACTCGGTCGCCCCCTTGGATGAGGTCGTCGAGGTTTGTGTGTCTGTCTCTTTTGTTTTTCATTATGCCAGTATGTCTCCATTGTTTGCGAGGTAACCTGCGTCGACAAGATCCATCGCTGTTCGGTGATAGTACCCTTGTAGGTGCGAGAGGGCACCAGTGCGGATAAGTTCTGAAAATAGGCGGAGCGTACCTTGAGAGTCCAGCTCGCCCATCTCGAAGTTCATAAGTAGGTCTGATATTTCTGAGTTCATAATTTCCTTGACAGTGTTATTTTGGTTTATATAATTAAGAATATATTCCTTAAGGAGTTTGCCCCGAAGGGGCATTGACCCTAAAGAGTTATATTCCTTAAGGAGTTACAAGCTTATATTTTCTTTACCCTTCCTTTAAGGTCTATTCGGTGAGTGAACCAGCCTGTATGTCGGGCTGACTTGATGGCGGCTCGCTCGGTATCGTGACCAATCCCCTCTTCTGAAAGGATTTCTCTTTCGTTGTCACTGATGTGCCAGCATCCAGTGCTGGCTTTGTGTATGTATGCTACTCTTTTCATATGTGTATGTGTTTATGTGTTTATGTGTTTATTCGTAGTGCCCTTGGGCACAGGTGTAGCACAGTCCGCCGACAAACATATCGTCGCTGTCGCAGAACTGGCAGGTCTCTGATTGATTTCGAGCTTCCTGCTCGGAGTTAATTACTTCGTCTATTTCATAGGTTGCGATTTCTTCGGTCATAGTTTAATGCTCCTGTGTGCCACTGTGCGGCGTTGTTATAGTTTACCAAGGGTAGGTGTACCCTTATACCCAGAAAGCCCCTCAGCGGTAAGCTGAGAGGCTGTGAGTTACTTAATCTTCTCTTGTACGTCTCGGGCTGACTCCTGCCAAGATTCCCAGCTGATCAGTCCATTCGTCCAGTTGTCTGGCTTTGACTCAATCGCCAGTATTTGCTCGCAGTATTTGTCCAGTGCAGACATTACTAGCACTTGGTTGAGAGGAGATCCGAACTCCATTGCGTTGGTTACTTTCTCTAGGTTTGTTTTGTTCATAATATGTTTTGTGTGGTTGTGTGGTTTGTGGTTGATTAGCCGTTTACTACTAATCGGCAAATATACCCGACGCCTTTAGTGACAACTTGAGTGTGGTATCCGAGTGATGGATTGTGCCATTTAGTAGCTGTTTGCGTAGCGTTTTCAAATGTTGTGATTCCGCCTACTGTTGTGTCTTGAGTTTTCATAATAAGGTCGCCCTGACGGGCTATGTGTGATTGATTTGTGTGATTGTAAGCAGTGTGCTTATACCCCAAAAGCCCCCAAGCTAAAAGCTTGGAGGCTGTATGTTGTGCGCTGTCTAGGTGTCCCATTTATCAGAGAATGCGTCCCAAGCATCGTCAAAATCCTTTAGGATTTCCTGTGGTATCTCTCTGCACCACGCCGAATCTGCAATGGTGCAGTACTCTTCGTTGCCAAGGATTGCGTATGCATTGATGTACCACCCGTCTCTCTCGAAGGTCAGTGTGCCATCGTCGCAGGAGCAGACCCAGTCTGCGGCTAATTTTGCACGTTTCGACTTCTCGTCAAATGGTAGCTCAAGCGCATCGCCGTTTCCGTCTACAGCTGAAGTCAAGTTGAAGCCAGCTTTGTCTTGGAAGCTGATGAATGAGCGAATTACTTTATTGTAGTCTATCATAATATGTATTGGTTTTGTGTTAATTGTAAGCAGGATGCTTATACCCAGAAAGCCCGCTAGCGGTAAAGCTAGCAGGCTGTGGTGTTATATGTGTTATGTTAGTGTCGGTCTACGTTCGCCATCTGGCGGCTGTCTGTGCTGGGAGAATCCTTAGCTCTTCGTCATTGCGGTACAGCTCCGAGTTGTGTGTCCGCATCGGTCGGCGGTGGCTTGCGCTGATATTGGAAAAGAACGGGTGCTACATTTCCCAGACTGTGCATAACTCGTGCATTGTCAATAGCTAATTCAATAAGATTTAATTTATTTTCATTTTATTTCAATTACACCCTGCAGGTGCCTCTCATATATACGTCTAATCCTATGATTTTTATGAAAGCCAAATGATTCCAATCAGCTATAAAAGCCGCAGACAGCGGCGCAATTGATAAATTCCATAAGTCGTTGATGGGATTCTGTAAGTCCTTGATAACTCTTTCGTAAGTCGTTGATAGAGTTTTGTAAGTCGTTGATAATGCTCCAAAAACGCAAAAATCAAATCGACAGCAGGGCATCTATGCACGTCTGTACGGCTTCCGATTTTCTATTGGTACATAGACCCTCGGAAGCTCCAAAAAGGCGTTCTCGTCGAAATCGACTTTTTTCGGGATTTTGACATCAGCCAGAAAATTCACCTGCCCCAAATCCCCTCCATTTAAGTAAGGCTTATAATGCAAAGCCGCAGACAGCGGCTCTTATCATTTGGCTGAATCCCCTTTACTATTACGAACACTCCTTAAGGAGTACAATGCAGACCAGAAGTAGAAGAGCTGATATTGGAAGGGGATAGGAGAGGAGAGTAGATTGACTTATGCTGTGGATGCTTTCACTCATCGAAGAAGAAAAACTTATCTCACGTACGAGTGCCCGTCTCCATAAGGGTTGCTAATGCGAGTCCGATCTGGGTCTTCCTATAAGGGTTGCTAATGCGGAGCTAGCCGATAAGGAGTGCTAATGTCCGAGCGGCTATAAGCTGGGCTAATGCTGGGTTCGGCAGTGCCCGAGCCAGTGCCTGAGTGGGTGAAGGTAGCTTGCGGAGGCGATGTAGATGGGGGGTGGGGGTAGCTTGCGTCAGTCGAGTCTGAACTGTGTATTCATAAAGCACCCTCTAAAAAAATACCTAACTCATAGGCCAGGGTACCTGGCCCCTATCAAGTTCCTGTACTCTTTAAGGAGTCCTATTCCGTTCCTGTACTCTTTAAGGAGTGTTGTTATGATTCCTTTTTCCTTTGGCTACCTTAATTCCCTTGCCCCTACGGGGACGGGAAGCTCTTTAAGGCTTGGACTCCTTAAGGAGTATAAATAGATTATACAGTACTTTTTACTTGACTGTCAAGCTAAACTTACAAATAATGTAAAAATGCTAGAGGAAAATTCACCTGAAGATAAGGCATCCTTGATGAAAGAAATCCAAGGAGCTATCTGGGAAGTTGCTGAAAAGAAGGAGGTCGAAAAGGTACGTAGCCTGTCCAGGCATAACCCTGACAAGGTTGCTTCTATTTTGTACCTTTATAGTACTGGCAGTAGCCAGACCCGCATTGTTAAGAAGTACGGCATAGATCGGGAGACAGTCATCAGCGTCCTGTCGGACTACACGGATCACCTAGGCAAGTTCAAGGAGTTAAGCGGCAAGATTGCCGCTAAGAATTACCTGAACCTATCTAGCTTAGAGGAGGACCTCATTAACTCTGTAAGGCAGGACCTGGAGTCAGGAGAGCTAAAGCCTACGGTCAGGGACCTAAAGGAGATTTCAATTTCGGTATCTAATGCAGCCCGCCAGGCATTTACTTCCCGTGGCGAGGCCACGCAGATAACCGAGGACCGCCAGGTTATTACTCAGGAGGACTACGAAGAAACTATCAAGGCGGCCCGAGAAAGAATCGAGAAACTTAAACAAGCCGAACAGGTGGACTTAGTCCAGGAGGATTGATATGATAGGGAACCAAATAACTAGACTGACATTAGAGGAGAACTCAGAGACAAAGACCTTTGAGTTCAGTTGCAGTCTTTCTACTACGGAGCTTGTGCAGGAGATGTACCTTCTTTGCTTGGCTGGTGGTCACGACAAGGACAATGTGGCTGGAGCTATGTTTGAACTAGGGAGTCAACTAACAGAGGATTACGACAATGGGGTAAATGAGGCAGAATGTACCACTCAGGGTAGAATGTACCACTCAGGGTGGGACAAGTACGGAGATATAATACATATTTCTGGTGATTGGGTAACTGCTCGCCTAGATGGGGACAAGGGTTCTGGATGCTGGGCAGTGGACGCACCATATATTATGATACTAGATACAGGAGACTGCAACAATGGGTAAAGGATGCGCACCCCGAAAGGGACACAATGCTGAGAAACAGCGTAAGAACTACGACGAGATTGACTGGAGCAAGAAGCCAGCTAAGCCTAGTAAACCTAGTAAGTCCAAGTAATGCTAATAGAATCCCTGCAGGCTAGTATTTTCTTTATTCTTATATTTGCGAGCATCTATATGTTTGTTGATTTATATATGTAATGCCGATTACTTTTACAGAGCACCCTATAGTGCGGCCTCCTACAGACGAGGAGATAGTCCTGCTTGGTGAGCAGGACCCTAAGTTGTTAGCTGCACTGCACGAAGCTCACGAAGGTAGAATACAAGCAGCATACGAGGACCCTATACGCTACGGCTTTGACCTAGCGGGCTGGGACCGCATACGTACGGGATTACGTACAAACAATGAAGTCCTGGCACTAGGAGGCAATCGAAGCGGCAAGACTACTGGCTGCGCCAAGATGCTAATGGAAGCCGTCACGGAAAGTATGGACGGGCATATCGTATGCTTCTCTCAGAACGCAGATACGTCCATCAAGGTGCAGCAGGCTGCAATCTGGGAGATGATGCCAAAGGAGTTCAAACGCAAGACCAAGAGCGTAGACGGATACATTAACTACTCTATGCAGAACGGGTTCACTGCATCGTCGTTTATCTTTCCCGATACTAGGACACGTGTAGACTTCAAGACCTATACGCAGTACAGCAATAACCAGACTATCCTGGAAGGTTTCGAGTTCGGGTTTAAACAGCCTAAGGGCTTAAACATCGGTGCCTGGCTCGACGAGTACCTCGGCGACGCAGCCCTAGTAAATACATTGCGGTTCCGCCTAGCTACACGGGACTCCAAGATGCTAATTGGGTTTACACCGATTGACGGCTATACACCTTTTATATCGGACTACCTAAAGAATGCAGAAACCCTCAGGACTAAGCCTGCGGCTTTACTAGACAATAAGGCAGTACCAATCGAGCAGTACAGCCCTAGCCGTGATGCATCTGTAATATACCTGCACTCAGATGAGAACCCTTTCGGTGGTTATGAGCGAATCGCTAAGGACCTAGC
>Ga0233413_10000474_pt1 | contig 19288 bp, 24 predicted proteins | sample Na_anoxic_6_MG_FD_189019 | JGI IMG/M metagenome (GOLD analysis project Ga0233413, IMG submission 189019) | Seawater microbial communities from Saanich Inlet, British Columbia, Canada - Na_anoxic_6_MG | ecosystem: Environmental > Aquatic > Marine > Inlet | place: Canada: British Columbia...
ATCGGTCTTGGTGTGTTTGGTCTACATTATATGCTTATCAAACTTAGCCTACGCTATGGTAGTGAAAAGTGTTTGGAATTCCTTGAACGACTATTCTCCACGATTAGGGACGAGGCGTACAAAACTTCAATTTACTTGGCTAGGGACAAGCATCCTTTCCCTGCCTTTGATAAGGATAAGTATCTGGCAGAAGGGTTCTGTAAGACGCTCCCCATTCGCATTAGGCATTACCTGCGTAAGTATGGTATCAGGAACGCTGTTATCTTAACTGTACCTCCTACTGGGACCATTTCCATGCTCATGGGCGTAAGCTCAGGCATTGAGCCTATCTTTTCTGCAATGTATCAGAGGCGATATCGTCAAGGAAATGTATGGAAAGAAACCCTTGTTGTTGACCCCTTGTTTAAGGAGTATCACGCTGCGGGTAAGGATCTAGGTGCGTTCGTAGGGGCTTATGACATTACCCCTGAGGATCATATGAGGGTACAGGCTACTATTCAGCACTATATTGACAGCAGCCTAAGTAAAACTATCAATTTGCCAGAGGATTTCGAGCCCTCCACTATGATTGACCAAGCACTAGAATTCATGCCCTCTATGAAAGGTATGACAGTATACAGGGCAGGAAGTAAAGGGAATGAGCCTCTTAAAGCTATCCCTTTAACTAAAGCTAATGTTGATAAGTATATGGATCAGCCTAATGAAACCGCAAACGCAGACGGACAAGCCTGTTCCATCGCTGGTGGTGGGTGTGGGGACTAAAATTTAGGGATGATTTAGAAGAATAACTTCTTCAAATACCTCCAAGTATTCTATATAACTTTAGAATACTTGGAGGTATTTTATTATGGCATGGAGTGGAAATAGACCGAGAAGAGAAGGTGGTGGTATACGAGGACTCGCATTAGCATGGGCATTAGCGAAGAAAAACTTAGTTCCCCCTAGTGTATCGAATAAAACACAAGTTAGTACTGCGACTAACCCTGCGGCCCCTACTAACAATAACCGTATTAAAGATGGTTTAGTTTCTGAGTGGTGGTTTGATGAAGGAAGTGGCACTACTGTTGAAGATAGGGCTGATCTAACCGTAGAAACGGACCTTACTTTGAGTGCTGGTGGTGGCCTATGGAGGCAAGACGCTGCTAAAAACAACCGATGGTACATGGAGTTAAGTGCTGGTGGGGCACTTTACAACTTTAATCCTACTGAAATAAACAACACTTATATAAACCCCACTACAGCCGTATCTGGACTTACTTTAGAATCTTGGATAAAGCCTTTAAGTCCTAGTGGAGCAAACCCAGGCCCAGGAAGGATCATTTCTTTCTCAAATGCCTCAACAGGGTCCCAAGATGTAACCTTCATGCTCGGTCATGGAACATGGAACAACGCAGGATACAATGCCGCTAACTACCATTCTAGGGTTTTAGTGGGTAATCCTAGTAACAGCGGTGAATTAACTGAATTATGGACTGGGGATGATACTTCTACCTCTACCCTACAGCACCTAGTTATGACTTGCAACCTAATTGGCTGGGCTACGGGAAACCAGCAAGTGGAGACTAAACTATATCTTGATGGTATATTAAAATCTACTAAAATAGTTGATGATCCTGATGGTTTATTTACCAGTTGGAATACCGCACATACCCTTAAGATTGGATATGAAACTGGTAATGTCAGAGAATTTAAAGGTGGAGTTTATCTAGTTGCTATGTACAGTAAGGCCCTGACTCAGGGTGAAATTAATAATAATTTCTCTGAAGGGGTCGTTTCAGTAACCGATGCTTATAGTGTAGGAAGAACCCTCAACATTGAAGATGTAACAGCATCTACGGTAAATGCTGGAGAGACTATTTCTGTGAACATTATCGCTGATGGGTCTAGATCAGGCCCCGTTAACTTTACCTTAGGGGCTTCGTCCACTTCAGGCACTTACGGGACTGATTTCGTTTTTGATGATACAACTAAAAAGATTACTAGAGCGCAAGAAAATGTAACTGCTGAGTTATCATGTAGTCCTACGCTTAGTGGGGACATTAATATAGTTGCTTATGTTGCAACTGCTACTGGAGGGTCGATTGTTTCCTCTCCTGGGGTAAACTTATCCGAAAAGACCTTTAGAGGAATTTCGGATCAAGTAGCTCCTGAGGTAATGTTTAAAAGCCCAAACCCTGTTCATGTTGTAACCACACAAAATGGAGCAGATCAAGAAGTTGTATCTGTAGGAGTTAATAGATTATTCCATGAGCCTATTACGGTAACGGTATCTGGGGTAGGGGATTCTGGCAATGATGCAGCCTACGCTTGGATTAAAGAGGACGGTACTTATGCTGATTTCCCTTCCAAAGCTACCTACACGGTATCAGCAGACAATTGGGAAAAGTGGCCTAAGATCCATAGTTACTCTGGTACTGGTGGTACGGTATTCCCTGACGGGGATGTACTATCTTCCACAGTTGTAAGTGGTGCTTTAAGTGGTGGTGGTGCCCTTACTGTTAGAGCGGCTGCTAGTGCAACTACTGTTACTATTGACCACCCAGACTTTGGGATGGGTGTAGAGCCAACCTCCTCTAATACAGGATACAGGATATCTACTGGAGCATTAGTCCCCTGGGTTGGTACTCCTAACTTTATTGATGAAGGAGTAGCGGGACTTAACGATACTTACACCACTGTTCCTACTGGTGGATTAACTATAAGTGGAAGGAAGTTTACTGAAAAAGTAAAAGTATATTGCAATAATCCTATTAAGTTTGTTGATTGTTACTTTGAAGGGGAAAGACGGTGGGAGAACATGTCTTCTTATGCGCTTCAAACCTATAATACACTTACTGTCGCTGGCGTAACCACTGATTTCGCTGATACTGGTAAGAAACTTACTGTAGATTATTGTACTTTCTGGGGAGGTTCTGGCCCTACTGTGACTGCTGTATTTGAGAGTTTAAATTACTGTAGTTTCAATTGGACACTAGGAGATTATATTAGATTCCAAAGTTCTCCTTCCGAGGATCATGATTTCTTGGTGGCGAATTGCTGGTTTGGTCCACATGTTAATATTCAAGATAATTTAGCAGATAATGGAAATGATGGAATGTATGACCAACCGCCAACAGGCTCGACTTATCCTCACGCCGATATGGGACAGGTTTGGAGAGGTAAAATGAATAGTATTACTTATAGGCAATGCACTTTCGCTGCTGTTGCTGATGAGTGGTCTGATGGTACATCCAATCCAACTAATATATTTGGAGCAAACCCAGATAAAATTTGGCAAATATCAGGTCACTGGGGTGATACTCACCCTACCAAAGCCTCCTCTTGTAATATTGTTGAGTTGGATAGGAATTGGATTTATGGTACGGGTAATTCATGGTGTGTTATGTCTGAAGATCGCCCTGGGGAGTGGCCTTCCCTTGAGTGGAGGATGTATAGTAATCTTATCGCTTTGGAGGCTAACGGAAGTGTCTGGAATTTAAGCTTCCCCGCAGGTGCAGTAACCAGAGTAACTGATGGTAATAACACATTTATGAGAACAGGAACTACAAGTTTGAGGATACCTCAAGTCGCTATTGATGCTGGTACTCATATTAACCATACAGATGGAATGTCTGGGGGTCAATCTTCTATACTTAGTTGTGAGCGATGGATTAAGGGGTTGGATACCTATACCGCTGTTCGGACTGGACTAAATGAATCTGGAAGAACCAGTTTTGATACGAGGTCTACTCCTGTCTAGACTATAATAGCCTATGGCTATATACGAATTTATCTGTAAAGGATGTAAAGTAATATGGGAACGGGAAGCGTCTATGAAAAAGGCACCTTCCCGTTCTCGTTGTCCTGAGTGTAAAAAACTTAGTGAGAGGTACTGGGGAAATATTCCTGTTATTTTCAACGGTTCTGACTATCATACTGTCAAAAGGAACCAGCACAATCTAGTATACAAGGACAAGGCTAAAGCCAAGGAGGTAAAGGAGGGGCTAGTAGACATTGCTAAAAAACAAGCAGAAGAGCAAGTATCTCCTTACACTAACATTGTCGTGAAAGAGGGTGTAATAGATGCCCTGCATAAAGAAGGGCAATTAACCAAAAAGACCGACCAACAACTTAAAGACGCAAAAAAAACAACCGAAAAAATAAGAAGTTCCTTGATTAATACTCATCCAAGCTTCAGAAAATTAGACAACAAATAACTATATACTACATGTACAACTTTTCAGATAACATTCAGCGAGGCATTATTAACCTTGCCAAAAGCAATTTAGAATTCTTCAACGAGGCTGCTCCCTTAATTAAGAGTGAGTTTTTTGAATACCCCATCCACGCAACCCTTTTTGAAGGGGTTACGGAGTTTTTCACTAAGTACCACAAGCTACCTAATGATGATTTCCTTCTTGAATTTTGTAAGGATAAAAAGACTCGCTCAGAGAATATATCTGAGTATGAGGATGAACTTTATCTTGTAAACAATTTGGACACATCTACAAGTAACAACCCAGAGTTTGTTATTGATTGTGTAGAAAAGTTTGCCAAAAGGGAGTCCATGAAACAGGCTATCACTAAGTCTGTGGATCTGATGAAGGATGGACGCTTTGATGAGATTGAGAAAGAGGTTAAGGATGCCTTACTGGTCGCTCGTTCTCAGGATTTTGGGCAGGATTACTTTGAGGATGTGGATGCTAGGTGGGAGCGTTTACTATCTGTTGCTGAGGGTGATTTCCTAGAAACCTGCTTACCCAGCCTCAATAGGGGTCTAACTGGTGGGGGTCTTCGCAAGAAAGAGCTTGCTATGGTAGTAGGTTTCCCTGGTGGTGGTAAGTCCTTGTACTTAGCCAATCAAGCAGTTACCTGTCTTTCAAATAACCTGAAAGTAGTTTATATTTCCCTAGAAATGTGTGAGGACAGGGTAGCCCAAAGGATTGATTCCATTGCTACTGTAATCCCTCAAGAAATGCTTGGAGGGGAGAAGGGCCAGAAGATGCTAAAGCAGAGGCATAAAGTCTTCAAGAAGACCTTCAGTAAGGCAGAATTAAGGATTAAAGAGTTCCCTACGGGCATGGCTAATATTAATACCATTAGAGCTTATCTAAACCAGCTACAGAGCTATGAAGGGTTTATGCCTGATGTAGTGATCATTGATTACATGGAGCTACTACGCCCCCTTAGAGAGGGCATGAGCGAGTACGAGGGACAACAAAGGATTGCGGAGGAGCTACGGGGAATGGCTGTAGAGAAGGATATCCTTCTCTGGACTGCTACTCAAACTAACCGAGCAGGACGATCAGCAAGGATTATTACGGATGAACACCTAGGAGACTCTTATGGAAAGTTCAGGGTAGTAGATTTAGCTATCTCATTGAACCAAGATGAGGAAGAATTTGATGAAGGAATGATGCGTGTATATGTCATGAAGGCCAGAAATGGAAAGGCTAGGTTTATTGTACCTATGACTGTCAACTATAATACTCTAGCTATGGAAGAACTACAAAATGGTAGCCAAGAGTCTGAAATCCAAAATTAAAGAAGTAGGTCAGGTTAATGCTGGCTGGGTCGTATTTGATATAGTTTTCGTAAAAGACTTAAAAAGTGGCTCTGACGAGTGCTTAGGTTTAGTGGACTTCGATAAGTTTGAATTACACATAGACGATAGCGTATCAGAAAAGATCCTCATACCTACCTTGATACACGAAATTTTCCATATTTTATTCTCTACTGTCGGAGTTAAAGCCGTAAATGAGGATACAGAAGAAGAAATAAAAATAACTAACGAATTTATTGTAGAACAGGCCACAAGGGGACTATTATTACTCAAGAGATTAAACCCCGAACTGTGCGAGATACTATATGATACCTAATGATTTACTGAAAGCTTTGGAAGACCTTGATTGGGAACTATATGTTGCCCTTGCTGATTCTCTTCTTAAGATTGATATGGCTTATTTAGATAATGAGATTCTGGGGCACTCTACTATGTATGCTTATTACGCTGGTCTAAGCGAACAGGCTAATATGGAGAAAAAGAAGTGTGAGAATAAGATGGAGTCTTACGAAGCTGAACTAAAGAATTCGGCAAGAAATACTCTTTCAAAAACTACTGTCGCTGCGATTCAAGACTATGTATCTACTGATATCCCTCTCCAGGATATGAAGAGGGATCTTGAAGAAAAAACTTACAAGTGTGGATTACTCAAATCTTTGATTACTTCCATGCAACACCGAAAGGACTTAATAATTCAGCTTTCCTCCAATAGGAGAGCAGAGACAAGAATGATTACTGACTGACAACTAAGGAAACTAAAACTATGGCTATCGACTTAAATGCGCTTCGTGAGAAGCACCAACAACTTACCAATCCGACCCAAGGCGGGAACACGGATTTCTTAAACAAATTTTACCAAGTGACGGAGGGGGAAGCGTATCTCCGTATCCTTCCTGAGAAAGAAGGCTCAGGTAAAACCTTCTATGCGGAGACGAAAATTCACCGTGTACCTACTGGGGAGGATAATAGTGTTAAAAACTATCATTGTCGCAAGGTACATGGTGAGAAATGTCCTCTGTGCGATCTTTATTACAGTCTCTGGAAGACTGGTTCTAAGGAAGATGAAGATCTCGCACGGCAGATCAAACCTCGCGCTCGCTACTACCTGAATGTCTTTGATCGGACTTCGGAATCAGTTAAGATTTTCTCCATTGGAGTTATTCTTTTCCAGAAAATTGTGGAGACTATGATGGATCCTGATTACGCAGACCTCTTTGAGAAGTCTGATAATGGCATCCTTGATCCTGAGATCGGTCACGATTTCAAACTACACATGAAAAAGGAGGGTGGATGGCCCAAGTATGACCAATCCATGTTCCGTCCTAAAGCAACTTCTCTTGGAGGCAAGAAGCTAATTGGAGAAGTAATGTCATCGCTTCATGATGTTCACGGTTTAGTGAAGGTTGAAGAGTATGACGCAATTAAAGAGGCAGCGCAAGAACTACGCCCAGGTTTGGGTGTAAAGGAGCGTTCCTTACCCAAGTCTGAAACTTCTGACGAGGTATCAGATGATGATTACACAAAACGATTAATGTCATGAAAAATTTTATTACTATACTAGCCCTTACTCTCATTATGAGTACTGGCTTAATGTCCTGCGCTGCTCTTGAAGGATTCTTCGGAGAAGGCACAGTATTTACGACCTCGGATCAACTTCTGGAAGGCGAAACGGGAGCTATCATCCCCTTCGATCAACTTCCTGATTCGGTGAAAGCAAAGATTCCTGAAGGAACTTCACTCGTTATGGCAAGCAAAGAACAACTTAAAGTTGATGCTGCCTTTGTACCTGCTGGCGGGGAGATTGATGGAGAAGCTGTTGGCGGTATCATTGATTCCGTTTTCGGTATCGCTACAGCCTTTATCCCTGGTCTTGCTGCGTGGGAGGGTATTGTTACCCTCTTTAGTACACGCAAGCGTAAGCACTATGCTAACGCTGTAAAAGCTATCGTCCCTACCGATAAGAAGGTGGATATTGGAGGTGCCTTAGGCAGCGTTATGTCTGCTCTTGGTGTGTCTCACTCCTCCCCCGATACTGCGGCTGCCTTCGAAGAAGAAGGTTGGGAATATGAAGAAGAAGAAAATGTGATCTGATTGTAAAACAGATCAGCATTATACTATTATAAGGTGGGGAGTTAAAGGGGTAGTCCTGATTAACTTCCCACCTTTTTTATTATGACAAAATTAAAGATATTAGTAGTGCCTGCAAATGATGGTGGGTGTGCCTTTTATAGAGCTTGGCTTCCTTTCAATAAGTTAGCTGAACACTTCCCTGATAAAGTTGAACTTAGGTTCAACAAGAACCCTTTAGGCATTGTTGAGACTGGTGAGAAGGCTGGACAATGGCAAGAAGATTGGGAGTTTGAAGATATGAAGTGGTCAGACATTGTGTTCACCCAGAACCTGTCTAACTTCGGTGGTCCTTATACCGCTAGGATCATAGGCAAGGCCAGGGAGTTCGGTAAGTTCGTACATTACGATACCGATGATCTTCTAACAGATGTTTATGACGGGCATAGGCTGGATAAGGTTTACAAGGAAAAAGGTCTAGGTGAGATAACTAAGTTTATTTACAATAATTCAGATTTAGTTTCTGTCACACAAAAGAAGTTTGCTGAGAGGGTTAATAAGTTTTGTGGAGAGCATACTACACTAGCTGTTATTAAAAATGCCATTGATTACAACCTACCCTCTTGGAATTTAGATAAAGATCCTGGAAATAAGAATCTTTGTAGGATTGGGTGGGTAGGAGGAATCCACCATGAACAAGATCTGCGTGAGTTCGTTGGCATACCTAACTTGGTTAACCAGAAATCAGGAAAAGAGAGAGTCCATTGGGGATTTTATGGAAGACCTCCTGTGCCTCCTAAAGAAAAGAGAGATTGGCAGCAGGATGTATGGGATAATTATGAAAGGATGTTATTTGGTTTTATGAAGGGCAACAGAAACTGTGACACTTATCATGCGATGCCCCCAAATGATTACGGAGCCATGTATACCAGAATGGACGCAGCAATAGCCCCTCTACAGATGAATAATTTTAATGACAGTAAATCAGAAATTAAGGTGGCTGAGTGTGGGAGGTATGGTGTACCTCTTATTGCGTCTAATGTTGGTTGTTACGATGAGACTATTGTGAATGGGCATACAGGATACCTTATTGATCCCTCAAACCCCAAATCAGAATGGGTAAGGATTTTAACCAAGGTTATAAAAGACAAGAAAGGTCGTGATGAGATGGGTCGTAACTTAAAAGAAATTACGGATGAATATTTTGATATAAATAAAGTTGTAAAATTTAGAATGGAGCTTTATAGCCAATTACTAGGTTCCCCTGTTGAGGAAAAATGATTTATCAATGTTACTATAAGCAAGACCAAGATAGGGATCTTTTTGAACAAGATCCCTATCTAGGATTTGGGTTAGAACCAGAAGTAAATAGTACCCTATTTGATAATTGCCCAGAACTAGAGGACCCTTTCGTAAGAATGCAGCTTACTGAGTATGCTTGTTTTTTATGGCATTGGAGAAATGGTACTGACTCATGGTTCGGTACTACTTCATATAGACAGTTAGAGAAGTTTCCAACTATTTTTAAAGATAAAAAGTATGTTGAATCCTTAGTTGAAAAGCATAATGTAGTTGCTTGGGGGCAGTATGAACTTTTTGATAAAAAAGGTATAAACATTAGCCTAAGCACCCAAACAAAGGCATGTCACCCTGGGCTAAATGAGTACATGGAGTTTGTTCTATCCAATTTTGGACACACTATGCCTAATGAATGGTCTACGGAATGCTCAGGGTTCTTTGCTAATTACTGGGTTATGAGTAGATCTATGTTTGATGATTTTATGGAATTTTCTTGGCCTATGGTCAAATATTCACTTGAAAATATTAAGAGTTCAGACTATTATAAGGAAGGTACTAGGTACGGAACTGTAAGTAACGAAAAGGCTACTGGGTATTTTATGGAAAGGTTATTTCTTATCTGGTATCTAAAAAAAGGAATTACTCCTTTCACTCCTGAAGGTTCAGCGTCACCTTTATATCATAATATATAATGAAAAAAGTAATATCATTTAGCGTCTGGGGTACGGAACCAGATTACCTCGTAGGGGCGCGTAGAAACGCCGAGATAGCCCCTGGAGTATACCCAGGGTGGGAGACATGGTTTTATGTAGAGAAGGGCACAGAGGTTGATTTAAAGGCAGCAGATAAGGTAATATATTACGATAAAGAATTAGGAACCGATGGTGCATTTCAAAGGTTTAGACCTATGGAGGATCCTAGCGTAGATATATTTATTAGTAGAGACTGTGACTCTAGACTTTCTGATAGAGAATATAAGGCAACTATGGAGTGGATAAATAGTGATAGACAGTTTCATGCTATGAGGGATCATAAGGCTCATGTGTTTCCTGTCATGGCAGGTATGTGGGGAGCTAAAAGAAACGAAATTATAAACATATCTGTTATGTATAGGGAGCTTATAAAGTATAAGAATAAAGAGTATTTTGATGATCAAAAAGGTCTAGCTTCATTCTATAACGGTATTTCTGGTTTATTTTTAGAACATGATGATTCTGGTTTATTTAATGGTACACCTTTCCCAAAGCATAACCCTGTAGAGTTTGGTACTTTTATAGGACAAAGAATAACATATGATGATAAGGAAGGTAGGGTATGAAAGTAGATAGACTTATTACTTGTTTAAATAATAATGATAACTATACTGGTTTTTGGAATTCTTTTTCCCCTGTGTGGAGTAAAAAGTTTGGAGTAAAGCCTACCCTTATATTTGTAGGTTCACAACTTGAGTTAGATTCAAATAATTTTTCTACTCAATATGGTGATATTTTAAGAGTAGATAATGTACCTGAAGTGGTTAAAAATTCAAGACTTGATTGGTCAGTTACCTGGGCTTTATTTTGGGCAGCATCCCAATTTCCAGAAGAGGTTTGCATGTTACAAGGTATTGATCAAATGCAGCTATCAAATTTCTTTTTTGATACACTAAAGGAGGTTGATACGGATAAGTATGTTATAGGGTTTGCTGATGCATATGAAGGCTATACCCCAGAAATGCTAGGATATCACAATGGATTACATGATTTTTATCCCTCCTCTCATCATGTAGCTAAAGGTAAGTGGTTTAAAGAGGTATATAACATTGAAGATGATTGGAATTCTGAAGTAAAAAAGGTTTTTTCTCATAGAGATTCTTACTACCTTCCCCCTTCTTTATGGGGTTTGGACGAATGTTACTCTTCAATGTTAATTTCAAAGTATAAAAAAGAGGTTGACCCTAACAAGTTTCATAATGTTAGAATGTTTAAAGATTTTTGGTTTAGTAATAGAATTGATAGGATATGGCATATGCAAGGAAATGAAATTGTATATGACAAAAGTAAATTATTATCAGGAGGGTATTCAGAGTTTCATGCTCCAAGACCCTTTTACGCATATAGGCAAACAATAGAAAGATTATTAAAGGATGTAATGGAAATATGAAATGTTTATTAATAGGATATGGCAATATTGGAAAAATACATGCTAAGTATCTAAGCCAGGAAGGGCTTGACTGGGAGTGGAGTGACCCTAATATAAAAGGAGGAGTAGAAAACCCTAAGTATGAAGATTATGGGGCAATTTTTATTTTAACCCCAGAGCATACGCACTTTGAGGTTTATGAAAAAATTAAAACAACTGGGTACTGTGGAAAAGTGTTTGTTGAGAAGCCTGCCGTTATTGATGCTAAACATCTTCATATTTTTAATGATTCTAGTATTTTCACTGGGTTAGTAGAAAGATACAATCCCGCTATAGTAACTTTAAATAAGTATTGTGAGCCTAGTAAGATCTTAAATATTGATTTTAGTAGGTGTTGTGTAGCAGATCAATCCTCTAGGGTGTCTTTATTAGAAGACATTGGTATTCATGATTTAGACTTATACCTTTACTTAACTGAGATAGACTTAAATAATATTAAAGATATAGTAGTAAACACTAAAAATAATACTTGTGTAGCTACCATAACCAATGGGATTATAGGTAGGTTTATTTGGAGTAAAGACACTTTTTATAAGGAAAGAAAAGTAGTAGTAAGGCAGGACAACTGTACTTTTGAGGCAGATCTACAAGAGCAGACAGTTATAAAGCACTACTACCATGAAGGTAAAATAGTTTCTGAATCTTTATTTGTAGAAAAATCATCCCCTATCTATAATGAACATATGGAGTTTTTCCATAGCTTAAAAATACAAAAATCTAAACAGTCCCATGAGTTACTTTTTAGATTAATTACTTTAGAGAAAGAGCAATGATTAATTTTGATAAATATTTACCCATACCAACTAAAGAATCTATATTATTACAAATTGGAGCAAATGATGGTATACAAGATGATCCTGTTCGGGATTACATTTTACATCATAAAATAAATGCACACTTATTGGAACCTATTCCTGTATTTTATGATGAGCTATGTAAAAACTATAAGGACGCTCAGAATGTAACTTGCCATAATTGCGCTATCCATATTAAAAATGGAAAGGAAAATATAACTTATGTCAATGTACCTAGTCTCCCAAACTGGACTAAAGGACTTGGGACATTTGATATTACTAAAAATGGTTTATCTGGTTATGGGAATTATAAACTACAAACGGATTTAACTAATGATCCTACTTTTTTATCTATAAATAATCAAAAGAAAGATATTGAAGTAAATACTTACACTTTATCTACTTTTTTACTAAATGCGGGGATAGATCGTATTGATGTTTATGTTACTGACACAGAGGGTTTTGATGGTATTATTTTTGACCAATTAGATTTAGATAAGTATTCCCCTAGTTTTATTATGATGGAAACTCATACTTTAGGGGATGAAGCAAATTATGATATAGATAATAAACTAAAAAACTACAACTATACTATTGTAGAAAAAGGTTGGGATACGGTGGCTATTAAAAATGATTAGTAAAACAGCAATTATAGATGAAGGGGCATCCTTTGGAGCAGGGGTTATGGTGTGGCACTTTACCCACATTAGATCTACAGCGTCTATAGAAAAAGGTACAGTTATAAGTTCTCATTGTTACATTGATTCTAATGTTTCTATAGGGAGTGACTGTAAGATTCAAAGTGGTTGTTTAATATACCATCCCGCCATTATAGGTGACGGTGTATTCATTGGGCCTGGAGCTAAATTAATAAATGACAAAAACCCACGATCTGTTGGTATCGATGGTAATAAGTTGACCGAAGAAGATTGGGTTTGTGAAGGTGTAGTAGTTCGGGATGGGGCAAGTATAGGGGCAGGTAGTATTATTATGCCAGGAGTTACAATAGGTAAGAACGCTATGGTAGGAGCAGGTTCCGTTGTGACTAAAGATGTTCCTGATAATACAGTAGTGTATGGAGTACCCTCTAAGGAGATTAAAAAATGCCAGTAGCAGTAAGAGATATGTTTGAGGAGTATGTCAAGGATACTTTTGATTTAGAAGATTGTGTAGCTGTTAATAGTGGTACGGCAGCATTGATAGCTACTTTACACTCGTTAGACTTAAAAGATACTGATGAGGTTATAACTACCCCTTTTACTTTTATAGCTACTTCTAATTCTATAATTCATGCAGGAGGTAAACCCGTTTTTGTAGATATTGACCCCGAAACTTACTTATTAGATATTAGTAAAGTAGAGAAAGCCATAACAAAAAACACAAAAGCTATCATACCAGTTCACTTGTACGGGAGAGTTTGTGATATGGAGGCATTGAAAGAGATATCTGATAGGTATGGGTTAGTTATAATTGAGGATTGCGCTCAATCATTTGGAGCAACTTATAAGTGTGGTAAGCTTTCTGGGATGGGCTCAGATGCAGGAGCTTTTAGTTTTTATAAGACTAAGAATATATCAACTTTTGAAGGGGGAATGATTACTATACCTAAAAACTCAAAACTTGATTATAAAAAAGTAAGAGCTATTTGTGACCAAGGACAGACTGGGAAATATTTTCATGAATATCTTGGTTATAATTTTAGATTAGCGGAACCTTTATGCTTAATGGCTTTAGAACATATGAAGTTACATATGGTGGGTATTAAGGCTGAGTTAGGCTTAAGAGGTCCAGAGCAAGGACACTACCCTAATGTAGTATACGATCAACCCATTTATAAAAAACTAGGAGTAACAGGAAACTGCCCAATAGCGGAAAGCGTGGCTAAAAAGATTGGTGGAAAATGAAAAAAGCATTAGTATGTGGAGCGGGTGGCTTTATTGGAGGCCACATGGTAAAACTACTTCTTGACGAAGGTTACGAGGTAGTAGGTGTGGATATAAAGGCAAGGTTTGATTGGTATCAAACCCATGAAGGATGTAAGTCTAACAAAGGAACCTTTGATCTTAGAGATCCTTACGCTGTTAGGGAATTCATTCAGAGAGGAGACTTTGATGAGGTTTATCAGTTTGCTGCTGACATGGGAGGAGCAGGTTATATCTTTACTGGGGAACATGATGCTGATGTAATGCACAACTCCGCTATGATTAACCTAAACCTAGCAGAAGCACTCTCTACTCTTGAAAAGAAGCCTAAGGTGTTTTATTCATCCTCAGCATGTATTTATCCCGCGCATAACCAAGTAGATCCAGAGAACCCTAACTGCGCTGAAGGATCAGCTTATCCTGCCAACCCAGACTCAGAGTATGGATGGGAGAAATTATTCTCAGAAAGAATGTGGAAATCGTTTGCTAGGAACTATAATTTTGAGGTACGCATAGCAAGGTTCCATAATATCTTTGGCCCTTTCGGTACTTGGGATGGAGGCAAAGAGAAAGCTCCTGCTGCTATGTGTCGTAAAGTAATTCAGGCTACCCAAGAAGAGGATGTAGAAGTGTGGGGTCCAGGGAATCAAACTCGGTCCTTCCTATACATTGATGAGTGTTTGGAAGCTGTGCGTAGGTTGATGGAGTCTGAAGTGGTGGAGGTTATTAATATAGGATCTGATGAGATGATTTCTATTAACAATCTGGCTTTAATGACAGCAAGTATTAGCGGTAAGGAAGTCAATATTAAGAATATTGATGGCCCTGTAGGTGTGAACGGTCGTAATAGCGACAACACCTTAATTAGAGAACTTCTTGGCTGGGCACCTACTCAACCTTTACGAGAAGGGATGGAGAAAACTTACAACTGGATCGAAGGCGAGATTAATTATTCTATAAAAAAAGAAGAGTGGATTAAAAACAATGACTAAATCAGCACATTTTAAAAGGGTGGACGAGTTTCACAAATCGTATGGTATGCCTAGGGGTACTGTAACTATTAACGAGGACTTCTCTAAGCTTACTGAGAAGGACGCTAAGAGGATTAAGCTACGATCAGACCTAACATCAGAGGAGTACAGGGAACTCGCAACAGCGGACACCCCAGAGGAGATCATGAAAGAATCCTGTGATCTTGTGTATGTTATTATGGGTATGTTTGTAGAGTTTGGTTGGAACTTTGATGAGGCTTTCAAGAGGGTTCACGAATCCAACATGAGTAAGTTAGACGAGGATGGTAAGCCTATTTATAGAGAGGATGGTAAGATCTTGAAGGGTCCAAACTATACTCCTCCTACTCTAAAAGATTTACTATAAAAGTCAAATTACAACGGGTTTCGATCTATAATAGAGTATGCAAAAAGAAGTATTAAAAGGATTAAAAAATATAGGATTATTGTCTGCTGAGAAGGCAGATTTGGGTTTCGTTTCAACAGGTAATTATGCCATAAACAAGGTAATCTCTGGTGATTACACTAAAGGTATACCGATAGGTATGATGACTCAATTTATAGGGGGAGCAAGTACAGCTAAGACTGTTTTCGCTACGCACATTCTAAAAGAGGCACAAGCAGCAGGTTACTGGACCCTGATGGTTGATAGTGAAAATGCTTACAACTTAGAGTTTGCAGAATCTTTAGGAATAGTCTCAGATGAACTTATTTATGCTATACCACAAACTTTAGAAGACTGCTTCCAAAAAATGGAAGACATTATATTAGATATTAGGAAGCTTGATAAGGATACCCCTATTGTCATCGCTTATGATAGTATTGCAGTATCTCCTTCCAAGGCTGAGGTTGAAGCTACCTCGTATGATCAAAGTCCTATGACTGGAGCCATTCGTGCTAAAACTACTGGAGCTTGTCTACGAAAGATTAACTCAATGTTGCGTGAACACAAAGTAGCTTTAGTTATAATAAATCAGATTAGAACTGATGTAGGGAAAATGTTTGGTAATCCTGATACCGCAGCAGCAGGTGGAAAGGCATTAGAGTATTACCTTGGCGTTAATTTAGAATGTAAATCCAACAAGACAAGTGATTTACTTGCAGATGAGAACAAACAAGTAATAGGTATTAAGGGGATTGTAAAGAATAAAAAAAATAAAGTCTCTATTCCTTTCAGAGAGTGCGAGTTTGAACTACTATTCAATAAGGGCCTAACGCCTTCTTGTGGTATGCTTACTTCTCTAGTAAAGGACAAGATAGTGCTTAGGTCTGGTGCTTGGTACACTTACAAAGAACTAAAATTTCAACGAAAAGGTTTTGAAGAGGATTTCCTTACTTCAGACGAGTTTTCCGAACTAAGAAAAGAGATAGGCATATGAAAGATAACAAATTTATTATACAACTCAATAATATGGTGGAGACTGCCTTTAGGAAAGAACTTTCTAAGCCTAAGGCCCAGATCCGAGAGACTAAAAAGTATAAGGATATAGAGGATTATACCAAAAAAACAGGGAAGCGTTTCAGGATGCTCAAGTCTGATATTTCAGAGGGCTTGAGCCGAGAAGAAGCTTTTAGTAAAAGATTTAACAACTAGTTCACTATATACTTAAGGAGTATTGCTGTTATGGACTACAGAACGAGAATTAAGGCTGGGAACAAAAACTACATTTATGCTGACCAATTAAAGTTTTTCTTGAATAGGTCATCGGAAGAGAAGACCAAGCAGGATCTTGAGTATTTTGTAGAAATATGGGCCATGTACAACGCTATAAATGATTTGTGGGAAAAGAACGATTCTGTAGCGGAACTGCGCTGGGACCATGAGGAAGGTATTGCTGTATTTGTTTTCCCGAAGATTGGGGAAGTAATGACGGAACTTAGTAAAAAAGGATTTAATTTAAATGAATGATGATATAGAGTACGCAGAAGGGAAGTTTCTTCCTATTATGCGAGATACTGATAGTAAATACTTTGATTTACTCTTGCCTCCTCCCCATCTTATGGACGCAGAACATCTATTAGAACTAATGGAATTTCAACTTTCCTTAGTACCTAGGATGTACCGTGAAAACCAGGAGGTTTGGGGAATTTACAATTTAGATGACTACCAAGAGATGGCAGCAGGCTATATAAGTAGGAAAGCTTCGGAGAAGACATATGGCTAAAGTATATATACCAAAAACAGACCATTTATCACCTGAGAGACTAAAGAAAGCGTGTTCGGATATGCTTAAACAGGCAAAAGAGGATAGACTCTATGCTAAAGAGGCGTATTTATTTTTCAAAAATATAGTCGATAATTCAGGAGAAGCTGATGTAACCGACCTTGACGCTAGAAAATGTATGCTTGATTGCCTCAAGTTAATGCAGTCTGCTCAAACTACTGCGATTAGGGGTTTAGATACCTTCATAAAAGCAGAAGACAAATTTAGTAATAACAAGACTCAATCTACTATCAAGGAGGGACAACCCCCTTCTTGGAAAGATCTTACCGAATTATAATAATGTCAGACAAACAATCATTTAAAGTATTTTGCGATGCAATTAACGAAGTTATTTCAGTTTCAGCATTAAATACAGATGAGTTAGAAAATTACAGACAAAAAACTCATAAACTAGTAAAAACCTCTGTATCCGTTGATTTACTAGATTATGAGATAAAAATCATTAATGATTTTGTCTTGAATTCTAAAACCCTCTTAGCTAAGTGCGAGGCTCATATAAAAGAGCAGTACGAGGATGAGTTTGAGCCCGTTTTCGCAGGTATTGTTGAAAGTATCTACTTATCTGTGTGCCAAGTGTACCCTAACTTGTCTTTGGATAGTATAATCCAGGCACTTAATCAGGATACTCTTAAGGGGTTTTTAAATTCGTTTTTAGAAGAACTTTATGAAAACCCTAATAAGACACATAAGAAAAGGACTCCCAGGGGAAGAACTGGAAGCACCTTTGTTAATGAAGAAGAAAATAGAAATAAGTCTATTACAACTCTGGCAGACATTAATAAGTTAGAAAAAGAGCTACATAAAGAAGTTATAGGACAAGAGGAGGCAATTGCTACTGTTATTAACTATGTAAAGTTAATGGTTACTAAACTTGCTGAGAATATCTCACTTATGTTTATTGGTCCTACTGGTGTAGGCAAGACTAAACTAGCCAAAGTTTTAGGTAAGCACTACTCAGGTAATTTCTTCAAGATTAACTGTTCTGAGTACTCCCAACCTCATGAGTACGCAAAACTCATTGGGTCACCTCCTGGGTATATTGGGTCTACTGAAAAGAGCATTTTGGAGATAAAGGCCAAAAAAGGAAATAACTGGGTTATTCTCTTTGATGAAATTGAGAAAGCCTCCCCTAAACTGTTTGATTTCATGTTGGCTCTGATGGACGATGGCAAGGTCATGGCATCCAATGGAAAAGAACTGGACTTCACCCAGTCTATCATCCTTATGACCTCAAATGAGGGCGTTAAGGACGCTAAGGTAGGTGAGAACACTTTAGGGTTCGATAGTCACAAGATAACTTACGAATCTTCTAAAGATAGTATCGCTAAATCCGTAAAAGACAAGTTTAGCCCAGAATTTCTTGGCCGTGTGGATACTTTGGCCCACTTTAACTACCTAACCAAGGAAGATCTCATAAAAGTGGCTCGTCTAGAGATAAAAAACCTTCCAATAAGAAAAACAAAGTCACTACTTAACTATATAATTAAGAATGGCTCCTCTGAGGAGTACGGAGCTAGGTTTATATCCAAGTTTATCACCCGTGAGGTTAAGTCCCTTATTGCTGATAGTATTCTTAGGGGAGATAAGCCAGAAAAAGGAAAACTCTATGATATTAGAGTTAAAGACAACAAACTAGAGTTATGAGAAAAAGTAGAAGACAAATTGCTAATGAGTGGGCAGCAGCCAAACAGGAAGAGAGAGCCGTAGTTGAAGTACCTGTTGAAGTTAAAACTACCCATTCCTTTGTAAAGGAGGAAACTTTTGTTGATTCCTCTTTACTTGAGGAAGATGCGGCAGAGTTAGAGCATGAGGAAAGATCTTCTAGGACTAAAACTAGAAGGGTTAAGTCTAATGCCGTTAATGAGGTAAAGGCTAAACCTAAAAAAGCTAAGAGACAACCTAGAAAGCCTAAGAAGAAAGAAAACTGAACACCATATGCGGCCCATTGGGCAGTAGAGGCATTACGCCTTTCGTGTGTGTGGAATTTCGCTACCGCTCACCACTTTATTTATTGTAAAGTGGTGAGTTTTCTTATAAAATATATACCCTAGTTAGGGAATACCTCTATATATTGTAGGAACCCCTATTATGACTGACTCAGAATCAAAATCCACTATTTCGCAGAAAACCCTGTTACCCATGAGTCTTGTCGGAGCTATTTGCGCTGGGGTGATTTGGATCAACTCCACCCTGATTGCAATTGATTTCAAGCTTCAAGCAATCGAACTTGAATTAGAGAAAGAATTCA
>Ga0233413_10000475_pt1 | contig 19250 bp, 11 predicted proteins | sample Na_anoxic_6_MG_FD_189019 | JGI IMG/M metagenome (GOLD analysis project Ga0233413, IMG submission 189019) | Seawater microbial communities from Saanich Inlet, British Columbia, Canada - Na_anoxic_6_MG | ecosystem: Environmental > Aquatic > Marine > Inlet | place: Canada: British Columbia...
CCATACTATAAGAACTTTAAGCCAGAGTTTGTTTTTCACTTAGCATGCCACCCCAGGGTTGGATATAGCATAGAGAAGCCGGTAGAAACTATGGAAAACAATGTGCTGACTACAAGCATGGTGTTAAACTTTGCAAAAAAGGTTGGTGCCAAAAGGTTCATATATTCAAGCTCATCTTCCATATACGGCGACGGGGATGGCCCCAAGAGTCCGTATGCTCTTCAAAAAATGACTTCTGAAATAGAGTGTAGGTTGTATTCTGAATTATACGGTATTGATACTGTGTCTCTTAGATATTTTAATGTATATTCTCCATGTCAGAAAGATTTTGGTGCGTATGCCACAGCCATAGCAAACTGGATGGAACACATAAGACAAAACAAAAACCCATTCATTACAGGTACCGGCAAGCAGAGGAGGGATATGCTGAATTTAGAAGATGCGGTTTCTTCGAATATTTTTGCTATGAATAGAGAAGAAAATTTTTGTGGAAAATATTATGATATAGGAACAGGCGAAAACATCTCCCTCAATGAAATGAAGAGTGTTGTAGAAAAATATTTTCCACATACAACTTTTGATTATGTCGAAGAGAGGATAGGGGATGTCGAGGAAACAAGAGCGAAAATTTCTCCGCTTGAATCAATAGGTTGGAAAACTGCCGTTCCGATTCGCGAAGGTGTAGATGAGTGTTTCCGGAGGCTGAAGGAGGAAGTGTTGTGAAAATAGGGCTAATAGGAAATGGTTTTGTTGGGAACGCAATATATCAGAACTTGAAGAAAAGATAGAGATTGGATTAGGATGCCCGGTAGGGCAATATCATTAAAGGAGAAATAAAATGAAACTATCAGATCAAGCACTTGGTGCAATTATGATGGCACTTCAAAAGTGTCTTATGGAACAAGTAGATATTGTTCCAATCTTGAGAGAAATGGATTTAGAAGCAAAAGAGATCCAAGGAAGTGAAGAATTGGTTGTTAATAATCCACCAGTTGTTCAAGCAGGTTTAGAACAGTTACAACAGGAGTAATGTATGCCTAGATATTCATACAGGTGTAACGAATGTGAGTGTACAATAGATGTCACTCATTCTATGAAGGAAAGATATACAGATTGTTTAGAGTGTGAAACTGAAGGTTCTTTAGCAAGAATACCATCAACTTTCTTTTCTGAATCAATAATATCCGACAATAAGGAAAATGTTAAGCCTGGTGAAAAAGTAAAAGAATACATCGAAGAAGTTAGAGAAGATATTAAAACAGAAAAACAGAGATTAAGAGAAAGGAATCACGAATGATAAATCATTATTTTATAGTAGCTTTAAGCATATCTGGAATATTAAACATGTTTCTTTTATGGTATGTTTGGAAAGCACTTAAGAAGTTATTATTTGTTTCTGACAACATAAGTTATTTGCACGAAGCAATGACTGGGTTTTCAGAACATTTGGTTAATATTCATGAACTAGAAATGTTTTATGGTGATGAAACACTAAAAGCATTAATAGAACATTCTAAAGGACTTAAGGAAATAATTAATGAGTTTGAGGATATTCATTCTTTAACGGATATCCAAGAAGAATATGTTGACGATAGTGGTGATCTTTCTCTTCCGGTAAATAATATACAGGGAGATATATATGGGAGAGATCCAACCGAAGAAGAAGAAGTTAACACCAGTCAGGAAAAGAAAACCCAAGGGAAAACTATATTTCACACAGCTTCATGAAGACGCTATAGTTGAATATGCTAGAGAAGAAACAGAACTCGTAAGAAGGCAAGAGCTTTACACCAAGTATATTGGCCCAACATTTAATGAAATGGTTGATAAAATAGTGTTCACTTATAAATTCACATCGTTACCAAATGTTGATGATTTGAAATCTGAGTGTAAGGTGTTCTTGACTACTGTTTTGGGAAAGTTTGATCCTGCCAAGGGGTCAAAAGCTTTTTCATATTTCAGTGTTATTACGAAGAACTGGTTCATACACAAAGTTAAAAAGAACTCCCTACAAATGAAGAGGGAAGTTTATTATGATGACATGTCAAAGGATTCGGAGTTCTTTCACATGTCTGTCGAAAATGACTATGAAGATAAAAGAGAGAAGCACGAATTCTGGCAGGATATGTGGCAAGAGATGGGGAAGTGGGATGCTCAGGATCTAAAAGACAATGAAAGAAAAGTATTAGAAGCAATAAAGATATTGTTGGCAGACCCAGAAGCCATAGAAATTTTTAACAAGAAAGCCATATACCTTTATATAAGAGAGATAACTGGCTTAAACACAAAACAAGTTGTTAGCAACTTGAACAGAATAAGAAAGAAATACCACCTTTTTAAGAGAAAGTGGAATCAGGCATAAGATAATAAAATCTTTTAGAAATCTAATTACAGGTATGAAAGAACTAGAAGACTATCTTGTTGAAGCCGTAGGCAACATAAGAAATGATAGAAAATTAGCCACTCAATTACTTGAAGATGTGGCTAAGTATATTGGCGGTAGCGAAGAGCGGCACAAAGATGTCGGTGTCGTTGCCGCCAAATATATGGAAACCCTACAAAGATCCAACGAACAATTAGTTAAGATTGTCGGCCTAATGGAAAAAGCCAATAGGGGCAGTGAAGGTTTGTCCGAAGAGGACAAAGATGACTTGTTTGATTTTATCGAGAGTGAGAAAGATAAAGATAAAGAGGAAAACAAATAATGTCAAACCACACGAATACCGAAAAGTCTTTGGAGAAAAGCCTTGGCAAAGATGTTATACAAGGGCCAGAAGCACAAAGGAAATATTATGCTTTTGGAGAGCTAAATGCTGAAAAGACAACTCAGGATGGCAAGACTTTGGATCCTGGGAACAACAGTGGATTACAATTGTTGGCAGACTTAGCCAAAGAGAGAGCTAATCCAAATTCAATAGACCCAGATAACTTTTATGGAAAATGGAAGGCAGTTGTTTTAAGGATCGAGAAACCAAGCTTAACGGCACAAAGTACAGAAATGCAATTGAACATGGGAAAGACCACACTTCCATTAACGAGGATCAAAGCACGAATACCGGAAATGGACGGCTTCTTACCAGACCCTTTAACTTACGGAGATAATGGGGATACCGTCATAATCGATGTTCACAAAACATTCGAAGCGGCAAATACAGAGACGAGAGAACCCGCAGTTGGGGACATTGTGTGGGTTGAAGTTACAAACTTAGATGATATTGATTCTGCTGGGACTTACACAGATGTTATTTTTCATGCACCAGTTGACGGTGGGGCTGTTGGCACTTCCGGCAATACAGGTTCGGGTGCTTTTAATAAAGGAAATAAATTGAATGCTGCGGCTGCAGCTGGTGATGGCATTGCCGGTCTTGGCCCAGTTGGGATGACTGGGCAGACACCAACTCCGCTTCAGGAACAACTCGATCTTCTCCCTCCAGTTCCTGGTATCAATCCGCCGATTAGTGATAAACAGATGGCTTATGAAGGTAAAGGTAAAGGCTCCCCAAGGGGTCCAATTATGTATAGCAATAACCAATTCGGACCCAGAGGGCCATGGTGGCCATTCAGGAGAAACAAGCTTCCAGGATACAGAGAGCTTGGGGAGGTTGAGCTGACAAAGTGGACAAACCTAGGCAGGGGCACTTATTCTAGTGCCAGAGAAAACGGACAAGGAGACCAGAAGGATGTTGTTGCCGCAGCGTACCCCTATTTAAAACTATTTTCTAAAGCTCTCAACGAAGAATTTGGGGTGACACTGAGAGTGAATAGTGGCTTTAGGACAATGGCAGAACAAGAGAGGTTATTTAACAGATATCTTAGGCAAGTTGAGCAGTGGAAGAGGAGGAATAAAGACAAGACGAAAAAATTTCTCTGGAAAGGCGACAATAAATATTATTCAGGAAAGAGTTGGGGGTGGAAAACAGTAGAAGAAGAAGGGAAGCCGCCAAGAGAGGTGGAAAAGAGACCACCACCGGCTGCTTATCCTGGCAGATCAAACCACCAGAGCGGTAGAGCATACGACTTAAAATATTATGATAAACGAGGCCGCCCCAAGAAACTATACAAGGGGACAAGAATATTTAACTGGATGATTAAAAATGGACCTAAATATGGATTTAGTTGGGGTGAGGTAAAAAGCGAGCCGTGGCATTGGTCATTTGATATCAACAAAGCTCCACCAATAGCGGAGTCGTTCACTGAACCAAATAGTGTTTCTGATGATATTGGTCAGACACCTATTGACGGTGATGTTGACTTGCCGCCATTGGATAATGAACAATCAGTTGAGAACCCATGCGAAGACGGGAAGAACCCGATACAGTTACAAGACGGCACCATCGAGTGTGAATAGGAGTTAATATGTCTGGAATAAAACCAAACAAAGGTAAAGAAGGTCTCGGTGATTTTTCGATTTCGCAAGATAGGAATGATGGGGTTCCCGATGCGATAAGGGCAGATAGTTTAGGGGTTGGGGGAGATCACTTATTAGAAGCTGGTGGTGCTATATCGTTCCAAAAACTTCCAAGTGAAAAAGTGGTCGTTGGGGCAAACAATTCCTGGATTGTCTTGGGCAGAGATCGTCCAGGCAAAGAATTCAGCGGCTACGGTGGTCTAAGTGACCATGGTGCTGGCTCGATTGACATCGTAGTCGGAAGAATGGGGCCAAGACCACAATGTGGTGTTTGGGTCGCTCCTGACTTCTTTCAGGATGCTGCCAGAATACACATCAGCCAAAAGACAGATATAGATGAAAACTTTGGTTTGGCTACTGGGAGAGTTGGGGCTTCTTTTGCTCGCTCTGGCATAGGTATCAAAGCAGACGAGGTTAGAGTTGTGGCGAGAGAAGGAATAAAACTGGTCACCGGAACTGACTTTGAAAATTCCCAAGGCGGGGTTACAGACTTGCAGCTAGGGGTAGATATTATAGCGAATAATGATGATACTGAATTACAGCCAATGGTGAAAGGAGATAATCTGGTTTTTGCTCTACACTATATGGTTGATTTGATTGATGAGACTTTGTCAATAATGACATCTATTCTCAAATCACAAATGGAATTTAACTCTAAAGTTAGCAGTCACTATCATGACGTGACATATTTCTGGAGCACACCAACATCAACTAGCGGAACAGCAATCGGAGCCGGCGCAACTGCGATGACAACACAAATGCAAGACGGCATCAGCTCTCTTCAATTTATGAAGTCAAATATAGCAAATTTTTATCCTCAATATTTGAGAGATAATCCGCAACTAATTTCAAATCGAGAAAATCAATTACCACCAGGTACTGATAAATACATACTGAGCAAATACAATAATGTCAATTAGGCAAAATCAATAAATGGTAGAAGAAAACGACAACATAGAATTGCCACCAGGCGACGATGACGAAGAATCACCTCTTCACGATGATACTTTTCACCAAGGAGAAGACGAAGAAGATATTATTATAGAAGACGAAGAATCGCCCCTTCGTGACGATACCTTTCACCAAGGCGAAAAACAGAGATTAGATAGCTATGGGCGAGAGATAGAGGAAAGCCAAGGCGAAAAAAGAAGCTTCGTTATAAACCTTTTTAAGTTAAAAGAAAATTTAGATTTAGTATCACAACTTTTAACAAAATACGATAAAGACTTTAAGGAATCTGGAAAAAGTGCAACAGGTTTAGATTTTCTTCGTCTCGCTTCGGAGATTAAACAATTCCAGTCTGGGTTTGATCGATCTCTCAGAAGAGGGGTAGCATCGGTAAAGAGGAACAGAGATGAAGGGAAAGACTTGTTTGGGAATGAATTCAAAACATCTAACGGCAAACCAAGTTATAACAGAGCACAAATAATACACAGTAACGATTATATTATATTTTCAGTAAGGATGTATGACACGGGAGACAGAGAAGTAGAGAGTTTCTTCTGTCGTCCAATGCATATGTATTGACTGGCGAAGACATGTTAAATTTTAACGGTGGTATTGTTAATGATCCTACCATAATGAACTTGGTTGCCAACTTGGACGAAATAGCAGAGCAAATAACCTTTTCAGGCTTGTTGCCCCAAAGCGGGCCACTTTCTTTACAGTGCGGGGGAAGAAATGCTTTTAGCGATATAGCATCTGGCCCAGGCTTATCAAATGCTGAAAAGCTTGGAGATGCCGCAGCAGACTTTGTTACTTCTACTGCCACCATAGAAGATTTGACATGGGAAGGTTTTACTAAAAAATATATTTATCCAACCGTAGATATCGAACCGGCTAAATCCAAGAAGATGACATCTGGCGATGCTGCTGCTTTCCTAAAATCGCTAGAGAAGAAATTAAAGAATGTACGAACAGAAGCAGAAAGAGCCCGTGATCGTGACAAGTATGGTGCTGGTTTCAAATTGGCAATAAGCTCAGCCCGAGAAAAAGGATTTGAGTTTACAAACAGTTCACACAAACTGTTGTCAAACGAGGCAAAGGAAGAACTAAAAAATAGCTTGAATAGCTTTAGAGACGGGTTTACAGAGGTTTTGGATCGTGTGTCTCTCGGGTGCTTGCTAAAATCAGCAGCAGAATGTTTACTTCCGGCACTGAGTTGCCGCGACATACTTAGGGGAGTCAGGTTTGCCAACTTACCGAATCGCTTAAGTGCTGCTTTTCCCAACCAACCAAGGCTCGTTGAGAAGATAAATAAAGAACTTTGCAAAATAGAAGATCCAGACGGAAACATAGATCTTGTTCTTGATACCATAGAAAAATTTGTGGATCTAGAAGTTCTTTGTGATGTTGGTAACTGGGCACTTGGCGGCGGTGGTGGCTTTGACTTGCCTCCGTTTTCTCTTCCGAGATTTGACATAATGGACTTGTTCGGCTCTCTTCGAATATCTATTGACCAGGCAGTTTTGGAGTTTTTAAACGAAGCCATCATACAGATGATTTTGGGCATATTAGAAGACCTGGCATCTTGTGACAATTTGGATGCTTTGGTATCTGGTGTCATTGACGGGGAAATAGGTACTGATGCTGGTGTGGCTGGAGATGTAGCAAACCTATTTATTAAGGGCGAAGATTTTCAACCAGGGGAAAGTTCCATCGCTACTAGCCTTGGAAATAGGTGGGAAGAATTTGAAACAAGAGCAGAGCCCATGTTTGCTAGGCTTATAAAACTAGAACAATCTTCAGAATTCAATGCTCTTGGCGGAGCACTAGAGGCCAAGCAGGACTTCACAGCCAGGCCACTACAGACTGTTTTTCCTCGCAAAACTCAAAAAGACAAAACAGCATCTGAACTGCTGGATGACGCTGTAGACCAATCTGCTGAAATATCTTTGGACACTAGAGAGCTAATAAAGTTTGACGGAGAAGGGAAAGAAGTATATGAATCTGCGGTTGATCAATTTGGCAAATACACTTTGTCTTCTGACGGAAAGCGATTCGTGTTTGAAAGACAAACTGATGATACTTTAATTGTTGAGTCTGTACCAGCAACCCCAGCAGGAGTTGCTTCTACGGTTCCAGTACCTGGTGGTCAGGCACCTGGCGCTAGGCCCGGCTGCCCAGACGTTCCAGAGCCAGAAATAGAACTAGCACTACCATCAAAAAAAGAAATGCAACTCGCCCAAGCAGTTGCCATGAAAGAGGGTGTTTATAACCAATTGGCACAGAGATCTGGGACGAAAAGTGCAAGAGCAGGAATCAAAGATTTTTCTAAGCTGTTGGACGATGTTACTGTTCTCTTTGCACCTAGAGAGGTGTTGAGATTGTTATCCGGAGAAGCAGATGAAGCACTCTGTAAAGAAGTCCAGAACTTTGCGAATATCAAACATCCTGGGCTGAAGTTTATGAAGAGCCCAATGAAGATTTGTCAGATGTTTGATACTCTTGGGAAAATAACTGGCCTTGACAAACTGCAAGATGATATATTGCTTGCGTCAGCTGGGGCAACAATAAAAGAAGTTAAAATCCCTTGTGCCCCTGGCGACGATCCGGCAGAGAACTTACGAGAAAAAATTCTTGAAGATGGTGGCCTCCCACCGGAAGAAATAAAAAAGAAGTTAGACGACATTAGAGACAAAAAGAGAGACAGATATAACGAAATAGCAGACACCATAGCGAACTTACAAGATCCAACAATATCGTTAGAAGAAGCATTGGCACCTCTTGCTTGTGGCCTAGACCCATCTACTAGGGAGATGCCTCCATTAGTTGATAATATGCTGGACCTCACAATTGACACTTATTTACAGCCTGTCCAAATATCATTTAATGAAGAGGTTGATGTATATACAGAAGCAATAACAGAACAAAAGATGGAGACAATTGAGGTTCCCCCCATTCTTGGCCCCAGTCCCACCACCACACTCACTGGCGAATCCTCGCCCCCCCTTACTAGTTTTGAGGATATCGGACAGCTACTGATTCAGCTTGGCGGCGGCGGAGCCGAAGAAGTATTTGGCGATGAAGAACGTGGCGATATGATGAACCCCCGCTGGGCAAAAATGATAAACGAGGGCTTTAAACCAGCCTCTGGTTCTGGCGGTTCCGCAGATGATACACTAGGCCCATATACCAAAACCGTCAAAGAATTATGGCAAGGCGATGAGGAATCCCCCCTCAGTAAATTTGGCCCCGAAGACTCTTGGCCAAAAGTGAAAGAGCCCACAAGTGTAATCGGAGAATCTTTGAAAGAAGGTTTAGCCAAATTTAAAATTCCTGATAATAGTGGAGAAGCAATATTCTTAGCCGGGAGCATGGGCGGGAGCACCAATTTCAGTAGCTTACTAGGAAGCGGTGATATCAACCTGGGTTTGAGTGGTTTTTTTCCCAATTCCGATTCTAACGATCCTGAATCTACACGGGAAGTGAACTTAAACACTTTCGTTATGAAGTATATTCCAGATAATAATGGTGAGACTGAACTTTATATAGTAACAAATGGTTCGTCTAAAATGTTTCGACCTATACCTGGCAGGGATTCTTCTACTCTTTTTACGTTGAGGAAAACATACGAAAAAGACAAACAAATACAAAATATTTTAGATAACGAATTCAACGGTTCAAATTCTAGAGCTGAAACTTTCGCTGGTCTTATAATAAATAGGTTAAAAGGTGGTTTTGCGAATCAAGGCGATCCTGGAGAGGAATATAATAATTTCTTCCAAGGCAAACACAAAGACTTGGTTTCTGGAAGTGTCGAGGTCAAAGCCGCGAAGGTGATAGGCAACCGTCTCCTGGAAACACCGGCCTCTATAAATTCAACAACAAGCATGCCAGCACCGTCTGAGAGCAGCCCCTCGCAAAAGAATGCTATTGTTAGCATAGTAGACTTTGCTGCCTCTGCCTCTCCTGCTCAAAAGGCTTGTGGTCAAAATCCGAATTTAATGGCTCTTGATGATTTAAAATTTACGATGAAGGAAGAATTTTCCAGATCTAGTTGTGAAGATAGGAGGCCAGTTGGCGACGGCACAACTGAACAAAGAGGGCCAGTAGTTAGTGCTGCTATCATTGGTGCCGTTATGGGAACGATTAGGCTCTTTATGGTAGACCAGGTTCTTCGTGCCTTGTTTGTTTATGACGAGTTTAGGTATTCTGAAAATCTTTTTGTTGAAGACGATCTTTTGATGGACTTTACGATTGAAAGAATGAAAATTAGTATAAAATCTCAAGAAAAGAATGACAACTATTATAGGATATTCTTGAAAGAGTCAATACTGACATACAACAGGAGAATAAAAAAGGGCGATGTTAATCTTAAGGGCGATTTGATACCCTTTGGGAGAAAAGTGAACAAAGGGGAAATAAAAAAGAAAGTTAGTGGTGAAACACTTGAAATGAAAGAAGAGAGATATCTTTCTTCTTTGTCACTAGTGGACTTGGAAGACCTTGCAACAGCGGCACTTAAAGAATTGTCAAAAGAACAAATGAGATCAGTTCTTAAGAAATTTTCTTTTATACTTGGTGGAAGGCAGCCGGTGAATTTCAAAAGAGAACTCTTAAAAGAAACACCAATAGTTGAAATAAAGGATGAAGAAACTCCTGATAGATTTGACGGTATATTCGCAGAAGGCATTCCAGCCGGCGGCAAATTTATATTGGAGAAATATATCAGATCGGCAAAAGATCCATCCTCAGTTGAGGGTGTTGGCATTGTTGAAGTTAACGACAAGATCAACTCATTGGCGGAGTGGGATAGATTTATTCAGCAACAATCAGAAGAAAATTCTGAGATGAATATAAAAGACAACTTTAATGGTTTGTGGAAATACGGAATGAGGTTGACATACATACCATATATTGAACCAGACAATGTTCCTGATTTTTCTAGCAAAGTCGATCTGGACAAGGCAGATACTTTTAAGACATACCATGAAAAATTAGAAAATGGAAACATCATAACACCAATACCCATAACTACTGTGGAAATACCAATACAAGAGTTTGAGAAAATAGAAGATTCTCTAGGAAGGGTGTCCTCTCTATATAATTCGAAATACGAAGACATCTTGTTAAGTCTGATGGTGGAAGACCAATATTTTAAATTAATATTTGATTACTGCTTGTCAGCCAAGGAGAGTGCAGCACTTCTTACAATATACACCACCATGGTGCTAAACAGCATGGAAATGGACAAGTTATTTGTTGAGACAAAGGGTAGATTGAAAAGTTTGCTTCTGGATGTTCTTGAATCAACGAACGCACTTAAAAAACCAGATCAAAGATTTGAGACAGACACATCAACAGAGTTACAGAATGCTCAGAGATCTGCAGGGCAAGAAAGCCCAGGAATGGGCCTTAAAGTCTTAAAAATAATATTAAACACCCCGATATGGATAATGAAAGGTGTTGCCGAAATGATAGATCCGAATGTCTTTATCACATCAAAGGTTCAAGCTGCCGGGAAAGCTGGGTACTTGATACCTAGACTACAACTTAAACCAGGCTGGAACAGGGCACCAAAACTGGACGAAGAAGGGAACCCAATAGAAGGCGAATGTGAAGATTTTGTTCAGACTGCACCAACGACTCCTGGTAAGTATAGGAAGAACGAAGAGACTGGAGAATTTGAGATACAAATAGAAGATTTTGAAGGAAAACTCCTGGGTGTAATAGAACCAAAGCCAAGCGATCTCCGCATCGCCGCAATTCCGGACCAAGATGATCTCCCCGAAGCTTTAGGAAAGACAGATATTGTAAAACTAGCCACTGAAGCCTCCGTTGAAGTAATGAAGCAACTAACATTGTTGTTCGTTGCGACAATAGATCCAACGGGTGGCCTTTCTCTCGCCCTTGCGACCATCCTCCAGCCTGATATACCAATCTCTATAAAACCAGAATTGGCACTCCAACAACTGGAAAGCGGTTATTTAGGGCCAGGTCTTCCGTTTGCTGTAACTAATAAGATAGTGACTGCTGAAAATGCAAACTCTTTTTTTTCGAGCATCGTATCTAGCGTGGGTATCCCCGGAGAAATACCAGAAATAAAAAACACAGTAAGAGATGAAATAATAGAGGATTTGGATGGAAAAGAGATCTCTGTGGTCAAACTCTTGGAATCCTTGGGGCCTACTCTTGCATCTCTTGGAATAAGTCAGTCAGCCATCGACACTGTTGTAACCCTCATCGAGCAGCCCTTGAACATTGCCGGCAATCCTTCGGTGACACTAAACAGGGACATAATAGAATATCTTTTGGATCTTCTTGATCCAGGCCCTTCAGCACCAGTTTTCCCAGGCCACAAAGTAGACATTCCGTTGAACTTCTTGACTTGGACTGTACCAATCTTTAGACCATATAACCTTTACCTGGGCACAGGTCAGTATCTTTGGATTGGAATGGCATTTTTGCTTAACGAGGCCGCCCTTTATAATCTACCAAAAGCCAAGGAAGAAGCAAAATACAAGATAATTCCCCCAGAGATAGATTTCAACCCGTCTGCTGCTAGTAAGGTGGAGTGCCCGCCAGAGGACGACAACGGTAATCTTTCACCAGGTACAACTAAAAACTGTTCTGAAACCTAACAAAAAGAATGTCGCTTGGTATTTATAGTGTAGGAGAATACGAACAATGCCTGGATTAGCTCCATTAACACCTTTATCACTTGGTGGCCCATACGGTTACACTCTGGTAAACGATATACCCGCTCTAGTAAAGCAAAACTTAAAGATGCTGTTGTTGACAGCACCCGGCGAAAGGATGATGGATCCTAACTTTGGGGTTGGCCTGAGAAACTATCTATTTGAGCAAAAATCGGAATCAGTATATGCAGACATTACATCCAACATTGGACAGCAGGTATCAACATATATGCCATTTATAAATTTGGTTGATGTTTTGATAGAGGATTTGAGAGATGAATCTTCCATCAGTGAGAATTCTGTCACACTGCGTGTTGTATATTCCATCCCGGCGATTGAAACACAAGATCAAGTTGATGTTAGTTTGAAATAAAAGAGGAATCTACAACAGATGGCAATAAAAAAGAATGTACCAATAAAATATACTAGCAGAGATTATGCCAGCATACGAGAAGATTTGATTCAGCATGCTAAGAGGTATTATCCAGATACTTTTAAAGATTTCAACGAAGCAGGTTTCGGCTCCTTGATGCTCGACACTGTTTCTTATGTTGGCGATGTGATGTCTTTCTATTTAGATTATCAAGCTAACGAGTCTTTTTTGAGTACAGCAACGGAATTTCAAAATGTTATAAAACTTGGACAACAGCTTGGCTATCGGTTCAAAGAAAACCCTTCATCTCACGGTGTCTGTACTTTCTTTGTTCTTGTGCCTGCCAATGAAACGGGAACAGGTCCAGATGCCAGATATATTCCAATACTCAAGAGAGGCTCTCTGTTATCCTCTACGGATGGAAATAGCTTTTTGTTAGATGACGATGTGTTCTTTTCAGACCCAAGCAATGAAATAGTTGTTGGTAGGGCAGATGACGACACTGGTGTTCCGACAGCATATGCTATAAGAGCGTATGGGAAGATAGTTTCAGGAAAATTTGAACAAGTTCTTATACCAGTTGGTGAGTTTAAAAGATTTTTGAATACGAGAGTTAATTTATCCAATGTTACTGAGGTGATATCTGTATTTGACACCGAGGGGCATGAATATTTTGAAGTAAATTATTTGTCACAGGATGTTGTTTACAGGCCGGTTACAAACCGCACATTAACAACGAATGATCAAGCCTCAGCACTTCTTAAGCCATTTACAGTGCCTAGGAGATTTGTGGTTGTTCCTGCTGCTGGAGGTGGTATTGCTTTACAATTCGGTACGGGAGATCAAAACTCCACAACGACGACTGCAAATGTTGCGGATCCAAGTAATGTAACTTTGGAGATTTTCGGTAAAGACTATATTTCAGATACTTCTTTTGATCCAACAAACCTTGTAAAAACGGACAAGATGGGTGTTTCTCCTGTCAACACGACACTTAGGGTTGTTTGTAGGACGAACGACAGACTCAACGTTAATGCTGGTGCTGATAGCATTACAAATGTTGATTCCTCATTGTTTGAGTTTGACAATGAAGTTGATTTGAGTCCTGTCTTAACAAAATTTGTTAGGAATTCTCTGGAGTCAACAAACGAGGAGCCCGTCATTGGAGATACAACATTCCCATCAGTTGACGAACTTAAAATAAGGATAAACGATTCATTCGCCACTCAGAACCGGGCGGTGACAAAACAAGATTATCAAAGTTTGATATATTCAATGCCACCAAAGTTTGGAAGTGTTAAAAGGGTTAATATTATGAGAGATCCTGATTCACTGAAGAGGAATTTAAATCTTTATGTTGTGGCGGAGAATCTTGACGGAAGTTTAACGATGCCAAACAGTGTTGTAAAAGAGAATTTAAAAATGTGGCTCAATGAAAATAGGATGATAAATGACACCATTGATATAATAGATGGTAAGATAGTGAATCTTGCTGTGGAATTTGTTGCTGTTGGTGACTTAGAGACGAACCGTTTTGATCTACTTGACAGTGCATTGATAAATCTGAGAAGAGGGCTATTGAAAGGGAGAGATCTTGGTGAGCCATTCTTTGTAACGGATATATACGATCTATTGAAAGAAGTTGATGGTATTGTAGATGTATCTGATGTAAAGGTAACCACAAAGAATGGAAGCTTCTATTCGGATGTAAAATTTAATGTAAAAGACAACACATCAGCTGACGGAAGATATATAAAGTGCCCAGGAAATGTTGTTTTTGAGCTTAAATTTCCAAACTCAGACATTAAAGGATCTATTGAATAATGGCTATAAAGAGATATACAGCAGATGCTGATACAACCATAACCAATGCCTACAAACCGAATCTAAGGACACGGGCAACAGATGCGAACATGGGGGAATCTGACATCTTGGAGACATTCTCCATTTATGCTCAAGCATCTTCGTCTTCTTATGAGAAATCAAGGATATTAACGAAGTTCCCGATCAGTGAAATAATAAGTGACAGAGCAGCTGGGTCTATACCTGCTAGTGGTAGTGTCAACTTCTTTATAAAACTATCAAACGCAAAGCACAGTGAAACCACCCCAGAAGACTTTACATTGAATGTTCTAGCCGTTTCACAATCCTGGGATGAGGGTTATGGCTTGGACATGGAGTCTTATAAGGATTTGGGTACTGCTAACTGGATATCCGCATCTTGCCTTAACGGCACTGGGAGTGCCTGGACTACCGAAGGCGGAGATTACCATGCTTCTCCTGTGTATGAGTCTTTCTTTGATTATGGTACAGAAGATCTGGAAGTTGATATAACACAACTTGTTGAAGAGTGGATTGATGGAACCAAATCAAATTATGGTGTTGGTGTCCATCTTACTTCGAGCGACGAAGATGCTGCTAGATCTTTCTATACAAAAAGATTTTTTGCCAGAGGAAGCGAATTCTTTTTCAAGCGGCCATACATTGAAGCACGATATGACTCTACTATAAAAGACAGAAGAAACAGCTTTATTGTCAGCAGCTCACTTCTGGAAGCGGAAGACAACGAGAACACTTTGTTCATATATAACAGAGTTAGAGGTCATTTGAAAAACATTGCCAATGTTGGCACTGGTTCTATATATGTCAGTCTTTATTCCGGCTCTTTTCTTCCTGTTGGAAACCCTCTCACTTTGTCTAACGGTGTCCAGGCTGTTACTGGCGGCCTTTACGACACAGGGATATATACTGCTTCTGTTGGTGTCTTTGTTGAATTCCCATATGTCTATGATGTGTGGCACAACAATCTAACTGGTGCTTCAAGGGTAGAATACACAACGGGAAGTAGGATAAATGTTTTATCATATGATGCTTCAAACCAAGTAGATACTACTAGGTATGTGTCTGCAATAACGAACCTACAAAGAACTTACAGGAAAGATGAGAATGTCAGATTCAGAACTTTCACGAGATTTAAAGATTGGAACCCAACAATCTATACTGTATCAACAACTAATATCGAGAGTGAAATAATAGAAGATGCGTATTACAAGATTTATAGAATCATAGACGGGTTTGAGGTTACTGGCTACGGCACAGGAAGTTTAAATCACACTAGATTATCATATGATTTAGAAGGGAACTATTTCGATTTTGATATGTCTATTCTTGAACCTGGGTATATGTATGCTATTAAGTTGGCATATTTCCGTTCTGGGAAATATGAAGAACAGCCAGAAACTTTTAAATTTAAAGTAAGATAATAGGTTTAATGTGGAATGTCGATAAAAAAACTCTTTGGTGAGAAATCAAATAAGACTCTAACTGCGACAAGCTATGACGACTTGTCTAAGGAAGTTGAATCTAGCAATTTCGTTGATTCCAAAGCGAAAGAAGATAGTAAGTTTGTACCGATAGTAGATTTCTCAAGACCCGAGAATTTTGCTAAATTCGGTTCAGCAGAGAAATATTACACAGATGCCATTAGGGGAATATATAATACATTTCCTTATGACGGCTCTTTATATGAAAAGCAGAATTGGCTCAATAGTGCTTCCTACATTGAGAATTACATTTTTGAAAACGAATACCCAAGATTCAATGGCTATATAAATATCGGGGATAGTTATGGATCCACTGGTTCAACTTCTGATGGATATGGAGAGGTAGCTGCTGCCAAAGAATATATCTTCTTTAAAGGTGGTCCAAATGAGGATCCAGAGAGGACAAAGCTAACAAAGATCTTTCCAGATTACGATGGTAAGGCAAACGTATATGACCCTGATGAAGATAGGGAAGCTAACCTCGTAATCAACGGAGCAGATGGGCTTACTTTAGAATTTTGGCTTAAGCGAAGTTCTTCTCTGGCACAAGAATCAGATAAACAAGTAATTTTTGATGTATGGAACAGTGCTTCTTTTGGGAGTTCTGATTATGGTAGATTTAGAGTTGAAGTACATCCTGGAACCTCCGGAGAGGAAAACCAGATTTATGTAGAATTGATGTCTGGAACTTCCGGCATATTTGAAACACCTTTGGGGGCAAACCTAGCAATAACCGGGTCTTCTTGGCACCACTATGCTGTATCGGCAGTTAACTCCGGAAGTGAATTGTCTCTTAGATTAAGTGTTGACGGAGTAACAAATGATTCGTCAGTAACTGGTTCTTCTATCGGGTTGGTTACTGGATCTATGTTTGGCTATGTTGGTGCTCTTGGGACATCTGTTTCTGGGACACACGGAGATATAGGGTGGGGTAAGTTATCTGGTTCGGTAGATGAAGTTCGATATTGGAAAAAGAAAAGAACAGACAAAGACATAGGCAGATATTGGTTTAGGGATGCTGGCGGCGGAACAAACACCGATGATGCTAATACCTCTTTGGGGGTTTATTACAAGTTTAATGAAGGTGTAATAGATACATCCAACACGAACCAGACAGATGCTGTTGTCCTGGATTATTCTGGTAGGCTATCAAACGGAAATTGGGTTGGCTATTCTGTCGGTGCAAGAACTACTGGCTCTGCCATGGTGGAGTCGAATGCTGCCACAAGCGAATACAAAGACCCTGTGATTTATTCTTTTAATCCAGAAGTAGTGTCATATACGAACAGCAAGACAGTAGCTGGTTCTGTATACGACACGACAAACAATGCTTCTATATATAATTCGTTGCCATCTTGGTTGACCTCGGAAGACGAAGAAGTAGGTGGTCGTGTCTTGCTGAATCTTGTTCAGATAATCGCTGGCTATTTTGATAATCTATATCTACAAATAGAAGCATTGCCGAGAATAAAAGACTTAAATTATTTTGCAGCAGAAAACAAACCATATCCGTTTGTTGGAAGAAGTTTGGACAACATGGGATTTATAGCCCCAGAGCTATTTTCAGACTCTTCTGTAATAGAAGCCCTCTCAGCAAGAGACGAAACCAGAGACTACGAAGATAGATTAAGTGATATAAAGAACTTAATATATCAGAATATCTACAACAATTTAACACATCTTTACAAATCAAAGGGAACGGAAAAATCCTTTACAAACCTTATAAGATGTTTTGGTGTTGATGATGAGCTGGTTAGGATCAACGCCTATTCGGATGGCATAACATACGAACTTAGGGACAATGTTAGATATACAAGTTATAAAAAGAAATATGCTGATTTCAACAATGTAGATAGGTTTGACTCCACTGTCTTTCAGCAAACCGCTAGCAACAATCCAAATAGCTTTTCCTATATATCTGGCTCTATAGACACTAGGCACATGGGAACGACAACGGAAGCTGAAGTTATCTTTCCCAAAAAGTTTAAGAAAGGAGACCCTTTCTATTTTGCTACGGACTTTGTTAGTGGATCTATTTTTGGCATGCATGAGCCCCTCTATACGAGTTCAGACGACACAGCCTGGGCAACTACCGACAGGGGACACTTTTCTGTTTATGCTGTAAGGACAGAAGAAGAGTCTGATGATGTATATTTTAAATTAACATCTTCTTATATGGGTGTTGAGCTGACAAGTAGTGTTTACAAAGAAGTTTACAACAACGAGAAATGGAATTTTGCTGTAAGGGTAAGAGGGGCAGAATATCCATCTCCATCTGGTGTTACTGGGGCATTCTCGGCAACTGACGAATACCTAGTAGACTTTGTTGGTGTTAATGCCACTTTGGATGTGATAAGGAACGAGTTCTCTCTGAGTGCTAGTGTCAGCAAAACATTGGCAGAAAATCACTTATCCGCAAACAAGAGAATATATGTGGGGGCACATAGAGAGAACTTTACTGGTTCTGTCCAGGATTTAATACCAGCAGAAAACACAGAGGAAAAATCTGATTTCAAGATATCCTCTACTAGATATTGGTTAAATTATCTTTCTGATGACACGATAAAGAATCATGCAAAAGATGCATCGAGCTTCGGCTCAGAAAGCCCATATTGGAATGTAGGGTATGATGATGTACGAGTTCCAGAAATAGCAACTCTAGCATTGCATTGGACATTTGATAATGTGACATCTTCAGATGCTGGAACGAATCCGATGATATTATTGGATGACGCTCAATTTACAGTAGAAGATGCCTCTTCTGGGAATATATCACAAGAAAATAGATATGGTTGGGTAGATGGGATAGTCAACAGACAACATCCGGGAGTAGGTGTTCTGTATCCACCTTTCGATACTCAGGCCGTTGATGTAGAATATGTTTATGCTGCTCGCAAACAAATGCCAGAGACAGTAAACAGCTCTGATATGGTTCAGGTGCTGAATCAGGAAGACGATGAGCTTTTCACCAAAGACACGAAGAGACCAATATCATTTTTCTTCGCTGTTGAGAAGAGCATGTATCAAGTTATCTCCGATGAAATAATAAAATACTTTGCTACCATAAAAGATTTCAACTTACTTGTTGGAAAGCCAGTTGAAAGGTACAGGCAGAAGTACAAGCATTTAGAAAAATTGCGGAACTTGTTCTTTGAAAAAGTTGGGAATGTTCCCGACTTGGAAAGATTTACTGATTTTTATAAATGGTTTGATTCCTCTATGACAGAGATGATAGACGAGTTAATCCCGGCATCAGCAAACTTCGCAGACGATATGAGAAATATGGTTGAAAGCCATATTCTAGAAAGAAATAAATATTGGACTAAATTCCCAACACTAGAACTGAAGAGCACCCCTCCAGAAGGCGGCACACACGGTATTAACGAATTAAAATATGATTGGCAACACGGTCATGCTCCACCGGGAACACTTGTTGATATAAACGAGGTAGAGAGTGAAAATTGCTTTTGGTGGAGAGAAAGAGCAGAAAGATCTGGAAGTTTAAA
>Ga0233413_10000477_pt1 | contig 19232 bp, 16 predicted proteins | sample Na_anoxic_6_MG_FD_189019 | JGI IMG/M metagenome (GOLD analysis project Ga0233413, IMG submission 189019) | Seawater microbial communities from Saanich Inlet, British Columbia, Canada - Na_anoxic_6_MG | ecosystem: Environmental > Aquatic > Marine > Inlet | place: Canada: British Columbia...
TTACAGGGGCAATAGCCATAAAAAAAGGGCGATTTGAACTGGCTCACGAAGGCACTCTCTTCTTAGATGAAGTCGGTGAGATGCCCCTTTCCCTACAAGTCAAGCTCCTTAGAGTACTTCAGGAAATGGAATTTGAGAGGGTCGGTGGAACCAGGACTATAAAAGTGGATGTTCGTGTTATTTCAGCATCCAACAGGAATATCAAAGACGATGTGGCTGACGGCACATTTCGGGAGGATCTCTTCTATCGCCTCAATGTTATCCACATCGAGGTTCCTCCTTTGCATGAAAGAACTGACGATATACCATTACTTGTCAAACATTTCATTGAAAAATACAGAGACGATGATGGGGAAAACAAGATCGAATTGAGCCCTGATGTATGGAGGGCACTTTATTCATACTCATGGCCTGGCAACATAAGGGAACTGGAAAATATCATTGAAAGAGCAATAGTTCTTAATTCAGGAGATGTAATAACGCTTGAGGATTTCCCGGAAGAGCTTGCAGGAACACAAGCTGAATTCGATATTGACAAATTTATTCCCAATAGTGTTGCCCTTACGGATGCACTTGAACGGATTGAAGAGAAAATGGTAAGAAGAGCGCTTGCTCAAAGCAACAACATCCAGACCCACGCTGCAAAAAACTTAGGGATTACAAAAAGCTTGATCCAGCACAAGATGAAAAAGTACAAAATAGTTATTTAGGGTAAACAATTTTGTACTTCTGTTTTCATATTAATATCAAATAGTTACGGAATGCTTTGCCAATCCTGTTATCTGCCGGTACAAAATATTGTATATTCCAAAGATAAGTCATGAGAACTTAAAAAAGATAATCTTCATAAATTTCTTTTAAAAACATATAGTTATCTCATAAAGGTAAAATATAATATTTTTGGCAAGGATTTTGCTTATAAATAATATATCAAATAATTACTCTTCCCTCCTAAGAGACCAACCGGCATTTTACCGGTTGGTTTTTTTTTGCTAATATCCTAAGCGCCCTAAAGACCTTGTGTCTTTAGTCCAATTTTTTTCTACCCTCACTGTAAGGTCAAGATAGACCCGCATACGAAACATCTTTTCCAGTTCGAGTCTTGCTGAACGGCCTACGGACTTAATCATTCGCCCATGTTTCCCTATTAGGATCCCTTTCTGGGAATCTGTTTCAACATGAATACAGCCTGAAATAGAAAGAAGATTCTTGTCTATTATTTTCTCCATTTTGCTAATTGTGACAGCGGATGAATAAGGCAGTTCTTGTCTCGCATGAAAATAAATCTTTTCTCTGATAATCTCGGAAACCAGAAATGTTTCCGGCTTGTCGGTGTTCATTTCCATTGGATAAAATTGAGGGCCTGGTTTCAACCTCGATTTCAACTCATTAAAAAGCGTATCAACCTCATCACCTTTGAGAGCGGAAATAGGTACTATTATGTCAAAAAGACATAATTGTCCGTATCTATCAATAATCGGTAGCAGGTGTTCTTTTGGATATATATCGATCTTATTAACCGCCAGGACACAAGGTTTATTTGCCCGTTTCAGATTATCTACGATGGATGATATTTCCGGATTATTAGGATGATCAGTATCGATCATCAGTAGCAAGATATCAACTTCTTGAAAGGCAGCGAGTGCAGATTCTACCATACTTTTGTGGAGGGCGGTCTGGGTTTTATGGATACCCGGTGTATCCACAAATACCATTTGAAAGCCATCTCCGTGATATATCCCTATGGTACGATTTCGTGTTGTTTGCGGCTTTTGTGATACGATGGCCAGTTTTGTGCCGAGAATACGATTTAACAGGGTAGACTTACCCACATTTGGGGGACCTATGATAGCAATAAAACCTGATAAAAAGCTCATATTTTTTCGATTCTCACCCTGCCTGGCGGAATGGAGTCATCAGACTCAACCTTGACGATCTTTGTCCCTGTTCTGGCCTCAATCCACTTAATACCCTGGTTTTTATAGCCCCTAATCAGAGGAATTTCTCTTTTTGGGACGATTATTCTTATCTTTGATGCCGTTCCCGGCCTTGGCAGGAAAGGTTTAATTCTCTTTTGATGTACGCCTGAACGAACCAGAAATCCGAAACTCGGATGCCAGGGGCCGGCAATAATCTGACCCTTTTCAAGTAAAGACAGAGAGCTCATGAGTCCTATTCTGATAACGGGGATATCTTCACTCTCAAACTGGATACAGCTATCTATACAGATATCAATAGCATCTTCAAGACGCAAGGGTTGATATTTCCCTTTTTCATACCAAATGGCAAGTTCTGTGCCACGGATGACAAGGGCAGGGTACAATCTGACCATATCCGGTTGTAGATTTATTACTTTTGTGATCGTTGACCGAAATTTGTCATCAGAATCACCGGGTAAACCCGGCATAAGCTGAATGCCCACTCTGAATCCGATTTTTTTTAATATCCGAACTGCTCTTACCGTGTCCTCAGCCGTATGACCTCTTTGTGAAAGTGAAAGAACCTCATCATCCATTGATTGAGATCCCAACTCAATAGTATCAACCCCATAGTTTTTCATCTCCTCCAAACGTTCTTTATCAAGGGCGTCCGGTCGCGTTGAAATCCTGATAGATTGAAAAAAACCCTTTCTAATATATGGAACTACTCCTTCAATGAGCTCTCTCATTCGACCGAGAGGAAGTCTGGTAAAAGTACCACCATAAAAGGCAACTTCAGGCTTTCTGCTCACATTATAGTTCTTTGAGTTAATAGCCTTATCAAGGATATCTACTACATGCTCTCTATTGATATTTTGACTGGATTGTGAAGTTATTTTTTCCTGTTCACAGAAGATGCAGCGATTTGGACATCCCTGGTTGGGTATAAAGATGGGCACAATTAAAGGCTTCAATTGTTTTTCAAACAAAAAAAGGCCTCCCTCGCTACCTTTTGTTCTGCCTCTTTTTTGCTCTTTCCTTTTCCCTCAGCAAGTATTTCTTCATTTATGGTCAACACAATTTTAAAAGTTTTATCATGGGCAGGGCCGCTTTCCTCAATCAGATGGTATCTTGGCAGAGTTTTATAGGTTTGTTGAGTAAATTCCTGGAGCAGGCTTTTATAATCATGGAGCATCTCTTTTTTGTCAACTTTCTCAAGTAAAGGTAAAAACAATCTATTAATGACCTCAAAAACCCTGTCAAATCCGGCATCAAGATAGATTGCGCCGAGAAGTGCTTCCATAGTATCTGCGAGTATGGATGGCTTTTCCCGCCCTTTTGTCTGTTCTTCTCCTTTGCCTAAAAGGAGATAGTCACCCAATCCCAATGTCAAAGCCACATGGTAAAGCGCTGTCTCGTGTACCACCATGGCCCTATACTTTGAGAGATCTCCCTCTTCAGCATCTTGAAAACTTTTCATAAGGAGATCACTAATTACAAGATCAAGTACGGCATCACCCAGAAATTCAAGCCTCTCATTATCTGTTTGTTTCACATCTAACTGTTCATTCACATAGGAAGAATGCCTGAACGCCTGTAAGAGCAATTCAGGATCATTGAATGTATGCCCCAGTTTTCTGCTCAAATCATCAAGCTTTCTTTTTTTTGAACCCAAACCTGTTGTCATAATGAATCTGATTTATCTCAAAAAGCCAAGCAATTACCAATAATAGATACTTACATCGATGCGGATGATACTTATTGAGACCTTTGCAAAACGCCCCCTTTTGCTCTCCGATGCGCAGGCTTGACCTTGACCAAAATCGAATATTTTCAAAGGTCTCTTATTAATGAAATGCAGCGTACATCCGTTGCCCTATGCCTGTTTCGATGGATGTTATAAAACCCTTCATTACTTATAAAGTCAAGAAATCATTATTATGTAATTTAAAGCCACGAACCTAACTGAAAATTATTGACATAAAGTGAATGATCTGACAAAAAGATAATTCTTCTGCATCGAAAAAGGCAGCCTGATCATGAAACGAAAAAAAAAATCTAAGAAGAAAAAAACTGCCCTCCCATCCCTCCTGGCCGCAGAAGAAACTTTAATTATCTCACTTCTTAAAGAAATTAAAAATGCTGATCCATATGAAATTACGGCCAAAATCCCTGACTCACGCCTTGCTCAAATCCTTATTGAACGCTTACCTCTTTCTGATGAACAATCTATCCCCTTATTGTCAGCTATTAATGACTATTTTAACGATAAGCAGGTTCACAAGGCGGTTAAGCTCGCACTGTTCAAGCTTAAGAGGGCGGGGGTTCAAGTCAAGGATTTTCACTCAGAAAAAAGGGGCACTTCAACCATTCTAAAGCAGCCTCAAGAAGAAAAACCTGTTGTCTATATTGGCCCTGTCAACGACATGACCGGGTCCCGCGCAACCCTGATTGCATTGCATAAACCAATGGAAGGCTATGATGTTGGTCTGGGTATTGTTTCAGACGAAAATGGAATTCAGCAGTATCTGTTCGGAACGTATAGCAAAAAGCGTACAAAAAAAGTAATAGACCACTTGTCACAAATAGCCGGGCCGCTCGTGGAAACGTCTTTGTCTCATTCTTTCACTATTCTTGAAAATGCCTGCAAATGCCACAATGATCTCAATTCAAATCCTCCCGCAGAGTATCTTGAACTTCGGCCATGGTTACTTGAAAACGCGTCTATCCGCGATAAACCGGTTATCTATGACTTTATGCCTGAGGAATCAATTTCCGGGACTATTCTGACGGATTCACAACTCGAAAAACTTTTTGAGCATGATTTAATGGAAAACTGGCTAATCGACTTTGAACGACTGAAACCTTTCATGGAAGATTCCATGAAGGTAGACGACAGCCCAATTGTTCTGACAGAGGCGCAAAAATTTGACAGGACCAGGGAAATCAAAAATAAGGGTATTGAGGAACTTTTTCCTGCTTCTAAGCGGGACTTATTAAAATACAGGCTTGAGGAAATGGCATATATATTTCTCAAACTGGACAAAAAGGAATACTCTGAGATATCTCTGATTGCTGCCCGGGCTATGGTTCAGGAAAGCACTATTCTGACAACTAACCCGGTAATTGAGTTTCTCTTAGAATACAGTTATAGCTTTTATTATGACGGGATGACCGAGGTTGCTGCCGAAAGTCAAGACCCATCGGATAGCCCTTCACCTTCCATTTTGCTGCCTTGAAAGGCTTATTTATATTTTAGGGGATAACTATGATTACTACTATTTCCGTCAAGACCAGCTCAAGGATCGATATGGTCGATATCACCCCATCAATACAAAAAGAAATTTCAGCATCAGGTATAACCGATGGGATTTGCGTTGCCTATGTCCCCCACACCACCTCAGGGATAACTATCAATGAAGGCGCTGATCCTGATGTTTGCCGTGATATCATCAAAAAAATCAATGAATTAGTGCCCCCTGATGCAGGTTATCGTCACATGGAAGGAAATGCCGACAGCCACATTAAAGCATCAATGATTGGCAGCTCCGTGACTGTACTGATCGAAAATGGTTGTCTTGTACTCGGGACCTGGCAAAAAATCTTTTTCTGTGAATTCGATGGCCCAAGGTCGCGAAAGACATATGTCAAGACTTATTAAACAAGTCTTATCGATTTTGTATCCAGGTTCACCTCGGACAGCCAATCCTGAATCGCCTCATGGAGGAGGTGATAATATCTTCCTGTACCTCCAAGCCCTCTCCTGCCAAAGTAATAATTGATCTCAAGAAAAAGGGGTTCAGGTTCCTTCTCTGAAAGAGGAAAGACAAAATCAACAGCAGCTAAATTAATTCCAGTCTTCTTAGATAAAGACTGTGCCTGTATCCTTCCTTTTTTCTGAAGATCCGGTTTCCAGTTATGATCTATAATTGCATCCCTGCTGATTGAGGTAATGGCATCTCCGGATTTACAGGGGCGTTTCCAGTAGGTTATAATATTCCTTCCAATAATCACCGCCCTAAGAACATTCCCACCAGACTCAATATGTGCCTGGGTAACAAAACCCGATATCCCTGACTTTTCCCGATTAGTCATATGGTCCAGTGCCTCTGACATAGAAGTTTCGTCTGTAACAAGATATACGCCCTCTGATTCATGGGCTTTGTCAGCTTTGATTAGAAAAGGGGCTTCATGGGGAAAGAGATGTGGATACTTATGCCCTTTCTTGAATTTCTCTACACTTGACCAGATCTGCGTCTCCGGATGCGGGCACCCAAAACACTTAAATAATACGCTTTGTCCTGTCTTTTCCTGATACTTGAAACGTACTTCATAGCCTGGAAATATTAGCGCATTAGATTTTGTGCATGCATCGTAAAGACCCTTCGAGCATGCCTGGGGCAAAATAATGGCCTTTGCTTTCCGGATCAATTCAAGGTCCCCCGAACTGAGCGGTCTGTCTCCAAGAATTATTTGAATATCTGTGTCAAAACATGAATGAAAAGAGAGTATCATATTAACCTGGCAATTAGATAGTCTAACTCCGTCATGCCGGACTTGATCCGGCATCCAGTACCCTCCTGGATTCCGGCTTTCGCCGGAATGACAATATTGAGGTATTTAATTGCCGGAGTAATAATATTGATTTTTATAGTAGTTTGTTTTATTTATATTGAGTTTTTCACTCACATTCCGTAAGCTCACTCTGAAACCCATCGTTTTTCCAGGTTGCCTGATTTGGCCTTTTAAAAATTGTGTCCGGTATGAATAGTTCTTCGTCTCATAGAACAAAAAAAAGATTAAGGGTATTTTCTATGCCTGTTATCGGGATAAACATCATCTTATTGCTCCTCTTTCTATTTATCTCTTTTTATCTCCTTTTTCCTTATATCGAGAACTTTTTTATCTTCCATCCAACCTCATCCTTTGATTCCACACCTTCAGACTTACATTTAGACTATGAGGACATATATTTTAAAACAGAGGATAAAATAAATTTACATGGTTGGTTTTTCCCTCTAAAAGGAAACCGTCCTGTAATTCTTTTCTGTCATGGAAATGGAGGTAATATATCCCACCGTCTTGAAAATATAAAATTATTATTGGAAAAAGGTTTCCAGGTCTTTATCTTTGATTATAGAGGATATGGTAAAAGCGCCGGCAAACCTTCTGAGAAGGGTCTGTATATAGATGGATCAGCTGCATACAATTTCCTGGTAAAACATAAACACATCCCTGCCGACAAAATTATTTCCTTCGGTCGTTCTCTTGGTGGATCAATAGCCATAGAAATCTCTCTCAAAAAGGATGTGAGATGTCTCATCATAGAAAGTGCTTTTACATCCACAAAGGATATGGCAAAAACCATGTTCCTTTTCAATGCGTTTTCATTTCTTCTACCTGCCCACTTCAACAATCTTGAAAAAATTACTCAAATCACCGTCCCCAAACTCATAATCCATGGCCAAAATGATAATATTGTACCCTTTTTTATGGGACAAAAGCTATACCATGCCTCAAAATCCCCAAAGTACTTTTACCGTATAAAAGAGGCTGGACACAATGACACTTACATTGCCGGTGGAAGAGCATATTTCAAAAAACTGGCTGCCTTTGTGGAAAACTTAAAGATCTGATAATCATTTCTTTTTTCTGTTCCGCTCCTTAACCAACTCTATGAATTCCTTCAAAATTTCTTCGGAACCAAACACATCGTCGAACAGTTTATCATTCCAGAACGTTAGCCCGAGCTTAAATATATGGTGTATCAATTTATCTGTCTTATCGGCTCCCTGCTGTCTTAGTGCCTGATAAAGAAAGTCTTCAGGAACCCTAATTGGATACACTGCTGTTGAAGATGGGTTGTCTTCCTTTTGGTATTCCTGTATACTCTTAAGGATCCTTAAATTCACATACTTCCTTTCAAATTCTTCCTCATCCATCCCTTCCTAACCTCGATTCTGGACCATAACACTTTATCATTTTGAAACGGATTATCACTGATAAAAAATCCAATAAGACCTCCAATTCAACCAATTCCCTGAAATCGAACAGGTCAAATCATATATAAGATATTCAACAATAACCCCTGAGTTAATCAAGATAACTCAGGGGAAAAAGGAAGTGAAAAGAAATGTTTACAAACATGCTTCATGAATTACATTTTTATATAGACACCCTTTCGCGCACTTTTAATTGCCTTTTGCATCTTCAGTCTGTTAATTACATTCCATATTTTTTTATCAGGAAACCCTGTCTTCTTTTTTAAAGTTGCAGTATCAACTCCGTTCCTGCTTCCTTTGATAAGTTTAAGGACAGTTTCAATTGCAGTTACCTTTGTTTTCTTTGCAGGTGCTTTTTTCACAGCCGCTTTTTTCACAGCCGCTTTCTTTGCAGGCGCTTTCTTTGCAGGTGCTTTCTTTACAGGCGCTTTCTTTACAGGCGCTTTCCTAATAGCCTGTTTTTTTGTTTTTTTAACCTTAACTTTGGCCTTTGCTTTTTTTGCTGCTGCTTTCTCAAGCTTATCAACTTTTTTTGCAACTCTTTCTGTTTGTTTTACCAACGATTTCAAATTTTCCATAACTGCTTGCAGATCTTTCTTTATTTGCTTCATCAATATTTACCTCCCTTTAAATAAATGCCGTAAAAAGATACCTGATAATTCAACAGAATTAATCACACAGCATCCTTCAGGGCCTTTCCCGGTACAAACTTGGGAACTCTCTTCGCTTTAATTTTGATCTCTTCCCCTGTCGCAGGATTTCTTCCTTTTCTTGCACTCCGTTTTTGCACTTTAAAGGTCCCAAATCCAATCAAGGTAACAGTGTCCTTCTTTTTCAACGCCTTTGTTATAGTTGAAAAAACGCAATCTACTGCTGCCACGGCCTCTTTCTTTGTATTTAGTACTTTGGAAACTTCATTGACCAAATCCGATTTATTCATCTCTTCTCCTCCTTTTCTAAATAAAAATTAATGCCAAAACTAATGATTTTTATTTTTATTAATAAAATCTTCCACATATTGCAATAAAAAAAAGCAGTTTTCTTAAAAAAAAGTAATTTCAGGGGCATCTTGAGGGAAAAGCACTGTTCACAGGAGAAAATCTTCTGTACCCTGAGATCCTTTCCAGTAGATTTTTCGGATAAATCTGTAACATACTTCCCTGTGATTTTCCGTATTACCCTTTTGCTTGAATAGGCCAGCCTTTCTTTCTTTTTTGGTGACAGAATAATATTAAGAAGTATAGCTACGAATACAAATGCAAAGAAAGAACTGTCCAGGGGTTGTATTTTCGTATCAATCTTTCTTCGAGCAGACTGTAAAAACCTGAAAATCCGGCAGAGAGCAGATCAGCGATTACTCCCTGTCTATCTATCTAAAGGAAAGGTAACTGGTGCTCTACTCAGGTGGATAGACTGAAGGTAGAAGGCTTTTAGGGACAAATCATGCGCGATCACATAAAACTTAGGGCATTTGAGCTGGCTGATGAGGTAGCAGTTAAGTTTGGCGAAGCGTTTGGGGTTCTTGCGCAACGAGGATTCATCTCTGATTGAACCAAAGAGAGTCGAAACAGAGAAGGTCTTGAATGGTTTAATTCGAGCGTTGCGAGATGATTAATATACTTCAGCCTTCAGTCTTCAACCGAGATACCTGAGTAGTACTTTCCAGCAATCCATCCTTTCCTTTAAGAAGAAATAGCTATAGACGGCCACAAAAAACGGGGGCAGTTACTGAAGCAAGGTATCCATAGCGACTTTGATTCTATAAATGGGGAAAAGACAGGTCACCTTAATAATTAGGAAAACCCTTTTAAATTCAGCAAAATAATCTGATATGGATATCTGTTGACACATTGAACTATCTCATTATAATTTGGTATTTTGAGACACTAAGCAGTGCCAATCCATAAATGGCCACTTTCTCTATAGGTGAGACGTAGGATCTACCCTCCGGCCTGTAAGCCCTACGGGCTGGAAGCGGGGCTGGAAGCGGAACCGGAGGCCGCAATCCCTGTGCTTGCCCCGCAGGCCCGGTAGATCGTACCGGGATGGTTAAAATCCTCATCTTTCTTGACCTTGCGAAATCTATCTCTTTTCTGGATGGGCACGAAGTAAAAATAAAGGTAAGCCGTGAAAACAATAAAAATGCTTTATTTATCAAAAAAGGATGTTGGAAAAGTTGATTTACCCATGAAAGAAATCATTGAAGTCTTGGGCGAGGCCTTCAAGGAAAAAGGCCTTGGTAAAATAGAGATGCCGCCCAAACCGGGAATTCATACGCAGCCTGAAGCATTTATTCATGCGATGCCGGCCTATATTTCCTCTCTTAAATCAGCCGGAATTAAATGGGTCAGTGGATATCCTGAAAATTATAAGCGAAATTTGCCATATATCAACGGGCTGCTAATCCTAAACGACCCTGAAACAGGAATTCCCTTATCTGTGATGGACTGTATCTGGATTACAGCCATGCGAACCGGCGCTGCAACTGCTGTTGCAGCAAAATATATGGCAAATATGGACTCTCATACAGTAGGAATCCTTGGATGCGGAGTTCAGGGAAGAACGAACTTGAAAGCACTTAAGATTACGATACCTGGACTAAAGGAAGTTAAGGCCTATGATATTTCAAGTGATGCAGTCAACAGATATGCCGAAGAAATGAGAAAGGACACAGGGCTGAATGTTAGTATTGCAGCAACTCCCAAAGAGGCTGTCCGGGATTCCGACATCATTGTTACTGCCGGCCCTATACTTAGAAACCCTCATCCTGTCATTGAAGATGCGTGGCTGAAACCGGGGGTATTTGCTTCCCCTGTGGACTTTGATTCCTACTTTAAGAAATCCGCATTTGAGCGTTGTGACAAGTTTGTCACCGATGATAAGGATCAGTGTCTATATTATAAATCTCTTGGGTATTTTCAGCACATATCTGAAATTTATGCCGATCTCGGGGAAATTGTCGCCGAGTTAAAACCTGGCAGAGAAAAAAAGACTGAGAAAATTATCTGTTCAAACCTTGGCCTCGCCATTGACGATATGGCAACAGCTATCAGGGTTTATAAAAAGGCAGTAGATAACAATATCGGAACCTGGCTTGAACTGTAATTCCAGAAAAGGCATGATCCCTATGAATAATAAGAGAATTATAAGACATCCAATCCTTGAAATTCCCGGGAGAAAGGATGCAGCATTCACCTGGAACGGGAACAAATTAACCGGTTATGAAGGGGAGATGATATCTTCTGCCCTTATTGCCAACGATATCCACATCTTCGGACACCATCCCAGGGACAATAGCCCGCAGGGAATGTTTTGCGCCAACGGCCAATGCTCTCAATGCCTTGTCCTTGCAGACGGACTCCCTGTAAAATCCTGCATGACCCCTTTAAAAGATGGTCTGGTTCTTGAGAGTGTGGAAGGTCTACCCTGTCTCCCGGAAGATGACAGTCTCCCCCCATTAAGAGAAGCCCCGATAAGAGAAGTAGAGGTTTTAATTATAGGAGGAGGGCCGGCCGGTCTCTCTGCTGCCATGGAGATGGGCAGGCTTGGCGTTGATACACTCATCATAGATGACAAAAAGGAGCCGGGAGGAAAGCTGGTACTCCAGACACATAAATTTTTCGGCTCAATAGAGGATTCCCATGCAGGGACCCGTGGATTTAAAATCGCTCACATATTAGAAAAAGACCTCAGGAAATTCGATTCTGTTGAGTTCTGGCTAAACACCACGGCAGTGGGGATATTTTCAGAGGGAATCGTAGGCGTTATAAAGGGGAGAATTTATAGAAAAATAAAACCCCTTAAACTCCTCATAGCAACCGGCGCCAGGGAAAAGATGCTCTCTTTCCCCGGGAATACATTGCCTGGGATTTACGGCGCAGGGGCCTTCCAGACGCTTGTCAATCGAGACCTCGTCAGAGCATCAGAAAGGGTACTTATTGTGGGCGGCGGGAACGTAGGCCTCATTGCAGGATATCATGCCATCCAGGCCGGAATTGACGTGGCAGCCTTGATAGAGGCCCTGCCGCAAGTGGGTGGATACAAGGTTCATGCAGACAAGCTTAAAAGACTCGGTGTTCCCATATTTACCGGCCATACTGTCATATCCGCTAATGGTAATGAGAGAGTGGAATCAGTCACCATTGCTCAATTAGACAAGGATTGGAACATGATACCGGGTACACATAAAACTTTTCATGTGGACACAGTTCTTATTGCTGCAGGACTGTCCGAGGTAAATGAATTTTATTACAAGGGCAAAGAATGGGGAATGGAGGTATTCTCCGCTGGAGATGCCCGGGAAATAGCTGAAGCTTCGGCCGCCATGTTTACCGGAAAGATCGAAGGGCTCAGGATCGCCAAATCATTGGGCCTCTACCAGGGAAATATCCCCGGGGAGTGGGACGAAAAGGCGACGATATTAAAATCCAAACCAGGCCCCATAGTTGAAAAAGAGGCTCCCAAGCAAGAAGAAGGCATCATACCCATCTTCCACTGCTATGAGGAAATACCGTGCAATCCCTGCACTTCGGTCTGTCCTGAAGAAATCATAATGACCGAACGTGATGAAATCACGGGTATTCCTTTCATTATCGACAAAGGCAAATGCAAAGGATGCATGGGCTGTGTATTCGTCTGCCCCGGACTCGCCGTGACACTTGTTGATTACCGAAAGAAAAATGAGTTTCCTGTTGTAACTCTCCCTTACGAGATAGGGCGAGAAAAAGTAGAGGAAGGAGAGACAGTGCCCATCACGGATGAAGAAGGGGCAATACTTGGTTATTATCCGGTAGAAAAAGTTATCTCAAATAAAAAGAAGTACCCTGGAACACTTCTGATACAGGTCAGGGTTGAAAAGGATGTGGCAAAGGAAGCAGCAGGGATCCTGGTTCAGGAGAAACAGGCCAAGCCCTCCAAAACCTGCAAACAAGACCAGCCCCCGGATGACGCCATTATCTGCCGTTGCGAAAGGATAACAGCAGGAGAAATAAGGGCTGCTGTCAGAAACGGCGTAAGAGATATAAACCAGCTGAAGGCACTGACAAGGGCCGGAATGGGGGCCTGCGGCTCAAAAACCTGCAGGCCCTTGATCTGGCAAATATTCAAGGAAGAAGGGATTGGTTTGGATGAGATAACCGACAGGGTAGATCGTCCACTTTTTGTGGAAGTCCCCCTTGGTTACTTTGCAGGAATACGTGCAGGTGATTATGATGAGTGATTATGATGTGATTATTGTAGGGGCAGGATCTGTAGGAGTCCCAACCGCTATGGCCCTCGGAAAAATAGGGGTAAAAACTCTTGTATTGGACAAAAACCCATCACCCGGTCAGGGACAGAACAAGAAAGCCATCGGCGGGGTAAGGGCGACCCACTCTGATCCGGGAAAGATATTAACATGCCTTAGATCATTAAAGATATTCTCCACGTGGAAAGAGACCCATGGTGACAATATCGAGTGGCTTAAAGGGGGCTACACATTCCCCGTTTATAGAGAAAAAGAGGAAAAGGCATTAAAAGGTATCCTACCCATACAGAAAGAGTATGGGATGAATATTGATTTTGTCGGATCGGAAAAGATAGAGGAGCTAATCCCGGGAATAAAATCTGAGAACCTTATTGGAGGGACCTTTTCACCGGATGATGGTTCAGCCTCTCCCCTTCTCTCAATTAACGCCTTTTATCGGAAAGCAATCGAAAGGGGCGTTGATTTCCGGTTTAATGCGGATGTGAAGGGCATTATTACCCAAAAAGGAAAGGTGTCCGGGGTAACTACTGATAGCTCCAAATACAGTGCCCCTGTTGTGATTGATGCGGCAGGGCCATACTCAACTGTTCTCTGTAAAACCGCCGGCACCGATATCTCTGTGGTCCCTGATTCCCACGAGGCGGCCATAACGGAACCGGTACAGCCATTTTTCACATGCATGGTAGTGGATCTAAGACCGGGACCTGGAACCGCAAACTACTACTTTTACCAGAACAGGCATGGCCAGGTAGTTTTCTGTATTACACCTGCCCCCCCGATAGTCGGAACGGACAACAGGGAAACATCACTATTCCTGCCCCAGGTAAGCGCCAGAATGGTAAACCTTGTCCCCAGACTTAAAAACTTAAGGGTCAGGAGGACCTGGAGGGGCCTCTACCCCATGTCCCCGGACGGCTATCCTTTGGTGGGGTGGAATGATAAGGTCAGGGGGTTGCTTCATACCACGGGAATGTGTGGACAGGGATTTATGCTGGGACCCGGCCTGGGTGAAGTGGTGGCCAGGATGATTGCCGGAAAAACAGATGCAAATGATAAAATAATATTGGACGGATTTTCTCCATACAGACAATTCGGCGGAGGAGAGACACTCAAATAGTCTCCATCCGAAATTGAGACGATAAAACGTCTCGGCATTGACTTCCCCGAAGTACTGGATCTGCTTAAGGAATAAACCTGGCATTAATTTTTCACGTATTACCCCATGTGATACGGCAGTAAGTGCCTGTAAAATATATCAAGATTAATCTCATACATCTTACGATTAATCTTGACGCCCTGCTCATTTTATGATAGCAAACTTTTGTCTAATAAAGACCAACAACTTGGTAAGGTTATATTAAATCAGATAAGGATAATATTTCCGAACAAACATTAAACATCACTTTAAAGGAGGTTGAAGAATATGTCTTACAATGCTGTAGAAATGGCTGACTGGCAGATTTCAGATGCTGCTGAAAAGAACATGCCTATGCCGGATGAATGGAGAGAGAAACTGGGTCTTGAGAAAGAAGAAATGCTTCCCATGGGCAGGTTGGCAAAACTTGATTTTCTGAAAATCATAAACCGCCTTGGCAACAAACCTGATGGAAAGTACATCGAGGTAACCGCCATAACCCCGACCCCGTTAGGCGAAGGGAAAAGTACCACGTCATGCGGTCTTATGGAGGGTATGGGCAAATTGGGCCTCAATGTAGGTGGCGCACTCAGACAGCCTTCAGGCGGTCCCACCATGAACATAAAAGGAACAGCGGCCGGAGGTGGAAACTCCCTCTTAATCCCCATGACGGAATTTTCCCTTGGCCTGACCGGCGATATCAATGACATCATGAATGCCCATAACCTTGCCATGATTGCCATGACAGCGCGGATGCAGCACGAGCGCAACTATAATGACGAACAGTTGAATCGGCTGACAGGTATGCGTCGTCTTGACATTGATCCCACTCGAGTGGAATTGGGCTGGATCATCGACTTTTGCGCCCAGGCCTTGAGAAATATTATCATCGGTATTGGAGGCCGAATGGATGGCTTCACCATGCAGTCCAAATTCGGGATTGCCGTGGGTTCCGAGCTTATGGCCATTCTTTCCATTATCACTGATTTGGCAGATTTGAGGGAACGTCTTGATAACATCACAGTGGCTTTTGATAAGGCCGGCAATCCCGTGACCACCGGGGACCTTGAATGCGGCGGCGCAATGACGGCATGGATGCGCAATACCATCAACCCTACGCTCATGTGTACGGCCGAATACCAGCCCTGCATGGTACATGCCGGACCCTTTGCCAATATTGCGGTCGGTCAATCCTCCATCATTGCTGACAGGGTAGGTCTCAAGCTGTTTGATTACCATGTCACTGAGAGCGGGTTCGGAGCTGACATTGGTTTTGAGAAGTTCTGGAACGTAAAATGCCGATACAGCGGTCTAAAACCCCATGTTTCCGTGTTGACCTCCACTATTCGCGCCCTCAAGATGCACGGAGGAGGACCTAAGGTGGTAGCGGGTCTTGCCCTTGCTGATGAATATACAAAAGAAAACCTGGAGTTAGTAGAAAAGGGTTGTGCAAATATGGTTCACCATATCAATACTATCCGTAAGTCCGGTGTTAATCCTGTTGTATGCATCAATCGCTTCTTTACTGATACGGATGCAGAGGTTGCGGTCGTTAGGAAGGCGGCCGAAGCTGCCGGGGCACGTTGTGCCGAATCTAAGCACTGGGAATTGGGCGGTGACGGCGCAATCGAATTTGCTGAGGCCGTGAAAGAGGCTTGTGACGATGAGTCGAACTTTGAATTTCTCTATCCTATTGAGACAAAACTACGCGATAGAGTTGAAAAAATTGCAAAGACGGTCTATGGGGCAACCGGTGTTTCCTGGACCCCAAATGCTGAAGCCAAAGCAAAAATGCTCGAGGGAGATTCAAAATATGATGACTTTGCCACCATGATGGTCAAAACACACCTCAGTCTGACACATGATGTAACACTCAAAGGAGTCCCAAAAGACTGGGTCTTGCCTATCCAGGATATATTAATTTATTCGGGTGCGAAATTTCTCTGCCCGTGTGCCGGAACAATCAGCTTGATGCCCGGCACCAGTTCTAATCCGGCCTTTAGAAGGGTGGATGTAGAAACTGACACAGGCAAGGTAACCGGACTATTTTAATTTAAATAAGAAAAAAAGGAGGACTGTTCTCAGTCCTCCTTTTTTGTTTCTCCCCTACTATTATCAAAAAAGCACAGCAGCCTTCCGCAAATCACGAGGCCTTTGCAAAACGCCCCCTTTTGCTCTCCGAGACGTACGCTTGTCCCTGCGAGCCGGAGGCCCAATCTCTGTATATATTGGTACTACAGGTGTAAGCCCGCGGGTATTTACTTTATGCCGGCAATGGCCTGGGCAATATTATAACAGTAATCACCCATCTTTTCGAAGGCCGTTAACATATCAATAAAAATCAGTCCCGGATCAATTGCACACACACCGGTCTGAAGGCGTTCAATATGACCCGCTTTCATCTCTTCCTCCATGCTGTTTATCCTGTCTTCAATTGTCTGGGACTTTTCCATGATTCCCTTATCTTCGTTCCTCATAGCATCAATCACAAGACATAAAAACCTGCGGATCTCGTTGGATATTATATCCAAATCATGCATGGCCTTTCCAGAGAAAGAAAAGTTTTGTTCAATAAGCGTTTCAACTAACTCCGCGATATTTTCTATCTCATCGCCATTGCTCTCCAGGTTATTGGTCATTCGCATTAAAGAGGCCGCCTCTTTGGATTCTTCAGGGCTTATAGGGGTCTGAACCACCTTAACAAGGAACCGGGTGATTTCTTTTTGAAGGGTGTCAAGATCATCTTCCCTCTTTTTCCATTTGGAGAGGTTTTTAATACTCCGGTCCTTAAGAGAATTGATTACATCATCATACATCACCAGTGCTGCCTCACCCATCCTTATCGCCTCAGCCTTTGCCTGCTCAAGGGCCACTGATGGAACGGCAATAAATTTTGAATCCATGTATTTTACATGCTGAAGCTCATCAAGCTCCTTTGTCTCTTTTTTATGGGGTGTAATCCAGATTGTAACCTTCACAAGATAAGGTAAGACAAGAAGGAAGAACATCGCGTTTACCATATTAAACATCGTATGGGAATTGGCAATATACCTGGCAATATTGGGCATCTCTCCTCCAATAATAAGATCTGGAGGTCCAATGTCTACAAAAACTGAAGTGACCCATATGACCAGTTTTAAAAACAGCGGAAAAAACAAGATAATATTAACAACGCCGATCACATTAAAAAGGGTATGGGCCCTCGCCGTCTGATGCGCATTAATACTTGTACCAACGCTGGCCAATTCCGCCGTGATAGTGGTGCCTATATTATCACCGAGAATCAGAGCAACACTCGCCTCAAAATTCAATAGTCCCTGGCTGGCAAGCGCCATTGTGATACCCACGGTTGCACTTGAACTCTGGAGGATCATAGTCAGGGCAGTTCCTGCTAACACACAAAGGAGAATGCCCCATAGATTATCGGTATTAAATTTTGTAAAAAAGGAGATAAAAATGGGATCTTGCTTTAAGGGAGCGAAACCGGCCTTCATTGTAGCTAAACCAAAAAAAACAAGTCCAAAACCAAGCAGGACATCTCCCACATATATCCATTTGCGACGACCAATAAAGAACTTTAAGAGAACCCCGGCAGCAATTGCCGGAAGGGCATATTCTGTAATCTGAAATGCAATTAACTGGGCCGTTACAGTGGTTCCAACATTTGCGCCCAGGATTACACCTATGGCCTGAACAAAAGTCATAAGACCTGCATCTACAAAGCTGACAAGCATAACTGTTGCGGCGCTGGAACTCTGGATTACACAGGTCACAAGTGCCCCGACACCACAGCCGATAAAACGGTTATTGGAGACCATGCCCAGAATCTGACGCATTCTTTTTCCTGCGACCTTCTGGAGTCCCTCTGACATGATCTTCATGCCGAAAAGAAACATCCCCAGACCACCAAGAGATTGAAAAATTACCCTCATCATATTTCAGATATCCTTAATATGACATTTTACGGTTCTTATATAATGACTCTAAGAATCCACCCCTTATGTTTTATGTCATTTTTTCATTCTTGTTAACTACTCAGGTATTTAGGTTGAAGACTGAAGGCTGAAGTATATTAATCATCGGCCTGACTGTCACATGCGCAACCTTCAACGATGTTAGAAGGAACCGCTGCCCTCCGAATTTGAGAAGTCAGACCATACAACTCTTCTTTCGGAAATCCTGCGGTCACCCGATAAACCAATACTGCTACCTCGTCAGCCAGCTCAAATGCCCTAAGTTTTGTGTGATTGCGCATGATTTGTCCCTAAAAGCCTTCTACCTTCAGTCTATCCACCTGAGTAATTACCATTCTTGTTAATATCTATAGTTTAGTTATTAGATATGAGAATTAGCCGGCTTCGTCAATATTTTCCGCAAAAAAAAGACCATCCCATACAAAACAGGATGGTCTCTCTTTTTCCTTTTGGTAAGGGTTAACAGGTCACCTTAAATATCATTGCAGCAGCAGTATCCCCGGCTGCACACCCGGCCCAGAGCCCATATCCACCACCAAGCAGGACAACCTCCTCTAATAATTCAGCTATGTTCCTGCCGGCCGTAGGAGATTGTGGATGTCCGTAGATCAAGGAGTTTCCATAATTATTCATAGACATAACATCAATCCCCATCTTTTTGGCAAAATTGATGTCATTAACAGCAAAAGGCTGATGACTCTTGTTAGCTTTCATGTCCCCAATTTTCAGGCCCGCATTTTTCAGCGCCATCTCTGCAGCCGGAACAGGGGCTTCGGCCATAAATCCCCTTTCGGTCCTTGAAAAACCGTATGAAACGATCTGGATCTCAATATTGGGATCTTTGCTCAATTCCTTAGCTTTATCTCGAGTTGCTACAATAAAACCACAGTTCCCATCCGCTGGAAATGTCTGGGCACCAAAGGTATGAACTCCTCCTGGCTCAACCGGCCTGAGCTT
>Ga0233413_10000478_pt1 | contig 19205 bp, 11 predicted proteins | sample Na_anoxic_6_MG_FD_189019 | JGI IMG/M metagenome (GOLD analysis project Ga0233413, IMG submission 189019) | Seawater microbial communities from Saanich Inlet, British Columbia, Canada - Na_anoxic_6_MG | ecosystem: Environmental > Aquatic > Marine > Inlet | place: Canada: British Columbia...
CAATAATAACATAGCTGTCAGTGACACTGTCCTTTAATACAATTTGCTGTTTTACGTTTGACAGTAGATTATCACTGATCTCCCATGACTCTAAATAACTGTCCCTCTCATTCTTGAGGATTATAATCTTGCGACACTCATCCTCAGTAAGTACACACTGTGCCTTATATCCCTGAGAGTATAGACTTAACAGAATCGTTAATACTAGAACTAGGTATTTCATACACCGATTTATTTTTCTCTTTTAATTCAATTGGTTTACTGTCCAACCTGGTCTGTAATGAGTCCTGGATAATAGTGAATGTGTCTAGTCTATTACTCAAGTCTACTATTCTCTCTTGCTGAGACAGAATAACCTTCTTACTAGAATCTATTTGATTGTAAAGAATACTGTTGTCTTGTACTTCGGGGGGTTGTAACATTATAATTACTAAGACTATGTTGATGACACAACTGAGAATTAAACCAAGAATTGTTTTAATTTGTACGCTCATGCTTCTTAACTCTATTCTTAGCAGATAACAGTAACCTTTCCTCCAACTTAGCTACCTTAACAGACAGTTCTAATTTCTCTTGTGTTAATTGTTCTATCCTGTCACCAAGTAGTTTTATTTCGTCCTTTAGATCATTGAGAGCTTCTAATTCTAAATTATCTTTCTTGTTCTGTTTTTCTAGATAATACTTCAACAACATACCACCGATACCCCCAACACCAAAAAGAGTTATTATGATGTTTTCTATGTCCATGTTAAATCTTGTCTGGGTTTCTGTCTAAGTCTACATACTCAATTGTCACTTTCTTACCTTTCTCTAGCTGTTTAGCAACCTTCGGGTACATATCTGTATATGCAGACCCACTGTTACCAATAAAACCTTTCATGTCTGATGATTTACCAACTAGTAGACACCCCGCTGTGTTCTCGTCTGTGTTTCCAATATGGATTAATATGTACTCAAAGTTAGGTACGTCTTGTACGTGTAACATCCCCTTGTGAAATTCTTCACCAAACTTCTTTGTGTACCTAGCATCAAAACCACCTACTGTTCTTAGCTTTATGTCATATGTTCCTGCGGGGATTCTTGTCTCACCTTTGACCTTCTTCTCCCGGTACTCATCCTCCAGGGTAAAGCATTCAAACTCACCATCAATGAACAGTAAACCTAATGTGGCATCCCCACTGTCATCAAACCTAACAACCTTTAGTTCCATGTAATTATTTTTTATTCTTTATACCTAACCACTTGTGTAACGTGTACCCTATAGACACAACTAACAGTAAAATCTTTAATGACATCTCTATACCACTCATACTAATACCTAGTGTGGTTATGTTGATAAACATCAGTTTTAGGTCGTTCAAATCCATTACAAGTATTAGGTTTATATATTCTTGCGAATTTCGCTATTTAGGGTTAAACGTATTTGTAGTTTTATAATGCGGGACTTGTTTTTGATTTTACTGTTAAATCTAATTTACGATAATTTTTATTTGGATTTATTTTTCTATTAATATATTCATCAGCTCCTTCTGGATCTACAAGTCTAGCTATTTCCAATCTCAACTCTTTATTAATTTTAAATCCAATTCTATTAAAGTTTTTTTGCATTTCTGTATAATTATCTGAGTTATCTAAAATATCCTCACCAAACTTATATACTATTTGTAATGCTTGTTTTTCTGGATCATTTCTGAACTCATCACTATATGCTACACTAAAGTAAAATGACGAAATATTAGGATTAGCTATTCTTTTATTCATCCCTTCAATAAAAGATTTTCTGTCCTCTATATCTAATTTTTCAGAAAGTTTTTTTGCTTTTTCATTTAATTGTTTTTTATTAATTTCTTTAGATATATATTTTTGTATAATATCATCTCTTTCCATATTAATATCCATTCTCTCCCTCTCAATATCAATAAGTTTCTCCCTTAATTTTTCATTTTGTTGAAAATCTTTTATGTATGGACTAGTCTCACCCATCATACGACTTGTCATCCCTTTCATAAAACCTTTTGCTGGTTCTGTTATTAATGAAGTTACTTCTTTATCTTTAGTAGTAACATCAGCAAATGCATAAACAGTACCAACAAATGGGTTTGTGTTTGGGTTAGTAATTATTTTTTCTGTTGCTACTTTAAGTCTTGCAGGGCTAGAAATAAAAGAAAGATCTTTATAGAAGTCTTGAACATTAGGGTCATCATACCCAGCTAATTCAGGGTAATCATCAAACTTATCAATGAATTTGTTTCTATAAGGATCATATCCTGTTGTTAAAACCGCCCAAGCACTTAGTCCTGGATTTCTATTAACTAATTGACTACTTAACTTTTTCAGCCATTCACCACCTGTATATAAGTTTGGATTAAAAAGACCTGTTGGATCAATGTCATCAGAAATAGCATCATATATATTATTTTTTAGTTTTTCTTCACTCTCTTTCTCAAGACCTAATTGCTCCTTTATAAAATTATTTACGTAATGTTCGGTTAGTGTAAATATTGGTGTTAAGTTCTGAGTCTTTTTAATTTTAAAATATTCATAATTACCTTTATTGTTTTTTACCCCTGTTGGTATAACGAAATACTTTCTTTTAGTGTGATCACTTATACCATCTAATGTCTTATAGTAAATTTTACCTATTTCTTCTTCATCTTCATCATCACTCTTGAGTAGAGCAATTAAACCATATGATATAAGCATAGTACTTGCAGTAAATGCTCCAGCAGCTTGCGCCATTATTAATGTACTTCTTACAGGGTTTTTATAATATAATTGACTAGCACTATAAAGAGCTTGAAATGCTGCATTTAAGTATGGCAATTGTTTATTTAATTCTTTAACAACAGTTCCCCCTTGTGAAAAGTCAATTAAATTTCTTGCTCTAGCAACAGCATGATGTTTTGCATCTTCTATTGCTTCTTGTTTTTCTTTTTCAGATTTAAAAGTTTGAGAATTTATTTTAGCCATCTCTTGATCAAATACTCTTTTGTAAACCCCTAAACGAATACCTATCTCAGACATTTTATTAAGGTAAGTAAGTCCATTTCCTATCGCTTCTTTCTTTTCTTTAAAAAGTTTTTCATCTGTAAATAAACCAATTGCTTTATCAATATAAGTATTAATTGTATTTTTTTCATCTAATGCACCTTCAGTGTACAGAAAATCCATCATACCACCATACTCTACAAAATCCCTAAATGTTTGATCCTCTTTCTGTATACTCACCACAGCATTCTTAAAGTCTTTAGATAACTGTGCCATTGCTACTGGTAATACAGAACTGTAAGCAGGTTCAAACGTCAAAGCAAAACCAATATCATTAGGTAAGTTACCTAGAACAAACGCGGGATTAGCACCTGTTGCCATTGTCCTTAACAGTTTAGCACCAGTAACAGTTGAGAGTATATCTGCTAATAAAGGATTTATAAACTCAGTTTTAAATATATTATAAACTTGATTATAGATTTCATCTTTTATAAATATTTGATTAGGGACACCATCAACCTTATAGTTAACAACAGAAAATCCATCAGGTACTGTATCAAATTTGTATTTAGGGTTACCATTCTTATCAACACCAATATTTGGGTTTAAAATCATAGAATCTTTTGACCTTTTATACTCAGCTATTAACTTTCTATCAGCTTTAGTCCTAAATAATAGTCCTTTTGATTTAGCTGTTTCGTATTTACTTTTTAAATCAGACAATGCTTTAGCTAAATTAGTATTGAATTTGTTATACGCTATTGCTGTTTCAGCTTGTGATAATGCTGTTGTTAACAACCACTCTGAGTTATTAAATAGTTCTTCAGCAGATCCAGTTTCAAGTTTTTTTATTATTTCTTCTCTTACACCAGTTTTCCATGCTTCTTCATTTTTTGTTTTCTTTCTACTGTCTGCCTCTAGTATAAAGTTTAAAAACTTTCTTGGTTGATAATCTATTTCATATAATTCATCCCTTAATTCTTTAGTTATAAGTCCGCCATCTTGTAATCTATCTAACATACCCCTAAACTCATTAAAGTATGCATCTGCTCTTTTATTTAAATCAAGAAATTTTGATTGACCAATTCTTTCTTGTAATTCGTTAAGTAGTTTTTGTGCCTGTTCTCCGGTTCTATACCCTGGGTTTTCAATTTCAGGTAAACCTTTCTTTATTTTGTTCTTATCAATTGCGATAAATCTTCTTAGTTGTATGATTTCATCTAAGGTTATGGTATCTTTTGAAGATAAACCCTTGTATATTTTATCATATGCTTTGGTGAACCTAAACTTAACAGTGCCACTTGTACCATATAAGTTCTGCAATCTATCCAAAACAGATTGCATACCTAACCTGTCAAATATTCTTTTAGAGTCTATTTTTGGATCAACTGTTGCTCTAAGTATCTTACTTATACTGTTTACAATTCTTTCTGGTAACTTTGCTTTTTCTCTTTGTATATTTCGAGATTTTTCAAATTCTTTTTCATAATTATCTAATTGTTGTGCTATAGGTTTTCTACTATCTAAAAAAGCGTTGTATCTCTCTTTTATTTCATTTGCTGGGTAACCTTCTCTTTTTAAAGATTTTTCCAAATCAACATATGGTACACCATTTATAACACCTTTTTTAATTTTCTCATTAATGTTCTCTTTTCTAGAAACCTTTAACAAGTAATCAAGACCATCATTGTTTAGTTTAATTTCATTATTTGTAAAATCCTTAACAGCAATTTTTATATCTTGAATAGTTTTTGCACCAACAGCCTTTAAATAATCAATAATTGCCCTTGTTAACGCTATGTCTTGATCAGCTTTAGACTGTGGGTCAAATACTACACCTAGCGTTTTCTGTTGTTCTTTCCATGTTTCCCATGCTGTGCTTAGATTATCTTTTGCTTGCTGTACAGATACTACTTCTTCACTGACTTCCTCTTTACCTTCTTCGGTAGTGACTTCAGGTTCTGCTTTGGGTTTTCCTTCCTCCACTTTTTCGCCAGCTTTGGCTTCTGGCTGTACAGGTACTTTACCTGCTGCTTGCTTTTGAATGGCATCTTCTATTAGTTTTTCGTTCTTAATTACATACTGTTCTTGTTTCTTTGTCCCTGCTTTTATTTTACCATCAACAGTTATTAGTTTTACAACATCTGCTTTAGAATCGTTAATAGCTTTTACTTCAGCAGCTCTATACTGCCCAGGTGTCATACCTGTACCATCAACCTCAACAACTTCAAATGTTGTACCTACGGGGAGAATCGTCTCAGACATTCCTTTGTCCTTGGCGTATTCTTTTGCTAAGTCTTCATCCACAGCAGTAAATACACCTTTAGCTCCTTCATGGGCGTTTATCCTTACCCCATTAAGGTCTACTTTACCACCAAGTCCTTTGAATATTTTTATAGGGTTAGATGAAGTGTGAGTACCACTTTTTACTTCGGTTATTTCTTTCTTACCTTTAGTAATGTCTTCTGTTACTATTGGAGCTTCTTCTGTTACTACTTGCTCTGGTGACCTTGTTATATAAATCTTTTTGTCAGTTGCCATGTCCTCAGATGGGTCAAAAGCAATAATACCATCATGGTGCTTGAGAGTTTCATTCACAAAACTCTGCCACAGACCAACATCCCTAAAGGACAAACGCATATCCTTAATCTCCTGGATAGCTTGTTCCATTGGGATTTCTTCCGCTGCCATAGTTTCTTCGTCCACTGTAGTAAACTCCTCTTGACTACGTACCCAATCTTGCATCCACTGTGGGGCGTTGTTTACATCTAAACTCTCAGGTGTCCAAGGATTTGCCATGCGAACAGTAGCTTTCTGTACACCCTCACCCTTACCTTCACCTATACCTTCTGCAAGTTTCTGATCACTAGTGTAGTACTGTACACCTGAGGCTGGTTTTCCACCACGATATACAGTGACAACCTCACCTGATTCATCTGTTACTAATGGAGCTTCTTCAGTAGTTTCTTCAGATTCTGCTTGGGTTTCTCCTTGTTCTACAGTTTCTTCTGTTTTTGTATTTATTTCTGTTTGTATCGGAGATGTAAAGTTTGCAGCATCATAGTCTTGCAGTGCTTTATTTGCAGCATCTAACTTTGGTGCGGTTTCCTTCATGTTCTGAGGAGTCATACTGTCTTCAATAGACTCAACTTCAGCAGCAAGTGCATCCCTCTCTGCCGTAGTTCCTGTTCCCTCTATTACAGTAACTTTAGCTTTCTCTGTCTGCTTACCACCTACGACACGCCTTGGTTTTAAAACCCTCTCAACAATAATAACACCCTTTGGAACTTGGTCGCTTTCCGTTCTTTTTTCAATCTCTATAATCTCCCCATCTGATACTTCTCTTCCAATCTCCCCATCAAACACATACCCTTCAGCCTCAAGTTCTGCCTTAGACTCCGCATACCAAGCCATGTCTTCTTTACTTACAGATTCTGTACTTCCAGTTGCATTGTTAAGGAAGTTAGTGACTGCCTTAACCTTACCTCCTATATCCGTAGCAGAAGCAAAATCAGATTTAGCTTTATCAATTCTTTTTTGTAGTCTACTACTTTCTTTACTAGTTTGTTCTGTAGTCTCTTCTGTTGTAGTTTCTGTTGTTGGTTGTTCAAACAAAGAGACTTCATTGTTGTACTCCTCTTCTGTAAGAACTACACCACCTTTACCGTCTTGTCTGTTTACAGTCCCATACCTTTCACTTGTGGGGGTTGTAAATACTGTTGGTTTATCGTATGTTGGTTGTTTTGTAGTTTTTTCTTTTGCTGATTTATCTATCTCTTCTTGTACATTATTTAAATCTTGTACAACACTTGTAGTTCTTGATGCTATTGGATCTATAAAGAAATCAACTCCACCAATTGTTACTTTCTCTATTTTTGTTTCTTTACCCTCTATTATATTTTCAAGCTCTGTCTCTAATTCAGATATTTGTTTATTTATTACTTTTTGCTTAATATCATCAGTCTCATTCTCTTTCTGTTGAATAAGATTATCTCTTCTAGCTTTAATTGCTGTGTATTCTTGTGAGTTATTTAAATCAATTGATTCAACGTACTCATACATACTTTCTGTCGTGCTTTTATCTAAAACACCATTTGCTCTTAATGCACTAAGGCGAAATGCTGCTTTCTCTTTACCATTCTTATAAACGAAGTCTATTAGTTCTTGTCTAGATAATTCTGGATAATTGTTAATCGCTGTTTCAAATGCTACTATAGCATTCATACTAAGAGCACCTGCCCCAGGAAGAAGTATAACAGGAGAAACATTTGCCATGACTCCTTCAAACTTTTCAACTGAAGCAAATTCAGGAGCTGCTTCATATTCCCCACGTTTTTCAATTGCTTCTTGAAATAATTGTTGTGGATATTCTTGTAGTACTCCTTCTTCAGTAAGCTCAGCACCAGCACCAACAAGAACTCTACCACCTAAATTAAGCTCTTTACCGAATATTTTTTTCCAACCCCCGGTATATAATTTTGAACCAAGTAAGTAACTAGGTGCAAGTATTAATTGACTGTCCACAGTTTCATCAGCAGCTTTATCTGCAATAACTTTACTACCTGTCCTCGACAGTGCTTCTCTATATGCCCTACCTGAAAGGTCTGCTGTTTCTGTTGAAAAACCTGCAAATGCAACTAAAAACATTCTCGCTGATGCACTAAGATTTCTAGTAACTGCTGCTGTACCCATTGATGCAGCTAATGAAGGAATCATACTACCAACTAAATTACCTGTTGCCTCTTGTATATTATATGTATTTAAGTCTTTAAAACCTGCAATTGGGTCAACACCTGGTGTGAAGTACTGCTCCATTCTTTTAAGTTCTGGAAGGTCATAACCCATTGCTGTAGTTAAACCATACATTGATCCACCTAGAGATGAGAGTGTACTTGTTATAATACGACCATATTGCTCCTTCTGCTTGGTGGGTAATTGTCCATCCTCTGTTTTATTATCTTGTTGTATTACAGATTTTTTATATGCGTTAGTTTCAGTAAGTACATTTGCTGCAGCAGATTTTCTTTTAGAATTATAATTATCTAATAATTCTTTTGGTATTTCAAATTCATTAGAAAACTTTTGAGTTAAAGTATTTAATGATTCATTTGCTTTATCTAAAAATTCATTGTTTATTTTATTTGCCCTTGCGTTAGCATCAGCAATATAATCTGTCTCTTGTTGTATATAAGAATCAGCTATTTTAATTCTTTCTTTTTCTAAAGATTCTATTTTAGAATTTATTAAGTCTGCATCAGCTTGTGTTACAGCAGGTTGTTGTAATAAATTATTATACTCTGTTTTAATTTTTTCTGTTTCTTGTATTAAAGACTCATTTAATCTTTGTTGATACTGTTCTATATCATTACTGATTGAATTATTTGTAGAGTCAACTCCTGATACATACTCAGACTCAATACTTTCTACAAGATTACCGTATCTTTTATTAAATTCTTTTTGTGATACATCACCCAAAGCATCATCAAAAGATTCACCATACTCTTCTTTATATAATCTATCTGTTTCCTCGTTTACTTTTTTAGCTGGAATGTCTATAGAATTTTGAATAGCATTCTCTATATCATTTAAATATTTCTTCTCAATGTTCTTATTTGCTATTCTTTCTTTATCAGGGTCTAAGTTTTCTAAAACTTTCTCCCTGTCTACAACAGTAAACCCATAATAATCTGTTGTTGTATATTCTGGATTTACTTCACCATCTTCAGATATATATTTATTTAAATTATCTCTAATGATTGGTGCTGTTATATTACCTACTACTTCCTGTAACTCTTGAGATTTAATGTATGTTTCATTCTTCAGACTGTCTATTACATTTATTGGTGGGGTTTCTTTTTCTTCAAGTTCTTTAACTTGATAGTTTAACATATCTAATTCTTCACTTAGAGTATTATAATTATCATAATACTCACCTAATCCATATTTTGTATCTAACTCTAGTTTTTCTCTCTTGCGGTCTTCTGGAGATTGTGCTGCAATACGTTCTTGTTCAGTCTTCTGTTCGTTGTATTTTTTTATAGTTTTCTCCTTTGTTGGAGACTTTATTACAGCATCAATAGGTGATTGATTGGCAAACATTGTAATTGCCCTGTCTCTACCAACTATGTTTTTTATTTCATCAAAAGTATATTGTGTTGGGACACCATTTGCTGTTCTAGTTATTGTACCACTAACATCAACAACATATTTCCCATCAGATGTAGATGCTATATCACCTGTTGCACTTTGGTATTCTTGTGTTTTTATATCTATCTCACCACTTTTTACCTTAGACATAAACGCAGGGTCTTTCATCTTAGCATCAAGATCCTCCTTTGTTGTGGATGTGCCATTTATACTATACTGTCCTTGTGTATATTTACTCCTTCTTTGATTAGCTATAACTTCCTCAGGACTAGGTACGTTAAACTGTTGTGTCTCTCCACCCGTCTTTTGCCCCTCTGATTGCCCCTCTGATTGCTCTGCTGATTCTTTTGAAAATATTGGCAGACCTTCTTGGGTTGAAGATGGGGAGTCCTGAACTTGTTCTTCCTTTTTGAATATTGGTAATTGCCCGTTCGTCATTATTTATTTTGTTCATTGTACATCTCAATATATTCTTCCACTGTCATACCACTTTTACTAGCAGCTTCTTCTACCTGCGCATTAGAAAATCCCTCAATATATGTTACTTCTTGAGCTCTCCTAGCTTTATTACCTTCAGCAGATTGATCACTGTGATTATTCCAATAATTTACAGCTTTCGCTTTATCACCATTAAACATTTTTAGTATTTGAGGATAAGTAAATTTATCCTGACCTACTGTAATTGTACTACTTGTGTCTACTGTTATCCTTTTACCATTAACTTCGGCAGTCTCTCTCTCCGGTATATTTATTTGTGATTGTTGTGCTAAATCTTTTAATGCTAATACTCTTGCCATAACATCTTTTTCATCAGCCTTTGCTTCCCTCTGAATACCACTTGTTAAAGCATTAAAGTTCATATCATCTAGGTTTACCCTCACCGTTAACTCTTTAGATTTGTCTAAATAATATTTATTTTTTTGATCTCCTTCTATATAGTTAACAATTGCATTATCTGGTAAATTTTTTAGATCAATATCTTTAGTATTAACGTATGCATTAAAACCTATTATATACTCATCTGTATTTGGGTCATAATAGAATCTATTTATTTTACTAGGTTGACCTCTTTTCTTTTCACCTGTTGATGGGTCTGTATAATCTAAATACGTTTCAGTTTTTAAATTAAGTGTTGTACCATAAGTGCTAATTGGATTTTCTTCACCATATTCAGAAAGATTATATTCTACAGGATCAGAAAATATCCCACTTAAATCTATTCCTTCAGCTCTTTCTTTTGCTCTTATTTCAGCGTATGTGTCTGCCTCAATTTCAGCACTTGTAGTTTGTATAAGGTTTGGTATAAAATTCTTTAACCTATCCTTCTTCCACTCTTCATAGGGTTCTATAGGTATACCTGCTGCATTTGCTGTTTTTTCTGCTTTTGCGTACTCTGATATAAGACTAGTTTGACTTTGTGTATTTAGATAATCTATCCAGTTTTGTGCAGCATCTGGATCAAGTGTTGCAAGTTCTTTTATAAGATTATATCCACTAAAACCATCCTGCTTTAATTTAGAAATATTTGCGTTTGTGTTTACATTTCTTTCAATGTAATCGTTTAATAAAGTATTAGCAGTAGTGTCATCAAATTCTATTGCGTCAGTACCCCCCTGTAAACCTAATTGTAAACCTGCATATTTATCATATACATTTGTTCCTGGTACATAGTCTGTGTTATATGCACCAAAGTATTGATCTTTGTAATCACCAGACACATCTCTCCCATCAATAATAACTTGTTTGTCTTCAGCAGCAAGTGTCTTTAGGTTGTTATTAATGTTGTTCAGTTGATTAGATTCACTTGAGATTGTTTGAACCATTCTACGGAAATCATATGATTCTGGATCAATCTCCCCGTTACGTACTTTATTGATTAAGTCTTCAACATTACTGTTAAGGTATCCTTGCATCTCCTTTGGTAGACCCAATCCCTCAATCTTAGCAAGGTTATCACGTAAATCTCTCTGTTCTTGAATTTTACGTTCTGACTCTAAATAGTTACGTTGATTCTGTGTTTGTGATAACCAAGCTAATTGTGTGTCTTCAACAGGTTTGTACTGAAATGCAGCTTGTTTACCCCTAACTAACTCTTTAGATAAGTCTTGTTTTATTAATCCTTCTTGTGCCATGTTATATTATGTTACTATCCACCGATACTTTGAAAACCAGTTTGTGTCGTAAACGATGGACTAGTGTTATATGTTAATCCACCAGGTGTTGTATTCATACCTGTAGGTTGAAACGAATTAAAAGATGGATTATAGTTAGGGGTGAATGCATTTTGTGAGTTGGGGGTGAATGCATTTTGTTGTGGGGTGTTAGAACCATACAGATTTGGTTGTTGCTGTTGCCCCCCCATACTTGTTGCCATATTTGAACCACCATCAAATGCCATTTGTCTACCTGCTTGTTCACGAGACAATCCCTCTTGTCGCATTTGTTCCGCTATAGCATAGTCAAACTGATTAAGTTGCATCTGCTCTTGATAAGTCTGTGCTCCACGATACCCCATCTCACTTAACATTTGCTGTGCATTTTGTTGTCTAGCTGCTACATCTGCCATACCTATGTCACGATAAGCATTAGATAAACCTGCCTGAGATCTATTTATACCTATTAGTCCACCTCTCCTGTCTTCTGTAGCAGTTAACCCTACACTAGCAGCACGGTCAGCTCGCTGTTGCATTTCCAGTCTCTGCTCCTCAGGTAAACCTACTTGTTCTCTACGTTTTAATTCATCATAGTATGCTTGATTATAGTCTGCATACCGGGTGTCTTCCATCTCACCACGTTCTCTAATTCTATCTCTTTCTGCTCTTTTTTGTTGAGCATTACCTTCTGCCATATCAGCAAGTCCCACACCCATTTGCATGAAACTCATCACTGTACCTGCGCTTACTGCCATAATTTTACAAATTTAATGTTTTATAATGCTGTTATCTTGTATAGTTTGATATTAAGAAATCAAACGATGCAGATATAATTTTATATATTTTACTAATACCTGAATTAATCTTAAACCTTGTGTACACCCAGTATCCACGAACCTTATCACCTTCGATATAACCTGTGTAGTCTGTACCCGTACCGGTACGCATATATTCAGAATACAGTTGATTCTCCTTAGACACAAATGTTGTACCTGTAGATAACTTACCTCTACTGTCCTCTACACCACCTGAAATAGGGAAAACAGAATCTGTTGTGTCTGCGGATGATACAGGTATTAAGAAGTCTGCCTCCACTACTTCAGCATCATCTGTTGTAGCTTTCAATGCCATTGTCTTCCATATCTTTACCTGATCACCACCCATGTTTGATATTATATCAATATATGATGGGTAGTCTACACCATAATAACTCATTGGGTTATTGTAATCATCGTGGGTGTACAGTTTACCTGCCTTGAAGGACACAAAGTTTAGTCCTGCACTTGTTATGTTCTCAGGAACATAAGAATGAAATGATGTCCAAGATTTAGTTTTTTCACTGTATGTCAATGTTATTGACTTGAATGCATAGACATTTATCTTTCTTGCTGGGTAACTTCCAAAATATACAAAATCAAAAAATGAATTATCCCATTGCTCTTCTGTAAACTGTAGTGTTATTGTACTACCTGAGACATTAGAGACATACACAGATGTTGGTGCAAACCCTGGTTGAAGATTTGGGTCTGTAAAGTCTGTCCAAGGTTGTCCCTCTACTACTAAACTTTGCCCTATATAGTAATCATAAGCACTAGTGTCTACTGTGTACTGTACAGTGAATGTTGTACTACCTGTAAATGTTGCACCCCCCGCCTGTGTTACAGATATTGTATCTGTCCACTTTAAGTTTAATGTGTACTCATCGGTTCGTTTATCGTATGCACCAAATGCATAGTCTACTTGTGGACTTTGAATCATGTCCCTGAACACCTCCTTGAAGTACTTGTCCATACCTGCATCAGAGATTGGTGTTACCCCATCCTGAGATAGTCTACAGACCTGACCTTGGTCAATGTCAACAAAGTATTTTCTATTGTTACTGTTTGCAAATGATTCAGGGTTAGTACCAATACCTGCACGTGTACCATAATAAACAACATCACTTAGTGGGGTGTTTGAACCAATAGTCATGTTGTTTTCATCTAGTGTAGTCACTACAGCACGATCACTCTCAGCCACACCTACAGCGTTTTCATGAAAGACAATAGTCTTACTACCCTCTGTGTGCATATGCTGTATTGACTTCATTGCACCATTTGCATCCTTGAAGTTTAAGTCATGTACTGTACCTAATCCATTATACCCTTGTTCTGGTAATAGTGGTTCTGAGTACCTTATTGTTGTGGGGCGTACAGACTCACCTACAAACCCTGTTATGTCTTCCTCTAGAGATGTAGAACGTATACTCCTGTTTGGTCTACCTGCCCCCCAAGATTTAGATTCTCTAGTGTCATAATAATTAGCATCTTCTACAAAATATATAACAGACTGTGAATCTGCTGTTGCTGCTTCTGAGTAATATATAACATAAGTTCTTGGTTTTAAAAACACATCACCATTTGTTAGTTCAATCTCACAACTATTAGAAGAACCTTGATTTGTTATATTTCCATTGTGTAATTTTCTAGTCCCTGTACCATCAAGAAATAATGAATCTGTGTACATTTCATAATAGAAAGAATCTATTGTTGTTTCTATTGGTGTGTATATTTCACACATTAACCCAAGTATATCATTATCTACAGTACCATCAGAGTTTGCAGCAGCAAAAAGTCCAGTATTATTTGTTAAAACTGTAGGTAAATCATTAACTCTAATTGCTATAGCATTGATTTCAGGTATATACTTGACTATTTCAGCTTCAGCATTTGATGTAAAATACTGACTGTTATCAAAAGGTACACCTGTTGTTGCTGTTTGTGATGTGTTTGTTAATTTATAACAAAACCTAACTCTATCCCCTTTAACAAAATCATAAGCTAAATCTGTGTCAGATAAATTAGTGTATCCATATTGACTAGATTGTAAACTGTTTAAATTTATATAAATATACTCTACACCAGCTAATGATCCAGCACTAGCAGAAAGACCTGACGCTTCAGGTATCCACTCTGGTTTTAAATATCCTCGTATAAAAAATTTATTTTCAAATGGGTTACTTTCTCCTGATGATGTTATAACTTTTGATAATGAATCAGTTACTGATATTGGAAAACTTATGTGTCTTCTTATTCCATTAGAATTAGTTTTTACAATATGATATCTTGTTGCCCAAGATGGTGCATCGTGAGACAGTGTCATTTTCAAGAACCGTTGCCCCATTTGCTTATACTTAGTCTCTTGATCAACAAAATATACAGTATCTTTCCACCAAGGATTTTGTGTATTAAATCCTGGACTTTCTATAACTGTAGATAACCTACCATAGTCATCACTATAAACTATACCAAATTGATGATTACTTCCTCTCTTAAATGATTGTACTGCCCTACTTGCCCTACCTACTTCAGCATCTGGGTAAAATTGAAAATAACTCTGTAAGTATACATCACAATCTACAAGCGCAGCGAGAGTATTATATCCAAGAACAGTTTTCTTAATTCTTGGTGTTGGTTTTATAATTAAGTAATTATCACCTCCAGAATTAGCACTCGATGCTGTACACAATTGAGTATTCCAATTTGAATTAAACAACTCATTAACTCTCAGTGTGTGGTCATTATTTATATTAGAAACAAATAAATCTATTATATCTGTAACAGTGGTAGAGTCTGATACATATACTATATTTTTTGATTTTTTGAATACTTTATGTCTATTATTTATGTAAGGAAATTGACTAGGGTTATAGATTGTTGGATCATCTAAAGAAACTGCTGCTTGTGTTGGAAGACTTGATATTACACCCCCACTGTAGTTATAGTTTATCGTAAAAGATATAGAAATATTATCACCAACCTCTATAGTTGATGGAAATTTAAAAGCTAATCCTAACCCACTAGTTACTGAAGGATAATTTGCCATCTCTGCTGTACTTACTGCTGGGGCAATTACACCGTTTGCTTCAAAAACTGAATTACCATCACCATTACTGTATGCTGTAGCATAAATACTATCAGCAGATATTGTGTCTGTGGAGTCTATCTCATAAACTTCCATACGTCCTCCAGCAACAGAAGTCTTGAAAGGATTATCTCTTTCAAAAAATCTTAAAACTGGTGGTTTATTAACAATAGAATTTTCATCATTATAGTTTATTGGTAATCCCTCTGTAAAGTTAGAGTACAGTATTCTGTTTCTAGATGTAATAGATTGTGCCTTTGCTTTTCTTGGAATCCATGACATTAATTGAGTGGCATCATTTGTGTCTAATGGCATTAGTGCTTGTGTACCATCATAATTAAACGGTGTTACAAAACTTTCCCCTACAGTATCAACTTCTTTACCAATATCTGTATTTAAATTTACTAAATCTACTGTTCCCGCTAATTGCCAATCTGATGGGGAATTATCATTCATATTTTTCCTAACAGCAATTTTTACAGTTTTGTAAATTGAAGTGTTAGGTATTGGTACATTTATTTTAATTGTATTATTTATCTTAATTATATTAGAATAATTAATTATATTTAATAAACTATCACTTGGGAAATAAAGATCAATGAATGGTGTTATTGGTGACCAAGAACTTTCTCTACCATCAGCACGTACATACTTTATTTTAAACTGAAATAGATTACCAAATAAATAATTATAATCTCCACCATTAGATGTTATGTTACATATAGGTTCTTGTCGTGGGGGTTTTACTATATTGTTAAAACTTTCCTCTGTGTGTTTACCGTATATATAACCTGATGGGCAAAACTCCCAATCACTTTGTGGTACAACAGAAGATGTTGAAGATGTTGGGTTTTGTGTTGTTGATGTTTTAGCTCTATAATATAACTCTATCTGAGATAAAAATCCATTATCTGCTGTTATATTTATTTCTCTACTGTAAACATCATCCTTGTTTGCTGTTGTGGGGGAGACTATATCAAAATCCCCTAGAAACTTTCTATAGGTGTATAGACCTGTGTCTATAGCAGTGTCATATGTACGTATTCCCGCCTGTATGTCTATGTTCTTTGGTTCACCATAGTTATCAGTGAACAGTAAGTACTCTGTGCTTTGATCTGCCACTACATTTATAGCAGTGACTAAATAGTCTACGTTTAAGTCTAACACGTTATTAGAGTCAGAAACAACAGTCTGTACTACACCTTCCTCATAGTTATAAGCAAATATTCTGTTATCCCCTTCTGTGTTGTGTACTATGTATATTACTCTGTCATGAGCTTCATCATCGTATGCACCAATAACCCTGTTACCTCCTGCGGGGAGTGTAACAATAAATTCTTGATTACCTTCAGCATTAGTTATAACACCAACAGCACCTCTCTCACTGTTACCGTTCCTAATGTTTAAAGCATAACGATACATCCCTGGAGACATTAATGACTCAGCAAGGTCTTGGTTCATTCCCTTCTCAAATGTTCGCTTTTCTAGTGGCATATTTAGTACTTAGCTGATCCGTTTAAAGTAGTTCTAGATGCATTAATCATATTACCCATTGACTCACTTGCAAATCTTACACGAGCATGATGTTTAGCATTTAAGTAATCATTACGAGACATTTGCTTTTCACCAGCAGAATAACTCCTTTTGAATTTCATCATACGATAATGTATACCATACTCAATCGCTTCTACTAAAAATGGATGCACTAAATACTCTGCACCAATCTTGTTTGGGTCACCAAGATATTCTATGATAACTTGTCCACTTACGTTTGAAGAGAACTCAACAAGACCCCTCTCCCAATCCATTCTAAAAGTGTATGCTCCACCACCCTTATTACCGTACCATCTACCAACAGATTGTCCATTACGGAATAATGATGAATCGAATGCTCCACCCATGACTGTACCCTCTGATTGATTGACCTCACTTGTGGGGGTATTTACAATTAAGTTGTTGTCTGAGAATATCTCAACAAATCTCCCACTTGAGTCAGAGAAACCTAACCTAATCACACGTATCACATCTTGTGGTAGTGTTGCCTTAGACGCATTCTCAACAGTTAATACCTCCACCTTTGGTGTACCCGAAACATCATAGTGCAAGTCTTTCAATGACGTAATAGCAGCACGTAATGCTCTAGGGTATTCATGCATTGCATCTTGTCCCTTGTCAATTAAATATCCCCTTACTATACTATCTAGTGTGTACTGTGTCATACTCCGTCATTTTGATTATCTCGTGGGATTTGCATTTGTGTAGCAAGTAACTGTAATGCTATTTGAATAATGTTTACTTCTAAGTCTACAGGTGCAGGTAATTCATCCTCAGGTTGAAGTGATGTTGCATCCGGGATAAGTCTAACAAATATTTCAAAGTTTTCGTCAAACTCTGCACCCTGTATGTATACTCTGTCTTTCTCTGGTATATAACCTAACTTACCCTCTAATTGATATGAGTCTAAACCCTTAAACATAGAGTTAAACCCTGCATCTAATGGAATCATAAGTTCATCTATGTCTGTTGCGGGGGAGACATGATAAATACCCATATTGTTAAGTAAAGACTCTAGAGTTCTAATTGGTAGTTTAGCATACCACTTGTTTCTAAATGTGTCTTGTTTGATTGGTAACACATACTCTCTAAAACACTGATAAGGAATTGTTTCAATACCCTGTGTCTTGTTAGCATATATTAAATCTCGCAGTATTTTATTTGTAGCTTGTGATGCAGCGAGAATTGCTTCTTGCCTTGTAATCTTACTACCAACAACTTTCTGTCCGTATAACTTCTGAACCTGTTCCCCTATTCGATATATTGTTGCCATTAAGTGTTCTGTTCTGCATTAGCTGATTGATAAAGATCCCCTTCACGAGTCTCTATACCCATATATTTACATATTCTCCAAACAAAGTCTTCAAAATCATCAATCTCAAAATCTGTGCTGTCCCCTGCTGTTACACCTGCATTTGGATTAGTGGTTACACCACCTGTAGCTGCAAATACTGGAGTACTACCACTCAAGGTGTAATTCCACCAAGGGATTATTGGTTCTTTTATGTATGTAAGTGTTATGTTGTTTATCTCTTGTGGGTAGACATCAAAGAAACCATCCATGTTCCTCATTATTGGAAACTGTCTAGATGGTTTGTTTACCTCTGAACCTAACCTTTCTGCCCACTCACTGTCCCTTACAAACTCAACAGGTGTTGTACGTCCACTGTCATTAAATATGTAATTAGCTAAAGCACTACTGTAGTAGTAATAGTCTGTTGGTTTTGTTGCTTGACCACCACTTAAAGTAATAGACTCTACCTTCTTTAGTGTAGAGAAGTTCTCTGATACCTCATAGTTGAACTCATAACCTTGTTGATTAGCGTTATAGTATGATTCATCTAATAGTTCAATCTGAGCAAACTCAGCATACCTATTAAACTCAGCGGGGGTTAATACTCCACTGACTTGGTTCTTGTTCGCTAATTGTTGAACAGCTTTATATACTTTATCTACTAACATATATTATAAAAACTTCGACTGACTGTAGAAAATTACAACTTTAATTTCAGTTGGTGCACCCCAATCACTATAAGTTCCACCTGTGTCACTATTTGTGAGGTAGATACCATCTCCTACTGACAAGTGATTTGGTGGGTCTATTTCTTTTCTAAACATTTGATAAAGAGAATCTGCTCCTGCTGCCACAGCTTGTGTAGAAGTCATACCCCTTGTCTCCATAAATTCTCTAGTTAGTTCATATGCACCACCACTCGCTGTACTCGTCATTAACCCAAAGTTAACCACTTGTGATCCAGATGTACTTGGTACAGCAGTAATTATCACACTAGCACTATGTATCTGAATATATGACAAAGCTATTGGTGGGACAATTTCAACAGATGTACCAGTTAGTGTTGGTATAGATGCCCCTGACACAGTTACCACTAACTTTTTTACTTTATCTTGAAGTTCTGTTATAACAGTTGCTCCACTAATTGCAGTATTTAAATTAACTGG
>Ga0233413_10000479_pt1 | contig 19201 bp, 18 predicted proteins | sample Na_anoxic_6_MG_FD_189019 | JGI IMG/M metagenome (GOLD analysis project Ga0233413, IMG submission 189019) | Seawater microbial communities from Saanich Inlet, British Columbia, Canada - Na_anoxic_6_MG | ecosystem: Environmental > Aquatic > Marine > Inlet | place: Canada: British Columbia...
ATAGCGAGGATTATATGGATATTACAGTATCTCGACGACTTCGACCTCAACACCATGTCCGACGGCCTCGACGACTTCGACCTCAGCGCCTTGTTCAACGACCCCTTCGACCTCGACGACCTCGACGACTTCGACCCCGACGACATGTTCGAGGAGGAGTCCATCCCCCCCGCCGCTTGCCCCATGCCGGGGGAGTCCATCCCCCCCGCCGCTTGCCCCATGCCGGGGGAGAAGCGCAAGTATAGTGCCACGCTGACGGAGGAGGGACAAGAGTTGCCCATCCTCTTCCATGACGCGCCCGCGCCCGTGCCTGTCATGGACTTCGTGCCGCAGCCATACGTCGATCCCACGTGCGAGTCCGAGGGAGGCGACCACAATATCGGCGCCTACTCGCCGCGCTCGCGCCGCCGCCGCATCGAGCTCTTCCATGAGAAGCGGGAGCATCGCGGGTGGACGAAGAAGACGCAGTACCCTGTGCGCAAGAACTTTGCGGACTCACGCATGCGTGTCAATGGCCGCTTCATTACGAAGGACGACGAGGCTATGCTCAAGATGCTGATGGAACTCGTCTGATCGAGATACACAACAATATTCACACAACACATCACTTATAATACTTAAAAATACAATTACATTTATAATTATAATGTTAGATTACATCTCAATTGCTTTTGCTTGGTTTTCAATAAATGCTCTACTAAATTATAATTATAAAAATAAACATATTATTGGAGATTGGTTGTCATTTATTCACTCATCGTCATCTATATTACTTACATATCCATATATTTCTCAAATAACAATTCCAGAATACAAAAGTGAAGTTATTATATATAATGATGATTATAAGTATATATTCTGTTCTACAATATGTTTTTATATATTAGACCTTATAACGTTATGTATTCCATCGAGATTATATAAATATATTATTCACCATGTATCTGCTTTAATTGCTATAATATATATTTTAATCGATGGACGTTCATTAAATATTGGTATTAATATATTATTTTATGCTGAATGTTCTGTTCCAGTTTATATATTATATAATAAATTAAAGAAGGGTTCATTGAAAAAAGTTGTATTGATTATTTATAATTGTATAGGGACGTGGTCTCGTGTTATTAAATTTGGTCATATATTTATAATGTTTTCTGTATTTTCTCCTATAAATGACTGGATTATTGTTATTTCTGCTGGAATTATATGTTTAGGTTCATTTGCTTTTCAATGTTCTATGTGGCGTTTATGCTTTTATAATGAATAAAAAAATATACGGTTTAAAATGGCGGGTTGTTTATATAGATTATTCTGTATTTTTCAGTCGCTACCCCGCTCTCAACCGCCATGTCTGACATCGCCGCACAGGCATCCGTCATCCGTGCCCTTACTGGCCTTCCCGACGACCAGCTCGTCGCCGCCGTGAAGGCGATGTACGCCACGCCCGCCAATAATGGCAAGTCCGCTAAGTCCGCCACCAAGAATAGCATCCCCGCCAAGGAGGTGTTGACCTCGAATGAGCAGTTCATCGAGAAGTTCCCTAGCGGGGACGTCTCCGGCGCTGTCTTCGGCAACACCTTCACCAACACCAAGGGTCTTGACCTTACGCAGTTCGGTCTTGAGCGGTACAACCCTGTTGCGGGCAAGCCGCACCAGAACATCCGTGTCATCCCCACCGAGGGTGGCGGTGCTGGATACGTTCCTCCTGGCGGAGATGTTGATTACTTCGATACCAAGGTGCCCGCCACTCCCGACGGTGCCTCCCTCGATCGGACCGCCCCTGGTGCACCAAAGAAGCAGCCGACCAAGCCCCGCACCGGCGTGGTCTAGGTCATGAAGAAGTGCAACTTTGAGTAATCATTTCATCTATCCAGATGATATTGCGATAGATGGACATCTATATCAAGACAGATGTTCATCTGTATCAAGAAAAACAACCCTTATAAAAATTTGATTAAATAACATAATATTATATCATAAAATAAAAATAATAATGGAAAATCAATCTCCATATAAAATTCTTGGAATCCCAACTTATGCTACTCGTGAAAATGTAATTAACGCCATTGAAGAACAAACATGTTATAGTTCAAAAGCACCATTACATTCATATGAAAAAATATTTAACACATATGATAGAATTATCAAGACATTTGATAATTCTATTAATACTCCTTGTAATAAGTAATAAAATTTGATTATATTATTACTTAAATCTTATAATATTATATATATCTAAAATGAGTCACTTGCCTAAATTTGACCCCAAATGCCCGTGTGGAATTATTCCGACAAACGGACGAAAATGCCATTATCTTTGTATTTGTAGTAAGGTTATTGTGTCTGGAACTACATCGTGTCATCACGCTTGTCCCTGTGGTAAAGCGGTTGATTCGGGTAAAACCCCGTGTCATCACGCTTGTCCCTGTGGTAAAGCGGTTGATTCGGGTAAAACCCCGTGTCATCACGCTTGTCCCTGTGGTAAAGCGGTTGATTCGGGTAAAACCCCGTGTCATCACACTTGCCCTTGTGGTAAAGTATTTCCAACTGGAAAAGGGGTATGTTGTCCTAAATTATTTGCGAAATTACATAACCATTAAAAAATATATGTATTTGTAAGGAACTTATAAATGTCAATCCGCGTATTATAATTAATTCGCCAAAATACATAAAATAAAATGTATATAATTAAATAATGGGTAATGCCGAATCTGTAAATAATACTCCTCCACCATCTCAACAAAGAAGACCACCCCCTCCTCAACAAAGACGACCCCCTCCTCAACAAAGACGACCCCCTCCTCAACAAAGACGACCACCTCCTCAACAAAGACGACCACAACAACAATCTAATTATAATCAAATACAACAACAACTTAATATTCAACAACAACAATTACAAGCACAAAAAAGACATCAAAAAAGACTTGAAGACCAACTTAAACTTCAAAATCAACATCAATCTGAAAGTAATAAATTATTACAAGAATATATTGAATCTCAGGTTCAAACACAACAACAACAACCTCAATTAACAAATGGGGAACAAGGAACATATAAATCATCTACCCAACAAACTCAAAAACAACAACAAGTAGAAGATGGTGAATATGATGAATATGAAATTCTTGGTATTGATAAAGGATGTTCATTAAATGAATTAAAGAAAGCATATAAAAAAAGAGCATTACAATATCATCCAGATAGAGGAGGAAATAAAGCTATATTTTCTCTTATAAAAAAATCATATAATAAATTACTTGCTGAATTTGAACATGAAAACCAGTTTGAAAATAAGATAAATCAAGAAGTAAGAAAAACATCTTATGATGGAAATGTTGTTAGTGGATTTCAAAATAGACATGTAGATAAAGACAATTTTAATATTAATAAATTTAATAAAGTTTTTAATGATTACAGAATAGATGATGAAACTGATGGGGGATATGGAGACCTAATGAATAATAAATTAGAAAATGTAGAATTAGATAAAACAGTCAATAGATCATCAGATTTTAGTGTCAATAGTTTTAATCAAAACTTCAATCAACAAAAACAAAAGGCAACATCAGACAAAATCATAGAATATAAAGAACCGGAAGCACTCCTTTCTGCTGATGCCATTGGATTTAGTGAATTAGGAGGAGGGCAAATTGGAGATTATAGTTCAAGTCAATCTAATCTTCAATATACAGATTATAAAAAAGCACATATAACAGAAACTACATTAATTGACCCGAATGAAGTTGATTATAAACAGTATGGCTCTGTTAATGACCTTAAAAGAGATAGAGCAACTGTTACTCATACAATGAGTTCACAAGAACAACACGCATATAATAAAAGAAAAGAAGAGGAACAATATAAAGAACAACAACGAAAACAAAGGATGCGACAAAGAGACGGAGTTGTAGAACAGCAATTTAATAGAATAAATACAAATATGTTATCACAATAGATTTTAGAAAAATCTATGGCAAAAATAGATGGCAAAAATAGATTTTAGAAAAGAAACAAAGTTATATTTTTAGAAAAATCTATATGAATTAAATACAATTAATAAAATATTTTTATTAATTATATGTATAATTATTTATTTATATTCTTAGTTTCATTAGCATATTCTATACAATTTTTAATTAGTAAAATTGCCGTAAAATATGTTGATAATATTAATTTAATAGTCCAAAGATATATAGTTGGTAGTATATTATTACTTATTTTTGTTATGATATTTAGAAGAGAAAGTTTTATTAACTCTGTTAATAGTTGGTCTATATTATATTCATTTTTAATTGCTTTATGTAGTATATTTGGTTCTGGAATATTATATATATTACTTAAAAGTGAAGCATTATCTAAAATTATTCCTACGATTGAACCTATTATAGTTATATTAACATTTTTATTTGGAATATTCTATTTTAAAGAACATTTTAGTGTAAGATTACTTGGTGGAGTTATATTATCAATTGTTGGTGTATATCTTATAAATACTTCAAAATAATTACTTCAAAATAAATACTTCAAAATAATTAAATAAAAAATTCAAACTCTTTTCTAAAAATATCACACATAATATTATAATTAGTCCGCACAGCATAATTATCTAACTCCATCTCCCTTATATCTTCTTCCGTATGTGAAAGTAAAGAAGATATACATTCTTCATTTATATATGAATTACTAAAACATCTTTTAATACAATCTACAATAATATCATTATGTTTACTATTATTTAATACAATATACACCAGTAAATCTAAACAATCACTAATCTCATCACCTCGTTTAATTACAAAATTATATAAAGTTTTATCTTTAATATGTTTATTCAGTTCTTCTTCCATATCAATAATACACTCATCACATGCATCATCAACCATATCAACATCCTTCTTAACAATAAATGACCTGAACTTTTTAGTCATATTCTCAATCAAGTCTTCTATAAAAAAACCAATTCTATAACTAAATTCCATCTTACTAAAAACATTATTAATGTAATTAAAAATAATATTAATTTGGCATTGATTACTCCCAATCTTATTATATGGCACCTTAAATAATACACCCCACATAATATAAAGCATTTCAAGATCAAGATTAATATGTTCATGAGATTTATTAATATCAAATAAATTCATATGAATTAGATAAATAATATTAAAACTAATTACATTATTATTGTATAATTTCGCAGAAAATTCAATAATTGAAATAATCTCTCTTTTTAGTTTAAATCGTTTATCATCATCATCTTCTTTAAGCATATCATTATAAACATTGTATCTATTCATAAATCTCTCGTATAATTTGTTTAAGAGAATACGTTTAAAAGAAAGAATATTATTATAATATTCTTCAACATCTTCTAATGTATTATATGGTCCTACATATTTTCCATTCTTTTCCCAATAATATTTATTATCTGATTTTATAATTGTATTATTTGGTGTAAAATTTTCATTACAAATGCGAATACATAGTTTTACATATTCATCTTGATAATCTTTATCATATATATTTTTTGTTATAATTTCATTACATAAAATATTAGTAATATTTGGTGTATTACAAGAATGAATATCTTTAATTAGTGAATCTGTTATAATATTGAAATTAATTGATGATAATTTATTGAGATTTGAAATAATTGAATTCGTAATCTCCTTTTCAAGTTCAACCTTCGCATTCGGAGTCCATGCATTACTATTTCTAATGAAAATACATTGTGTATTGTATTTCTTCTTAGAGTTTTTTTTATTTTTATTTGAATGGAATTTAGTATGATTATTAAATATCGGTATTGCAGTTTCAGATTTAATAATCTTCTCATATTCCATAACAAATTTACTGAATACTGGATTTGATATATCCATTGTATTCTCTATATTTGAAATGAATTCTATGTCATATACAGTCATATTACATATTACATGTATATTTATGTTTAAATACTTATTTTATAGTTGATTATTTAAAAATTGATTAAAGTTATTGAGCGTTAAGTATAATATATATGTCATCATTAAATATTATTTCATCTCAATATCAAAATAAAGAATGGAGATTGAGTAATATATGTAATAATAAAGGTCAGAAAGATAGTAGTTGTGAAAAATATCAAAGAGAACAAGTTGAGATTATAACAAAAAATAAATGTAATAAAACGAATGGACTAAGATTAAATTGGAGAAAAAATATTTTAGATAATAATAAAAATCCGATGACAACAAATAAGAAGATTATAATTGACGGTTTAGATTGGACAGAAGATTTTGATGGAATACAAGAATATAATGATTTTACACTTTTATATAATTTTAAATTTGTTTCTGGTTCTGGTGGTGCTCAAACAAGAACTATACGAGAAGTAAGTCATTTTATAGAATCACAACTAAAATATTTAAATGCTAACTTAAATACAAAATATATCTTTATTAATATTCTTGATGGAAATGTATCACACGAAAGAAGAGGACATTTTGATTATATATTAAATATGGATAAATATATTAATTGTAAAAATAATTGTAAGATTTTTGATTGTTATGAATTTAATAATTATTTTAATGAAGAACTCAATAAATAATTTATAATATTAAACACCAACTTAAATGATATTCTTTTTCGTGCTATTGAATTACTTTCCCTATAATTTGTTAGAAATAATGAATTATATTTAATTCGTTGTTCTTCAATATATTTATTAAATTCGCTAACTAACTCTTTTTGTTTATCTGTATCTATATATGGTGTAATTATAATTGATGCGTATGAACGTGCTGATAATTTAGGAGTTGTATCTATATAAATATTATTATCATCAACCATCTTTAAACATATTTTACTATTTATATTATCATCAATACATTTAATAATAATATTTGCTTTATTTTCCATATTTTTATTTGAACTTGTTAAACGAGTAATTTTAATAGTTTTACTTAACGGTAATTTATATATCTCGCCTCCAATTGTATAATCTGTATTTTCATTTAATAGAATATTAATTTCTTTTTTTGAAGGATATATATGCGTCTTAATATTACTCGTAGAACTACATTTTAAACAAAATTGAAAACTACATATTGTATATGATGTATCATCAAATACTTTTTCTTCAAATATATTTATTCTACAAATATTATATTTATTTAAAAATGATTTTCGTAGTTCAATATCACTTTTTCTAATAGAACACCAAAAATTTAATGGAATAATTATTATTCCTCCTAAGCATAAATTACTTGTTAATATTGATATAAAACATTTATATAAATCATTTTGATTATATTTATCAAATATAGTTTTATCAATACTTTTATTCCGTGCTAAATATGGGGGGTTTGTTATAATAAATTTATTATTATAATCTGGTGAATGAAGTAATGTATCTTGTTGAATAGCATCATCTATTTTTGGTTCTATATCATATTTTTCTATTTTATACTTTTTCTCCGTTTTATTTATAAATTTGAGTAAATCTCCATTTCCGACAAATGGTTCTATAATCTTGTCTATATTAGATGGTATATATAATCCATTTAATATATAATCATAATTAGTTGTATAAAATTGACCTAATTGTTTTTTTATTCCCGCTTGTTCTATATTCATAATCTCGTGTTATAATATATTTAATTAACTTTTATATCTGAATATACAACTTTAAATATTATTAATCAATTTTATATTTAATTATTATTCAATTTTACATTTAATTATTTAAAAAATTGATTAATTAGTTTAAATTATTTAAAAGAATGAATAGTATTATATATAATGTCATCTATAACACCCTCAACAACATTAATGCAACCAATAAAATTTGGAAGTAAAAAAGTTCTACAAGTAAAAGATCCTATTTATACTGGTCATATTAATAAAGAATTGAAAAATTACAGTATTGTTCCAACAGACAGGAATTATAAATTTTTAGATAATAATAATTTACATTATCTAAAAATAAACAAACATCTTATTTCTCTAAGTGGATTTGGTAAGAAATGTATATTATTTCTAACAAAAATTAATGGTAAAAATTATTGTTTTTACATTAATAAAAAAACAGGAGATATTGTTTATGTTCGTCATAGATTTAAAGATGAAATATTCACTGGAACTATATTTGACGGAGAGATTATTAAAGACGAAAATAATAATTGGATTTTTTCAATAACAGATATTATGGTTTATAAAGGTAATACTCAGGATAAAACAACTTTAATAGATAGAATTGAAATTATGAATAATATTATTTCAACAGAATATAAAGAAGACCATAATTTAGATGTAGCAAGAATTGAAATTAAGAAATATTTTGAATATGAATATTTAAATGATTTATATAATACATTTAAACCATCGCTTAGTTATAGATGTAGTGGATTTATATTTAAAAATATTATGTGCAATGATAAATATCTACTTCATATATTTGAAGAAAATAGAACTAAAAAGGCGGTTGAAGAAAGTAAGTTAAATACAAATACATCAAGTATAATTGCGTTTAAAATAAATAAAACAGAATTACCTGACATTTATGAACTTCATTGTTCAAAAGATGGTTCATTATATAAATATGGGTATGCTGGGGTTACAACACTTGATAAAAGTAAATATCTACTTGAACTATTTGAAAAATCTGGCGGAACGGATATTTATGTAAAATGTAGTTTCCATCAGGTTTTTAAAAAATGGATGCCATATGATATTGCTAATTATATTAGTGATTATCAAACAGTAGAAAATGTATCTGAAAATATATAATCATTTGAAATAATTTCGTAAAATAATTTTATATATCTGTTTATATTATTGATAATGAAAATGAATAATCAAAATGGTGGAGATGGATATTATCAAGCAGTATCAGAACCTCCAATTGGAGGAAAACCTGCTCGTGCTACATATCCATCTTGTTGTCCCCCAGTTTTTTGTAGTTCTTTAACAGGTGGTTCTCGTAAAACCTCTAAACCCACAAAAAAAATATCTATTAATCATCGTATAGGTCATAGTATTTATGAAGTAGAACAGTTTTTAGATCATCTTAAATCAAATGAATTAAGTTCTTTATTAAATAAATTAGTAGGAAATAAATTAGACTATCATACTCATCAATATAATCATAATTTTAATAAAAAAATGATGAGAACAATAGCATCTACCATGTTGTTAGATAGATATATAAATAAAAATTCAATCGTTCATAACATGAATGAAGTTGCTAGTATTAATAAAATATTAAAAAGACAGAATGAGGTGGTATCTGGTTTATTAACATATTTATATGATGTTAAAGTTAGAAATAAAAATATTAAAACATTACACACTGGTGGAATGTATGCTCCTGAATTTTATTCACTTGGTCATTATATAGGTCCTATTGGAGTTGGAGTTTTTACAGCAGGGGCACTTATATTTCTTTTAAAAAGATTATATAATAAACCATCTAATAATATTGTTGGAGGTGTTAGAATAAATCTATCTAAAAAAGATGTTGTAAGTACTATTAAGAAATTGATTGATCCAATTCATTATTATAAATTTACAAAAAAAACATTTGAAGATATTGGACGATTTAGTAATAAAAGTATTAAAAGTATTAAAATGGATAGAAAACTCGCAGCAAAGCGATTTAGAAGAGATTGAAGAGATTGAAGTGAAATTGATTGACATATTAATAAATTATTTTCTATTAAACAACTAAAAAATTTAATCGTTATTTATTTAATATTTCTATTAAATAAATAAAAAATTTGATCGTTATTTTTTTATATATTTAATCCTACATATTTATAAAATGGAAAAATATGGTAGACTTGAATTAATTATTGGACCTATGTACGCCAGTAAAACAACTGAACTTATTAAAATATCAAACAGATATAAGTCTATCAATAAAAATATTCTCGCAGTGAATCATACTATCAACAACAGATATGGTTCATGCAATATTACAAGTCATGACGAAAAAGAGTTAGGAGATTGTATTGTTATTGATAAATTAATTAAACTAAAAGACAATGAAGAATATTATACAAAATACAAAGAAGCAGATATTATTATTATAGAAGAACTCCAATTTTTTGATGACGCATTTAATTTTATTAAAACAGCAACAGATATTGACAAGAAAATTATTATTGCGGCAGGTCTTGATGGAGATTCTTTTAGAGAACCATTTGGTGATGTATTAAGACTAATTCCATACGCAGAAAAAGTAACTAAACTAAGTGCTTTATGTAAAATATGTCAAGATGGAACACCTGCTTATTATACTAAAAGAGTAACTGATTGTAATGATAAAATTATTGTTGGTTCAGAAGATAAATTTATTGCTACTTGCAGAAGACATTATTTAGAAGATTTATCTGGTTATACATTTGATTAAAAATTAGTTTATTTGTTTTTATGTTTGTTAAAAATTAATTTTTAATCATTTATATATAAATAAAATAAAAAATGATTATTTTATTAATCGACTATAATATTAATATTATTATGATTAAAAGATTATGTAATATGTGCTTTCCAATCGAAAGAAGTAGAGAAAGTCCAATTCCTTATTATGAAAATGAAGATGTTTTACTACCTTATACATCTACTTCATCGGTTTTACAACCATCTGCACCACCTATAATTTATCCAAAACATACTTTTTTTGATATTCAAAAATTTGTATTTGTTGAAGCTGTTTATAATAATGATTGTTCTATTTGCTTAGAAGATTTTAAAGGAGGTGATAATGTAATTACACTACAATGTAAGCATATCTTTCATGAAAATTGTTTAACAGAATGGTTTATTAAACAAAATTCAAATAAACTTGAATGTCCTATATGCAATAAGCTTCATCAAAGTTGATTATATATAAATAAGCTTCATCAAAGTTGATTATATATAAATAAACTTCATCAAAGTTAATTATTAACTACCCATTATAAATTGATTATTAATAGTATTTCCTGGTGTGAAATTATATTTAGTTCCTCCTGATTGTGGCCTACATTTATAGGTTTGATTTGATGCCGTTGTTCCAGAACTTTCTACGCATATTCCTTTTCCATTTGCATCTGTACACCATCCGCATCTTAATCCTTTTTTATTATTTAAACATCCTTCTTTCGTATGATTAAACTTCCCACATTTATCTATCTTCATATCACATTCTTTCTTATTTGTATATACTGGATTTTTCATTTCCATATGATTATTATATCCACAATTATTAGCAACTGAATTTCTAAAATTAACAAGTCTTCTTTGACATTTACCATCTATATTACAATAGAAATATCTATCTTCTTCCGAATGTCCTTTTATTGTTTGACCTTTTAAACATTCTTCATCTGTTCTTTTTAAATTACACTTATTACAATCTTTTGGTAATATATTTACAAGACTTGGTGTATAATTAGCACAAGAACAAGTTTCTTTTTTATAATCCCAACTATATCCTAAATCATCTTTATTAAATTCATCTTCATCTTTATTATCTTCTTTTTTATTATCTTTATTTTTATTATCTGTTTTTTTGCTGTAATTTTCTCTAACAGATTTTTTAGGAATTAATATAATTAAAAAAGCAACTAAAATACATATAGCAGTAATTAAATTTAATGTTTGTATATATTCCATATATTATTTATCAAGATATAATTGCTATTTATGAAAATATTAGAGATTTAATAGAATAAATACTATATAAAAATAATAGAAATATAAGAATCGGAACAAAAATAAATTATCTATATAAATTATATAGATGCTTGAATTTCTCATTGGTAATCATGTTATTGATAGATGTAATCACAAAAAAAAGATTAAAGAAGGTTTTGCTGATAATATGAGTGATATGCCTATATTTGATGTCAGTGACACTAATGCTGTTGTTGCTCTTATTGTTTCACTTGTTATTTCATTTATTACTGCTTATATTGCTTATAAATGTAATAGTGCTGAAAATGCTGGTGTTAAATTCTTAATTACTTTATTTGCATTCTTTTTTAGTGGTTTATATTTGGTATATTATTTCATTATATATATTATTCTTGATGCTGAATGCTCTGGAACAAAAGATTTCTTGAAATCTGCTGCAAAAGTAGTTAAAAAAGGAAAAGGTCGTAAAGGAAAACGCTAAATATAATAATTAGAATAAATTTATGAAATTATTATATTAAAGAATATTCTTTATTGTTTGTTGAACTCTCTTTTGTAATTTTTCTGGATATACACAATGTAAATTGAGTATATTATTTGATATGAATGACGTCAATATTGCCGATTGTAATGATTTATTATCTTTTGGTGATATTCTTGATATTAACATTTGACGTCGCTGATAATCTTTTTCTGTTTCATATTTACTCTTTATTGTTGTTTTATTAATATTATTATTTTTACTCTTCTGTGAAGGCATATAGTATAATATAGATATTAATGTTATTAAACAATTATTTCAAATGAATATAATATTGAAAAAACTATTTTAAGATAATATTATATTATAATTCAAAGATGGGGTGGCAAGAGCATGACTTCTGTCAACGTCACTGTGATAATCATCCTGATATTGACTATGTGTTTAGATATATAAAAGAATATTTTAAAGACCCTGAAATTGCTCGTATTCCAGCAGAAGATTTGTTTATTAGATTGAATGTAGACCATCCTGAACTATTTACTAATATTGGATTCTTAGGATTTTTTAATAAATCAAATGGACTTCCATCTGATGTAGTGAGGACAATTGCTTCATATACTCCGAAATATACTCTTGAAATTATCAAGAATATTATTCAGATTGTTAAGTATGAATACAAATTGAACATTCCCTTATTTGGTCCTGCAAAGAAAAGATTTGAAAGAGAACTATCTAAGATAGATGAATGTGGAATACAATTTCATAGAGAATTTGAAAGAGTAGTTATTTTTCCTCTAAATGATGAATTTCCAGTGAAGCGTGAAACACCAATTTTGCGTATTACAATTCCGGTTGATTATCCTTTTAAACCACCTGTAATGACAACTGAAAATGTTTTACATCCACAGATTCCGTATAATGGTCATATTTCATATACATTTATAGAAGGTTTAGTGAATTGGTCTCCCAGTTTTACACTACTTAGACTAAAAGACCAATTTATGGATTTTTTTAATAATGAAAGTAATGATACTGTATATTGTAATTATTTGCGACCTATTCAATTCAATAAACCATTTATTCGTCAAATGAAAGAATTGTCTATTAAAGGACATTATGATATTGCTACTTCTATGTGTGCATTATACAATACAAATAGAGTATTAACAAATGCTATTCTTCCAGTAATCATGTGTGAAAATCAGTTTGTTCTCAAATATTTTGAACAGATAATTTCTAAACAAGATTATTCCGGTGAAGAACTTGTTGAATTGATTGATGTATTGAACTCCGAAGATGAACAGCGTGTTCTTTCTCTTCTTGGTATTTAGGGTCTTCCTGAATAACTCTTATGTTTCTACATAAACTTATAATTTTAATCATTTTATTATAAAATAATAGAAATGTATTACAATATGTAAATCTTTGTATTCTATTTTTCATTAATGATGTTAATGAAGAATTATTGTCAGTATTAACAAAATGAACTATATCAAAATCTATTAATGATATAGTTCCATCATTTGATACACATATGTTCTTTCCATTGTCATTAAGATCTATATGTGCTATTCCTGTTTTTGATAATATAGCATATATAGTAGCAAGTTGTTTGTCTAGATTATATACATTAATAATTTTATTTGTTTTTTTTAATTTTTTTAGATCTATTCCTTGATTTGTTATTTTAATGTATTTATTTTTTTTTACTTCAATTAATTTTGGAAAATGAATTGATTGTTCTTGTGAAAGTAATAAAAGTGCTTGTATTTCTCTTTGTTGAGAATATTTAGGTGAATATCCACTGTATATATTAATAGATTTACTAATTGGTTTTATAATATAGTTATTCATATGAATTATCTATTATTTTATTTTTATTAGTTTTTTTCTCGGATATTTTAATGTTATTATATATTATACAGATGCCTAAACGAAAATTAAGTAGTTCTGGAAAGGCAAGCAATAAAAAACAGATGAGTGAGCGTTCATTTGTTTCTTTATTAAAAAAATGTGATGCGGAATACGATGCTGTTATGAAAGAATCCACAGAACTTTTGGAGCAGAGTGGTGGGGCGAAATTGTTTAGAGGAGCAAGATGTATAGAATTTGTCAAACCAAATGGTATTATTACAAGAATTAAATCATATAATGCGCCAATTAGAGGATTAAAAAAACAATGTACCGATAGAATTAGTCAAGATATAAATCTTACTAAATCTATGAAAATAGGAGAATTAAATGTTGATTCTGCTACAATTAATATGAAAGATGTTGAACATAATAGTAAAGGAATGATGAATGTAGAAACACAGAAAAAAATTATGTTATCTTTTGAACCTCGTGGTATTATGAATTTATTTAAATTTTTAAATTTTGAACCAGTAGAACAACAAGACGGAGAAGCAGCAGCAGCAGCAGCAGCACCACTAGCAGTAGAGGCATTAGAAGAAGCACTATCAGCACCATCACATCCAGCAGCAGCACCATCATCATCATCATCAGTAGCAGCAGCAGCACAACAACAAGACGGAGAAGCAGCAGCAGCAGCAGCAGCACCACTAGCATCATCAGCACTATTAGCACAACCAGCAGCACAACAACAACATCAACAACAACAACAACTACTACAAGAAGAAGCAGCACAAGCATCACAACCAGTAGCAGCAGCAGCAGCAGGAGCATCACCAGCAGCAGGAGCATCACCAGCATCATCAGCAGATCAGCTATTTGGATCATCACCAGTAGCACCAGAAGCAGCAGGAGCATCATCAGCACTATTAGCACAACCAGCAGCACAAGCACCAGCACCAGAACCAGTACCACCAGCAGATTCAGGTACTAGTTCAGGTTCTGGTTCTGGTTCAGGTTCTGGTTCGGGTTCAGAAGAAGAAGAAGAAGAAGAAAGTGGAGAAGAAGAAAATAATAATCTTCCATTTTCCAAAAGTAATAATATAAATACTAATAATGCAACATTTTTAGCTGACCGAGCGATAAAAACAAAAATACGTCGAACTGCGATGGGACCACGAGACCCTGTTGATATTGCCGCTAAAATTGGTGTCACTGGTGATTGTTTTATTAATACTTTTGAAGATAATGGTCATGGTAAAGCTAAAATAAAAGAAGATATTCTTACACAATTAGGCAAATATTATAAACATGATTTAGAGAAAGTTGTTGATGCCGCCCATGAAGCATCATTAGTAGAAGGTGCGAACAGAGATAGTGTAATTAATGCGGCACAACCAGAATTAAGTACTTACGATAGTAATTATGGAAGTGACAACGCACTCAATCAAATTTTAACACAGGCATACCTTGTAACTATTGCTTCTAATGCCGAAAATATTGCTTCTAAAACTGCCGAAAATATTGCCACTACTGTTAGGTCTATTTTAGATGATGATTTAAAAACAACACAAGGTGGTGTTGAACATATACACGCTGTCCGAGATAAAGATAAATCAACAATAACTTTAATAAATAATTTATTTAATCAATTATATGATGAGGACACAGATTGGTTTGAAACAAGAAAAGAGTTATATGATTTATTAAAAGGTGATACATTAAAAACAGAACTTACTGGTGAAATAAATGATCCTATTGAAAAATATAGAAGACTATGCTCACAAAATAGTGGAAGAACACATACAAACAAATTTACTAATGGTGAGTTAAAACCACTTAGAGATAGACTTGATAATTTAACTAAATGTATAGAAAAGGCCAAAATAGTAAAAGCATCATTAATAAAAATAAATAATATAAATAATATAAATTTACCAGTAGGCCATAAAATAGATGATATGAATACTAGTATTCGTAAATTAGAATTTCAAGTGAAATATGTTCAAGATAAAATTAATGAAATTAAGTTTTCTGAATTTAATACCGTACAATCTCTATTTATGTATGATGATGTTTTAACAAAATTAATAGAAAGAAAGAGTACGATTACTGATTTTGTTATTAATTTTATACAATGTATAGAAAAAAGTAATGTTTATAAATATCCTAGTAAAACACAATTTGAAGAATATTTCATAACAAAAGCAAAAAAACTTAAAGTTACTCCTGAATTTGAAAGTCATTATAGTAAAAATTTATATGATGAAATGAAAAAAGCAAACTCCGATAATGTTCCTGAATTAGATGGACTTGAAGATGGTTATGAAATAGCATCAGGTAAATCTGCCCACGGTGAAATTAATATTAAAAAAGTATGGAAACACACTTATATAACTATTCACCGTATTGAATTATTAAATAAAGGTTTTGATATTGATAATAATAGAGGAAGATTTATTAACAGTAAAAACAAAGAACTAAGTAGATATATTTATAACAGTATTAAAATAAAAATACGAGAAAATAATCAAATAGAAAAACATAGATTATCAAAACTAGTTAAATCTGTATCAAGTAATGTTAAAAATCACAAATTAATATATGATATTCATGAATATATGTCAAAAGAATATGTTATGAAAAATACATATAATACAATGAGTAAGGGTGTCTCAGTGGCCCCATTGTTGATGAGCATGAAAAAACTGACTTTTGAAGAAAAACTGAAATTAGTAACCATTGAAATAGATACACCTTTAAAAATAGCACAATTAATATTTTTCGCATACGACAAGAAAGTTGATTATAGATATTTATTTGAGTATAAACCTTATAATTATGTTATTATAGAGAAATTACATGAAACTTATAAATCTGTAATGGGAAGTAACAATATAGGAAGTCCAGATGAAGTTAGAAATTTTTTAAAATTATTGAGAGATTATGCGAATAAGAATCCAGCTGATAGGTTAACTGACAGGCATAATGATGCCTTTAAAAATCTTACATATAAAGATACAGATAATATAAAAAACACAGTTGGAAATTTTTTAAATTATAATTTTAGATCGTGGTTAAGAGGAAAACTATCAATAACACCCCCACTACATTTTAAAGACCCTGAACTCGCAATTTATAATCTACAAAAAAAATTAAAATATGAAGGTAAAGCAGAACATAAATATAAGGAATTTATAGCAACATATGATAATCAATATAGTGTAGGTAAAAGTCTTAAATTTCATCGAAATAACGAATTTAATAATGGGTTAAATCATTCAGTTTTAACAAAAGGGTTTTTTATTTTAAAAAGAATAACAGAATTTAATAACCGATACAATAGTAATTTAATTGATAATATAGAACAATTAAAATTAAGTGCAAATCCATATGACGTACAAAAGTTGAATTTAATGATAGAAGCAGGTAATGTTATAGGTGTTCTTAAAAACCCTGGTAATTATGAAGAACAATCTATTATTCATCAAATATATGGAAAAGATACTAGTAGAACTACAAAAATTAAATATGATATTAATGAGAAATTTACTGATATTAGAACAAATGATAGTCAAAGTGCGTTTCTCAAAGAAATTTTTGAGTTAATGTATAAGTATTTTGTTAGAGTAATTAAATCATCAACAAATGGCGAATGGGATAATACAATTCCTTTTAAACTATTAAATGATATGAATAAGGAATACATAATATCATCAAACAAGAAAACAGCGTCTCATGATGTATTTTCTGACAGAAACGATATGTCAAAAGCTTTTAAAGTTGGTATATTTAATATGATGAAAAAAAACAATCCAGTAATAAAATATAATGGAAATAATGGTTATGGATTACAAGTAGGATATGATTTTGATAAAAAAGAAATTATAAAAGATAATATTATGTTTAATCCTGGTAACAAAGAAGTTGTTAGTAGATTTATACGAGAACAAAGGTCAATGCATCCAGGTATTACTAAGAATGAACTTAAACAAATAGTAAAGAACCATCCTTTACTAAATAACAAAAATACATTTAATAAGAAATTTAGACATATTATTTCAGAAATTGGTGCTAATACAGTGGAATTACCTAAATATGTTAGACCAACAATTAATACTATTATAAAATTGAATGGAAATACTGTTACCAAATTTAGATATAATCGTTTTACAAATATGGTAGAATTTTATGATGGAACTGGAATGAAATATTATTATGTTACTGATGTAAATCATAAAATTAATTATGGTACGAAAAAAATAATAAGAACAAAATATGAAATAGATGTTGATTTAAATATTACAGTTCAAAAAATTATTATTAAACAAAAAAAATTAGAACTAAAAGAAGAAAAATTAAATTTTAAAGTAAAAAGACCAGACGATATAACAATTAATTATAAACGTTTTGCTCAATTAGTTCAATTAGGGTTTGAAGATTTTAAAGGAGGTTTAGAAGAACAATTAAATTCATATAAAGTTAAATTAACTGCTACTGCTACTGCTGCTGCTCCTGATCCTGCTGCTGCTCCTGATCCTGCTGCTGCTCCTGATCCTGCTGATGATCTTGATAAGTGTAAAAAATTTACTCAAAAAGAGCATAATAGTTATGGTGTATATAAATATAAATATAAATATAATAATAGTATATTTCTTCCATATCATAAAGAAATTTCAGGTATTAATAGTGGATTAATTACAATTGGTGATTTTACATATAAAGTAAGTGGAAAAAGTGAAAAAGAAGAAGCAGCAGCAACAAGAATAGAAGCACTTTATAGAGGTAAAAGAAATAGAAAAAAAGCAGCAGCAGCACCACCATCATCACCATCACCAGTAGCAGCAGCAGCAGAAGAAGAAAGAGCAAGAGCAGCAGCAGCAGCAGAAGAAGAAAGAGCAAGAGCAGCAGCAGGAGCAGCAGGAGCAGCAGGAGCAGCAGGAGCAGCAGGAGCAGCAGAAGGAGAAGCAGAAAGAGCAAGAGCAGCAGCAGCAGCAGAAGCAGAAGCAGAAAGAGCAAGAGCAGCACGAGTACCAGCAGAAGAAGAAGAAGCAGAAGATTCTTTGCGCGACTTTTCTGAGTCCGATGGGTCCGATGAGTCCGATGAGTCCACACCAACAGCAGCAGCAGAAGGAGAAAGAGCAAGAGCAGCAGCAGCAGCAGAAGCAGAAGCAGAAAGAGCAGCAAGAGCAGCAG